>JAEEGL012049725.1_pt1 | contig 25285 bp, 25 predicted proteins | sample 9134231 | NCBI WGS metagenome assembly JAEEGL01 (sample SAMN16246548, study PRJNA631951) | gut metagenome | biome: gut microbiome; feature: rumen; material: fiber-attached | host: Bos | place: Iran: Karaj | collected 2018-10 | reverse complement strand
CAATCATCATCTGCGAATACGCAATGCTGCAGACTGGCTGAATCACAATTTTGACGGAGGCGGACGAAAGTCCGTCTCCGTCGGGCAAAGGAGGCCTTAAACAATGAGCTTCGACTACAGAATGATCGATGTGCTTCCGCTGCTTGGGATTGAAATCCCCCCGCAGAAGACGTCTTTCAATATTCCATGTCCGGTCTGCGACACGTATGGCCATGGACAGCATCTGAATATCAATCTAAAGAAGAACACTTTCAGATGTCCTAAATGCGGAAGCGCTCAGGGCGGCGTGCTGGATCTGTACGCATTGTATGCCGGCTGCTCAAGAGGAGCCGCGTATAGAGCGGTTTCAAACAGCATTGGGATAACCGCGGTCAGCCGACCGGAATACAGATATCGCGATAATACCGAGAGCGAGCTTGCTCCCGTCGTTCAGCGCGATACAGTATACCGGGCTCTGCTTTCGGTTCTTCCTCTGTCGCAGGAGCATAATCGGAATCTGCACATCCGTGGGTTAACCGATGAGCAGATCTGCGAGTTTGGGTTCAGATCGGCAATTCCGTCTGAAATGAACGGTCTCGCACGAACTCTCGAAGCACAGGGATACCAGATGAAGGGTGTTCCAGGTTTTTACAGGTGCGGCGGGAACTGGATGTTGCGCTGCGATTATGCAGGCATACTCATACCGGTACTTGACGCCGATGGCCTGATTCAGGGACTGCAGATCAGACTTGATTCCTGTGAGAAAAGAAAATACAGATGGATTTCCTCCGGCGGACTTGATTACGGTACCGGAGCAGCGAGCTTCGCGCACTATATCGGACCGCAGTCGGACAACATCCTTCTCACTGAGGGACCGCTGAAAGCGGACGTAATCCACGCACTGTCAGGAAAAACAGTTCTGGCCGTTCCCGGAGTCAACAGTCTTTCGCGACTGAAGCCCGTTCTTGAACTACTGCAGTCACGAGGGACAATTCATATTTCCACGGCGTTCGACATGGATTTCTTTTCCAATCCGAATGTCCGAGACGGATATATGCGCCTGAAAGACCTTATAGAACAGACGGGATTCTCGTGCAGCACCTGCACATGGGACCCGGACTACAAAGGGCTTGACGATTACCTTAAAGCAATTATGGGCTTTTAGATAACCGGAAACAGTTAATCATCATGACCGCTCAATCTGGAAGGATAGGGCGGTTTTTTCTGTCGCAATATGTTAAAACTCCCGTCTGCGTTTAGCGCACGGGAGTTTTCTTATGTCATCAGATTCAATACCTTTTTCTGTTTGATTGTCTATTTACCGGGAAACTAGGCGTTTGTGTTTTATCTGTCTCAGCCTTTTCTCCATGCGGATGAAAGCTCATGGTGTATTTCCGCCAGACGCTCATCCCACTCGATCGCTTCCCTAAGATCTGATACAAGCTTCTTCGCGTATTCCGGCTGTTTTATAACACCGTTTTTGAATATCACCGGGTAATCCCCACCAAAACACTGATGGCACCAGAAGTTTCTTGCCTGCCGTATACAGTCAAGATCATTGAACTCATCGGAGGAAAAAACGACGTGTTTCTTTTCTTCCTGCGCAACATGAATCTTCTGAATCAGTTTGCCGAGCGGGTCTGCATCGTAATCACTGAGTCCTTGGAACCATTCCATCAAACTGTTGGAATATAAGGCGGTGCAAATACCTTTCAGTCGCATTTCAATGTATTGATAATACTCGATTACAGTACTGTGATTAATTCGGAATTCCGTCTCTGTCATGATTTTTACCGCTTCTCCTAAGCTATTCCGATTTTTTCTATATTGTAATACACGGTATTTCCGCCTGTCAACTCTTTGGTTTTATATCGGTCCATAATATCGGACTCTGGTCATTGTTCGGCAGTTCTCTGCTTCTGATTTCATTGCTTTTTGAAAAAATGGATGATATAATAGGATAAACAGAGAAAGGACGGTGAGCATAATTGGCTGGAAAAAAACAATACATCGCTATCGATCTGAAGTCATTTTATGCTTCCGTCGAATGCGCCGAGAGAGGCCTGGATCCGCTCGACGCGAATCTGGTCGTGGCGGATGAGAGCCGGACAGACAAAACGATCTGTCTCGCTGTGTCTCCGTCGCTAAAGATGCACGGCATTCCCGGCCGACCCAGACTCTTCGAGACAAAACAACAGATCGCACGAGTTAACCGTGAACGTAAAGCACTGGCTCCCGAGAGACGCTTCACCGGCAAATCCATATTTGCCTCAGAGCTTGCGGAAGATCCGTCATTGGAACTTGACCTCGTAATCGCGCCGCCTCGTATGCAGTATTACATGGAATACAGTCAGAGCATCGTTGAAATCTATCTTCGGTACGTGTCCATTGACGACCTTTTGGTATATTCAATTGACGAGGTGTTCATTGACGCAACACCCTATCTGACCACATACCGCATGAACGCGCATGAATTCGCGATGATGCTTATCCGTCAGGTCCTGAAGGAGACGCGAATCACGGCGACGGCAGGCATCGGAACGAATATGTATCTAGCCAAAATCGCCATGGACATCGTTGCGAAAAAGATGCCCGCGGATAAGGACGGTGTGCGTATCGCGGAACTCGATGAAATGAGTTACCGGGAAAAGCTTTGGTGCCACCAGCCTCTGACCTCTTTCTGGCGCATCGGTCCCGGAATTGCCCGCAAACTGGAACAGAACGGTATGTATACGATGGGTGATATCGCCCGATGCTCCGTTGGAAAAACTAATAGTTTTTATAATGCTGGCCTGCTATACAAACTGTTTGGCGTAAATGCTGAACTGTTAATTGATCATGCGTGGGGATGGGAACCGACCGAAATCGCAGACTGTAAAGCATATGTACCGGAGTCGAAAAGTCTTAGTTCCGGGCAGGTGCTGACACGTCCTTATGCCTTTGACGAAGGTAGGATCGTCGTACAGGAAATGGCCGATCTGCTTGCCATGGATCTTGTGCGCAAAGGACTGATGACCGATCAGGTCGTTCTGGACGTCGGTTATGACACCTCTAATCTGTCTGATCCTAAAATCGCGGCAAAATATAAGGGAGCGATCAAAATGGACCGTTACGGAAGGAACGTTCCGCAGCGGGTGCACGGATCAAGGAATCTCGGAAGATATATGTCCTCAAGCCGCAGAATAATCGATGCTGTGGCAGAGATTTATGATTCAATAGTTGATAAGGACCTTACCGTCCGGCGTTTTAATGTCGTGGTCGCCAGACTTCAGACTGTTCAGGAAGTTAAGGATCTTGAGGCAAACGCAGCGCCGGAGCAGTTGAGTCTTTTCCGGGATTACGAAACCGAAGAAAGAGTAAAAAAAGAAGAAGACGCTGCTTTGGATAAAGAGCGAAGAATGCAGGAGGCCCTTATATCCATCCGAGATCGATTCGGAAAAAACGCTGTCGTAAAGGGCCTTAATATGCAGGAAGGCGCGACCGCTATTGAGAGAAATGATACTATCGGTGGCCACAAAAAATGATATTGTTTTCTTCGTATGTTCATATCACGCCGAGAGCGTTGTGTTCATCACTCGCGCTGGCGTGTGACTATGGATTAAATGTAATACAATGATTTAGAAAAGGGATGACAGTTATGGAAATAGATAACAACTCAAAAAAACTAAAGCAAGCTCAAATAATAAACGTTGATAAATTGCTTTCACTAAAACTGTCCATACCTGACTATCAAAGGCCATATAAATGGAGTATTAAAAATATAGCAGACCTTTTGGTAGACACTGAGAATGCGATAAATGAAGGAGAAAAATATAGTTCTTTTCGTTATAGGGTTGGAACAATAATACTCCACTTTAATGAAAAAACGGAATCCTATGATATTGTAGATGGCCAACAGAGATGTATTTCGTTTTTGCTGTTGAAACTGTATCTTAAGCCGGACATTTCCGACTGTAACTTATTGAATATTAGCTTTTCTCATCCCGAAAGTCAAAGTAATATACATGCAAATTATTTATTCATTAGAGATTGGTTTGCGACTAAAAACGAAACGGATAAAGCACGTTTTTTGGATGCCTTTTCCAATATTTTGGAAGTAGTAGTACTTGTTGTGCCTAAAAAAACTGAGGCTTTCCAACTTTTTGATTCGCAGAATACGAGAGGCCGAGAATTAGATCCACACGATCTATTAAAAGCATATCATTTAAGAGAAATGAGAAATTATCCCTATGATATGCAGAGAGCGGTTACAAAGTGGGAGGCTATTAAACCGATTGAAATAAAAGAATTATTCAACAAATACTTGTTTCCTATTATGAACTGGACGCTTTCAAAAAAAAGCCGGGCATTTACTTCAAAGGAAATAGATGTATACAAGGGGATTAGCGAAACATCTCTTTATTCGTATGCATCACGAACAAAGAAAGCTATGCCTGCGTTTCAGATTTCAGAATCGTTTATTGCGGGAAGTGATTTTTTTGAGATGGTCGAATATTACCTCTATTTGCTAAAGTTTGTACAAGAAGAGGTTTATAAATACATTTGTCAGGATGAGGAAATCAAAAAGATTCTTAATGAGAGTAAGTCGGTTGGCTTTGGGTATGCGAAGCAACTGTTTGAGTGTGCAATTTTCTGCTATTATGACAGATTTAGAAATTTTGATGCACAGGTGGTTAAGAAGCTGTTTACTTGGGCGTTTATGATTCGTGTTGATATGAAGAATCTTCCGTTTGATACAATAAACAGATATGCACTTGGAATTAATGATAATTCCAATTACTCTAACAGTATTCCAATGTTTTCAATCATAAAAAACGCAAGAATACATACGGAAGTGGCAGGCGTTCCGGTAACAGTCCTTCGCACTCCCGATGAAGCAGCAGATAAGAAAAATTGGAACGAATTATACTTTACCCTTAAAAGAATTAATGGCTTCGAGGAGGTGAAATAAATGGAGGATAAACGCATTTTAGAATTTTCCATATATGATCCTATAGCTGAAAAAACAATCTTTAGCGATATCGCAACAACATACGTGATTCCGCTCTATCAGCGTGCGTTTGCTTGGGAAGACAAGGAAATAGTTCAACTTATCGATGATATCAACGATTTTGATAACACGGACGGAAGCTCATACTATCTTGGTGCAGTAATTGTTTCCAGAAACGGCAGTCGATTTGAAGTAATTGATGGACAACAGAGACTGACTGCACTGTTTCTTCTGTTGAACTATTTGGGCTTGCCTGTGGAGAGCATTCTTTCATTTGAATGCAGAAAAAAATCCGATTATACATTACAGATGATTATTAATGGCAAGGTGCTATCGATTGATGATGCTGATGATAGCTTGCTTAATGGTAAGAAGATTATTGAAAATGAATTCGGAAAATATACTGATTATGAAAAAGAAGCCTTTATTAGCAAATTATCATCCGTGAAGATATATCGGATTGAAGTTCCGGAATATACGGATCTTAATCATTATTTTGAGATTATGAATACCCGCGGCGAACAGCTTGAACAGCAGGATATTCTAAAAGCTGATTTAATGAGCTATTTGGACGAAAATTATATGGCAACATTTTCCAAGATTTGGGATGCTTGTAGCGATATGACTGGTTATGTTCAAATGCATTTTGATACAGATATTCGTGCTATAATATTTGGCTCGAATTGGGAATACGCACCAGATTGTAATTTCGTAGTACATGAGGACAGAAAAAGCGGAAAAAGTATAAAAGATATTATCGATCCAACATTTGATGTTGACAATAAAAGCGAAGTTGCGAATTCGGATGATAGGGTACGATTTGAAAGCATTGTTACCTTCCCATACTTTTTATTACATGTATTGAAAATCTATGTGTGGGCAAATGGAATTGATGTTCATATAAACGAATTACTTGATGACAAGAAATTATCCGATACCTTTACTAGTGTTTTAGAAAAAGGGAAGAAAGATGGTTGTTCACTTGACAAAGCGACCTTTTCTAAAGGTTTTGTTAGGTGTCTATTGAAATGCAGATTTCTATTTGATAAATATATTGTGAAAAGGGAGTTTGTGAATGATGATTCTGATGGGAATTGGAGCATAAAAACGCTTTGTTCATCCGGTCAGCAGTCGAAAAAGAAGCCATACTATTCAAACAGTTATTTCGGCATCAAGAATGAATGGGAACAAACATACAAAGCTAGGCATAGGAGAGTTCTTATGCTTCAGTCGCTATTAAGAGTCTCATATACTTCTCCAAAAATCATGCACTGGATAACCGAGCTTATGAGATGGTTGTATATAGATTCAAATAGAGATGATATAAACCGGTTTGAAGCTGTGATTGAAAAGTATATTTGTTTTGGCGCTGCAAGCGATGCAAATGGAAGTGTCACCGTTAAAGATTATCTTAATGCAGGAAATTATGATATGGGCGTAAATACACCGCATTTAATCTTTAACTATTTGGATTATCTTCTTTGGAAGCGTAATCAAAGCAAATACTCTAATTTTGTATTTGAATTCCGTAATTCAGTAGAACATTGGTATCCTCAGCATCCGTCAGATGGGACGTTTGAGCAGTGGGCACAAGATGCCGGTGTTAATAATTTTGGAAATCTGTGTATTATTCAGAGAAGTGTTAATTCAAAGTTCTCTAATATGTCTCCAGAATCAAAGCAAAGTACATATGAAGACATGATTTCAAAGGGAAGTATAAAACTAAGGATAATGGCAGAAATCATAAGAGATATGCTCCATGAAGGTTATAATCCAAATAAGAAATGGAAAGAGAGTACCTATGAAGAACATGGAAATGAGATGCTGAAGATATTGATGGAAGCAACGAAAGCCATGGAAGGAGAAGACGATTCTATAGAATAAAGGTGAGACTTAGAAATAGAAAATGAAGTTTTTATAAAAGTGGTTTATTTAAATATCAATGTTGCCCACTCAGCAGTTTCGACAACTGGGAACTGTTCCACGAGGATAGTCGTGGCAACAGTACTGATATGAATGAAGGTTGCTCGATTATTGAAGTCGAGATCTGTATAGCCGATATTTAGAAGTGTGGAATTAATCATGGAAACAGATGCAAGAAAAACATACCGTGATATCATCGATCAGGAGCACTATGTTGATCCGAATCGTCCGCAGATGTCCAGACTGAACCGGGCAGCCCAGTTCAGTCCGTTTGCCGCGTTGACCGGTTATGAAGATCTTATCGACGAGTCAGCACGTCTTACTGACGGCAGAGTCGAACTGGATGAGAGCAAAAAGGACGAGATCGCAAGGCACATAAATGTTCTGCTTCAAATGGAGAACACGCCCGCCGCAGGAATCAGGTATTTCGTTCAGGACTCGAAAAAATCCGGTGGCGCATACGAGACCGTCACGGGAAAAGTAAAAAAATATGACGCGCTCGCGCGCGCCGTCATACTGGATTCGGATGTTGCTGTTTTCATTGATGATATTATAGACGTTAAAGCGGAATGTTTCGAAGACTAAGGAAACATAAGAAGCAAAGAATAAGAACCGTTGACCTGTTCAATAGTCAGCGGTTCTGTTTTTATTTATCATACCTGAGAAAATCGTTTCGGTGTTCCTGACGGCGGAAGCGGTAGCCCTGTGAGATCAGAATGTCAGCTTTCAGCGCGATCAGGTTAATATCCGAATTCATTGCGCTTGCCATCTGCTGCAGATCGTAGCCGCGCTCGCTGTAATCCAGAAATTCTTCGTCGTCCAGCTCAAGCTGCGCCGCAAACACGTTTGCCTCATACTCCATGCGCCGGTTGGTCATATCGAAGAGCTGAAACTCCTGGAAACCGCCCGAACTGATGGCCTGCGCTTTATGTAAACGGTCATGGCCGAGCTCATGAAGGGTAACGATGTGCTGTTCTGTCTCACTCAAATTCTTATTCAGAAATATAAAGCTGATGCGATTAATGACCTTGTATGCGCCGCGCTGGCGGTCAAAATTTCGATAATGGATTATAATACCGAGATCATCGGCAATTTTGAAAGGATCACGTGTTCCATGCTCCTTAACAAGGCTGTTCGCTTTCGCAACGATATCAGCCGTTGTATATAACATCACTGCAAAAGCCTCCTTTCAAGCCTTCAAACAGGTCTGTCATGCATATATAATAACATCCCATTTGTACGTTACTTAGGACTCCTCGTCGTTTTTACGATAATCTTTACGGGTAAACTTCTCCCGCGCGATCCTTTTGGATTCCCAGTATGCCTCCTGAACCGCGCGAAGGAACTCATCCTTATCGTCTTCAGAAAGATCACCGCCGGCAAACAGACCCGTTACCTCGGACATAAGCTGCTGTGCCTGCTTGCGGCCGCGGGTACCGTGGGCGGCCTGAGCGTCTGCGACAAAGTCATCATTTTCATTATGAAGATAATCCGCATCGACGCCAAGAATTTCAGCAAGTACGCTGTATGTCTTTCGGTATCTTGGGTAGGAAACGCCTTGCTCATAGTTAATGATCGACCTGAGGCCCAGTCCTGCACTTTTTGCCAGTTCAGCCTGCGTTAATCCTTTTGCTTTCCTTGCCTGTCGGAGTTTTTCGGCGAATGTCATAAAACCATCTCCTTAAAATTCTGCAATTTAGATGCACATTTTTCAAAATTTCCTATTGACAAATGCACCCGAACTGCGTATAATCATAAATGTGCAGGTGAGTTGCATATTTATATTACACTGAAATGCATATTTTGTCAATAGTTTTCTTGAATAATCTTTGAAAGGAATGAAAAAAATGGAGCCTCAGCGCAGAAAAGTTTACGTTACCGTAGATGCGGAACACAAACCCGACGGAAGCTGCAGACCGCTTTCCATCAAACTGGCGGACAATTCCTACTTTGAGATCGACAGGGTCAAACAGATCTGCCGCGCCGCGTCTATGGTCGGTGGAAGAGGCATCCGGTACACCATCCTCATCGGATGTCACGAGACCTACCTGTTCAACGAACAGAACGGTAAATGGTTTGTAGAGGCAAAATTCGGATTATAGGAGAAAGGTACATAAATGATCTGTTTTTCCAGAGATGATATAGAAAAGATATCGCTAAAGGTTATTAAGAAGTACAAATGTCTTCCCGAACTGCACGGAATGAGCATAACCAGAATCGATCCGACGCTGCTTGCGGAAAGTTTGATGGGACTTACGCTTGATTTTGTCCATTTATCCCTGACCGGGAACACGCTCGGCCTGACCAGTCTGGATGAAACAGGCGTCGAGGTTTATGACGAAACAGACCATTCATACATGTATATGCTGGACGGCAACACCATTCTTGTTGAGAGCGATCTGAAGTCCGACTGCGAGCGCATAGGAAGATGCAATTTTTCAATTATGCACGAGGCTTCTCACCAACTTTTCGGAAAGCTTTATCCCAAGGAATACGGAGTCGGAGTCCGAAACAGGGTCCATTACTACCGACCGGAGCAGACCAGGTCTCCCGTAAGGAACTGGGAGGAGTGGCAGGCAAACGTTATGGCGTCCGCTCTTCTTATGCCAAAAGACATTCTCCTTGAGGATATGAAAATGTTCGATTTGGGAGAAGGAATAGATATTCTGAATTCAAGGTACAGACCGGAAACCTTTATGAAGTTCAGGTTCCTCGCGCAATACCTGGGCGTATCCATGCAGGCGCTGGCGATCAGGATGGAATACCTGCATCTTCTGGACAGAGAATATCTGAACCGCGCGAACGATATGATTTTAATTTACCCGGAGGATTGAAAAAATGAACGAAAAAAACATGAAAATCGTTAAGCCGTGCCCAAACTGCGGCAAAAGAATCCTGGATAAGGTTACCCGCACGTCTGGAGAGATAGAACTGAAATGCCCGCACTGCAACAAGATTGTGCGAGTTAATCTGTCTTTCAGACTGGGATCGGTAAAATACCGCAGGGTTTACTGCAGTTAGCGCCGAATTTAATACTGACGTACCGAGCCGCGGGTCCGTGAGGCTTATCTGAGCCCCCAACGAGTCACCGGATATGCCGGACATCAGGTCATAAGGAATCTTCGTATTCCTTTTGCCTGCATGTCCGGCTTTTTGTTTTGCTCTTATACGAGCGATCTGACCGCAGATCGTCGGTATAAGCGCAATGCGCTTAAATAATTTCACAAAGCTTGATATGGCCATAAAAGCACAGTGGAATGATTTGAGAGATATACGACAGACGAATAAAACGTCTGCTGTCTTTCTCAAAAACAATCCGCTTTGTTCACTATAGCCATATTGTTATGAGACTGTTCTTTCATCGTTCTGCTGTCCTTTTTTGTCAAGCGGAAAGGACTAATCATGTCAAACACTTCAAATGAAATCCTTGCGAAAACCCTTGGTATCTGGTGCGCGGATTTTTCCGCCTGCATCAAAGAAAAAACGGAATCTCTCTCAAAGATCCTTGAGATGTTCGGATTGAGCATAGAGGAATTCCAGCCCATATCGGAGATCAAAACATCGGTGCCCTCTGACGATTCTCCGAAGCCGGCTCTGGCAGACGTGCATCGCGCCGCCGCCGTTCTGGAAAAGGAAAAATGCGGAAGGGCTGTCCGAAACCTCATGCGCAAATACGGAATAGATAATCTCAATGATCTGGATTCAGGTATGTACGCAGACTTCATTAAAGACGCGGAGGAACTCGCAGATGAGCCGTGCTGAAATCAGTTTCTTCGTATCAATAGACTGCGCATTCTCTCAGACAGAAAGTAAAGGCGGTGATCGCAATGCGTGATGTAAGCCTTATCGGCATGAATGTTAAGAAATTCAGAATGCTTCACGACCTCACGCAAAACGATCTGGCGGTAAAATGCCATGTCGCCGTAGGAACCATCCGCAATATTGAATGCGGTGTGCGTTATCCTTCACTGGATCTGTTAATGGACATTGCCGAAGCGCTTTATACCACCGTTGACAGTCTGATCCAGGACGGAGAGAAGAACGAGATCGCGTTGTGCGTATCAGGGATAGTGGGTAGAATAGCACGCTGTGATAATTCATCAGAACTGGCCCAAACGCTTCTTGAAACCACGGAAATAATCTGTAAGCGCTTTGGCGTAGAGAAAAGAGGTGATGCAGAATGATTATCGATACTGACTCGAAAGTGCCGTTTTTCTTAAGCATAAAGGATGCTTCTCGGGTTACCGGTCTGACTGTATACAACATAAGGCAGCGAATCGCAAGCGGTAATCTCCCGTATATCTGCCTTTCTAATCGTTTCTATGTCAATATGCCTGCATTTATTAAGCAGCTTGAAGAAGAAAGCATGAGCAATATGTGTTCTGCCAACGGAAACTAATACACGACAAAGGAGCCGTAATGGACGGCAATCTGTTGCGGCTCTTTCACATTTTATTATAAAACTGATTACCCTGACTGTAACAAATAATCCGAGCGTTCAGTATAATCATAAGGAGTACAGGTTAGGACAACAGACTAAAAAAGGAGGATATCCAATGGCAAGCGTAACGCCGAGAAAAAACAAAGACGGAAAAATCATTTCATTTAAGATACGCGTTTCCCGCGGGAAAAAGCTTAAGCCCTATGAAATGACTTGGCCACCCAAAGGAACAAAAATACCTGACGACTGGTCGGAAACAAAGATAGACAAAGAGGTACATCGTATAGCAGATCAGTTTGAGAATGAATGCAAAAACGGTCATGTCAGTCTGGAAAAAAAGAGTTTTTTTGAATATGCAAACTATGTTATTGATTTGAAACAGCGTACTTATATAAAAAAGAGTACAGCGGAAAGATATCGCACCCTATTGGAACGAATCAATGATATAGATTGTGACGGATTTGGGTATGTAAAAATCGATGAGGTTAGGGTACTTCACCTTAATCGTTTTTACAAAAGGCTCTCTTCAGTAGGAATGAACAAAAAAACAGGTGGGAAACTTTCAAATAAAACGATATTGGAATATCATGAACTGATCAGAGGCATCCTTGCACAGGCATACAAAGAGGGTTTTGTCACAGAAAATGTAGCGGATCGCGCGACCCCACCCAAAAAAGAAAACCATGAGGCAACCTTTTTTGAACCTGATGAAGTCATTGCTATTCTTAAAGCTCTCGTAAACGAAAGCCCCAAATGGCAGGCACTAACATATCTGATGATTGATACCGGAGCCAGACGAGGAGAGATATTAGGTATCAAATGGGATTCTGTTAATTTCGAGACTAATACAATTCACATTTGCAACAACGTTCTCTATACAAAAACTGATGGAGTATATGAGGATACCACAAAGAATTATAAAAACAGAGTGGTTGCAGTATCACCGACAGTAATGCGTGTTCTTGCTGCTTGGCAGGAAGAGCAGCGTTATGAAAGGGAAATGATGGGTAATTTATGGATCGATACCGGCTTTGTTTTTACACAGAAGACCGGCAAGGTAATGCATCCTGATAGTGTAACAGATTGGTTCGGCAAGTTTTCAAAACGAAACAATCTGCCGTCAATTAATCCTCACAAATTCAGACATACCCAAGCCAGTTTGTTAATCCATGAAGGTGTTGATATTGTTTCAGTCTCAAAAAGACTCGGTCATTCTAAAGTCAGCACAACAACAGATTTTTATTCCCATATCCTCGCAGACGCAGACAGAACGGCTTGTGATGCTTTAGACAAAGTGATTTTTATACCCTCATCAGAAGAGTCTGAGCAAAAAAAAATGGCAAGTATGTCCTAAGTCTGTCCTAACTTCGCCTTTCCGAAAAAGTTCAAGTCATATGTGCAGATTAAGAGCCCTTGAAAATGCAGAGTTTTCAAGGGCTTTTGAATTATCTCCGGACGTTTACTTGAACCAACGGCCTTTTGTCTGTGTACTTTATCCCTGTCAGTAATAAGCCGAAAAGTATGTCCAAAACCGCAGAAAAGGTATGTCCTGAGATTTTTGGACGAAAAAAAATTTCAAAGGTCTGTCCTAAGTCTGTCCTAACTTCGATTTTCCGAAAAAGTTCAAGTGATTTTTGGAAAGGAAAAACCCTTGAAAACGTAGTGTTTTCAAGGGTTTTCGGCTGGTTGCGGGAGAAGGACTTGAACCAACGACCTCCGGGTTATGAGCCCGACGAGCTACCAACTGCTCTATCCCGCGATATAACGCCCTCTTTTGGAGTGCTTTGTGAGTATACTACAACGGAAATAAAAAATCAAGGGGTTTTTAAATTTTTTTCAATTAAATTTTTTAATGGAGCCGGAACGGCCTGCCGGCGGCGGGTGAATGAACGGGAAAAACGCTGTGATCCGACGCGATCACGCGGGGAACGGGGGCCGATCCGGCAGGGCTCCGGGCGGGCGTCGGATTTTCCTTTTACTAAAAATATTACGCGTATACATAAAACTGCCGCGGACGGCTTGCATTGCCCGGCAAAAAATGTTAAAATAAAGGTCTGAGGAAGTGAGCCTATGGATAAAAAACTGGAAAAGCTGCTGCCCACCGTGCAGAAGCCCGCGCGGTACGTGGGCGGGGAGCTGAACAGCGTGATGAAGGACAGGGACGCGGTGGATCTCCGCTTTGCGTTCTGTTTTCCGGATTCCTATGAGATCGGCATGAGCCATCTGGGCCTGAAGATCCTGTATTCCGCCGCCAACGCGCGGGCGGATACGTGGTGCGAGCGGGTGTTCGCGCCGTGGCCGGATATGGAGGCCGTGATGCGCGAAAACGATATCCCGCTGTACGCGCTGGAGAGCGGCGACCCGGTAAAGGACTTTGATATCATAGGCTTCACCCTGCAGTACGAGCTATGCTACACCAACGTTCTGAACATGCTGGATCTGGCCGGGCTGCCCCTGCGGGCGGCGGACCGGAAGGGCCTCTCCCCCATCGTGATCGGCGGCGGGCCCTGCGTGTGCAACGCGGAACCGATCGCGCCGTTCTTTGACCTGTTCAGCATCGGCGAGGGCGAAGAGCTCAACAACGAGATCATGGATCTCTTCATAAAGCACAAAAAGCTGGGCTCCTCCAAAGAGGCGTTCCTGCGCGAAGCGGCGCAGATCCCCGGCGTTTACGTGCCCTCCTTATACGATGTTACCTATAACGCGGACGGCACCGTGGCCGCGGTCACGCCGAAGGACGGCGCGCCGGCAAAGGTCACCAAACGCATCGTTAAAGATCTGGATCAGGTGTTTTACCCCGATACCTTCGTGGTGCCGTTCATCGACGTGGTGCACGACCGGGTCACGCACGAGATCTTCCGCGGGTGCATCCGCGGCTGCCGCTTCTGCCAGGCCTGCTTTCTGAACCGCCCGATCCGCGAGAAAAAGCCGGAGACGATCGACGCGCAGTGCAAAACGCTGTGCCGCAATACGGGCTACGACGAGATCTCCCTCTGCTCCCTTTCGAGCAGCGACTATACCCGCATCGAGGACCTGCTTTCGATGCTGCTGGACTGGACGCCCGAACAGAAGATCAACGTGGCGCTGCCTTCCCTGCGAGTGGATAATTTCAGCGAAGAACTTTTAAATAAACTCAAAAGCGTGCGGCGCTCGGGGCTCACCTTCGCCCCCGAGGCCGGTACCCAGCGCATGCGGGACGTGATCAATAAAAACGTGACCGAGGAAGAGATGCTGGAGACCGCGAACATCGCCTTTGCGGGCGGTTACAGCGCCGTCAAGCTCTATTTCATGCTCGGGCTGCCCACCGAAACGGACGAGGACGTGGAGGGCATCGGCCTGCTTGCCAAAAAAGTGGTGGACGCCTACTATCAGAACCCCGAGAAGCCAAAGGGCAGGGGCGTGACGGTGAGCGTGAGCTGCTCCAGTTTCGTGCCCAAGCCCTTTACCCCCTTCCAGTGGGAGCCGCAGGCCACGCCCGGGGCCCTGGCGCACAAGCAGCAGTACTTAAAGGAGCACCTGCCCAGCAAAAAGATCAGCGTGAGCTTTCACGAGATCAACGTGAGCTTTTTAGAGGCCGTGTTCGCCCGGGGCGACCGGCGGCTTGCCGACGTGCTGGAGCTGGCGTGGCGCCGCGGCTGCAAATTCGACGGCTGGGGAGAATTCTTCAAATTCGATACGTGGACGCAGTGCTTTGCCGATACGGGGCTTTCCATGGATTTTTACGCCAACCGGGCGAGAAGCTACGACGAGACCTTCCCGTGGGACCATCTGGACTACGGCATCCCCAAGGCGTATCTGATCAAGGAGAGCGAAAAGGCGCGGCGGGCGGAAACCACCCAAAACTGCCATATCCAATGCGCCGGCTGCGGCGCGAACCGTCTGCTGGGAGGGAAATGCGATGTATGACGCAAGGCTGTGGCTGAGCAAACGCGGACGGCTGAAGTTCGTTTCGCATCTGGATATGTTCCGCATGATGCAGCGGGCCGTGCGGCGGGCGCAGATCCCGCTGTGGTATACCGAGGGCTTCAACCCCCACCCCTATATCTCCTTCCTGCTGGCGCTCTCGCTGGGCGTGGAGGGTGAAAAAGAGCCGGTGGATCTCCGTATCGTAGGCGAAATGACGCCGGACGAGATCCGCGACCGGCTGAACGCCGTGTTCCCGGAGGGCCTCAGAGCCGAGGCGGTGACGCTGCCGGAGCATAAACCCGCCGAGATCGCCTTTGCCGAATACACGGCGGTGCTGGAAACGGCGGAGATCAACGCGGATGAGCTGCGGCAGGCGCTTACTTCCGGCGCGCTGGAGACCGAAAAAAGCGGCAAATCCGGCGGCAAAAAAATAATGAAGACCGTAAACGTCTCCGAGCATATCAAAGCCTTCGATATCGCCGAAGACGGCGGGAATATATACCTGAACGTGATCCTGCCCGCGGGCAGCACGTTCAACCTGAATCCGCTGCAGCTGATTGACGCGGTATCGCGGTATCTGGGGCGGCCGGTGACCGCCGCGCGCGCCGTACGGAAACGCCTGCTGCGGGCCGATCTGACCGAGTTTATGTAGAGAGATATCCCGAAAAGTTTTCGGTCAAGCCTTTTTCAAAAGGCTTGCGGAGTCCAGAGGCGGAGAGATCAATTATGGAACAGACAATAGAAGACCGTTTGAAGGTTGTTGAAGAAGAAAAAAAGAAAGCCATCGTGTTCGCCGGGGGCGGCTCCAAGGGGGCCTATCAGGCGGGCGCGTGGAAGGCGCTGGAGGAACTGGGCGAAACATTCGATATCGCCGCGGGCACGTCCATCGGCTCCATCAACGCCGCGCTGTACGTGCAGGGGGACTGTGAAGCCGCCTACGAACTGTGGAACAGCATCACCGTGGAAAATATTATGGCCAACGGCATGAATTTTGAGCGCACCTTCGGCAGCTTTTATGCCCAGCGTGATCTGCTGGTACCCTTCGCGAGATCCGTAGCCAGCAAAAACGGCGTGGACGTAACGCCGTTTCACAACATGCTGCGGCAGCATTTCAGCCCCGAAAAATTCTTCGGTTCCCCGGTGGATTACGTACTGGTCACGGTGCAGCACCCGTCCAACAAGCCCGTGGAGGTCCGCAAAAAGGATATGGAGCGCTACGGGGAGGACGCTTGGAAATGGCTTGCCGCCTCCGCCGCGTGCTATCCGGTGTTTCCGCTGATGCGCATCGGGGATCAGGATTACAAGGACGGCGGGTATTACGATAATATCCCCGTGGCGCCGGCCTTCCGCATCGGCGCCACCGAGGCCGTGGTGGTGGATCTGGAGCCCGAAAAGAACCACGAGGGCTATCTGCACCACCCCCGCATCCGGTACATCAAGCCCTCGCGCGATCTGGGCACGTTTCTGAATTTCGGCAAGGACGCGCTCAGCTTTTCCATCCGGCTGGGCTACAACGATACCATGAAGGCCTACGGCAGGTATTACGGCCGCGCCTATACCTTCCTGCCCGGGCCGTATGCCGAAGCCGCCGCGGACTGGCTTTCCGATAAATTTATGGATATCCTGACCGTGGCGGAGGCGAACTTCGATTTTTCCGGCAGCGTGCGGTTCCAGCGCGTGAATAAGCTGGAGGGCTGCACCACCCTGCTGGCCGACGCCCTCGGGGTCAAACGCCCCACGGAGCGGGAGCTGATGTTCGAGGCGCTGGAAAACCTGCTGCGCGTATGCGGCTACGACGAAGGAAAAGACTACGTGCTGACGGACCTGCTCTCCTCCCTGAAATGCGAGGTGGACCGGCTTTACCCGATGCTGGAATACGATACGGATACCGCCTTTTCCGCCGTGTGCAGGTTTATTTCGGACTGCGGCGGCAAAGAGCCGGAACGCAAAAAGGCGGAGGACGACCGCAGGCTGCTGATCTTTACGTCCCTGATCCGGGCGCTGCAGCAGATGCCGATGATTTAACAGCGAGGTGATACGATGGTTGCGAAAGTGCACAGCATGGGCCTGACGGGGCTGGATTCCTTCCCCGTGGAGGTGGAGGCCGACGTGGCCGGTACCAAATACCGGTTCGATATGGTCGGTCTGCCGGACGCCGCGGTCAACGAGGCCAAGGAGCGCGTGGAGGCCGCGGTCAAAAACAGCGGCTTCGCCTTCCCCTACGGGCATATTACGGTCAATTTAGCTCCCGCGGACGTGCGCAAGGCCGGTTCCGTTTACGATATGCCCATATTCATCGCGATGCTGATCGTATCGCGCCAGCTGAAAACGGATCTCAGCAAAAGCGCCTTCATCGGCGAGATCTCGCTTTCCGGCGAGGTGCGGCGGGTGGACGGCGTGCTGCCCATGGTGATCGAGGCGCGCAACTCCGGCATGGAGCGCGTGTTCGTGCCCGCGGAAAACGCGAAGGAGGCCAGCGTGGTGGACCGCATCCGGGTGTACCCGGTCAAAACCATGCGGCAGCTCGTTTCTTTCCTGCGCGGGACGGATACGGACGATCCCCTGCTGCCCGCGGAGCCCTTTGATTTTACGGCGGCGGAAACGCGCCGCTATCCGCTGGATTTTGCGGACGTTAAGGGCCAGCACAACGCCAAGCGCGCGCTGGAGGTGGCCGCGGCCGGAGGACACAATATTTTAATGAGCGGCCCGCCCGGCTCCGGCAAGAGCATGCTGGCCAAGCGCCTGCCCTCCATTTTGCCCGACCTGAGCTTTGAGGAGGCGCTGCAGACCACAAAAATTTATTCCATCGCGGGGGCGCTGGACGCGCAGAAGGGGCTCATCACGCAGCGGCCCTTCCGCAGCCCGCACCATACGGTGTCCCCGGCGGGGCTTTCCGGCGGCGGCGCGGTGCCCAAGCCCGGCGAGATCTCGCTGGCGCACAACGGCGTGCTGTTTCTGGATGAGCTGCCCGAGTTCCCGCGGTCTTCGCTCGAGACCATGCGCCAGCCCATAGAGGACGGTAAGATCACCATCTCCCGCGCCTCGGGCTCCCTCACCTACCCCTGTCAGGTGATGCTGGTGGCCGCCATGAACCCCTGTCCCTGCGGCTATTTAGGGCACCCCACCAAGCCCTGCACCTGCGCCCCCGCCGCCGCGCAGCGATATCTGGCAAGGGTATCCGGCCCGCTTCTGGACCGTATCGATATCCAGATCGAGGTGCCGCCGGTGGATTTTGAGGCCCTCACCGCCCGGGGCGGGCAGGAGGAGACGAGCGAGGCCATCCGCGCCCGCGTGAACGCCGCCAGAGCCATCCAGCAGAAGCGCTTTGCCGGGACCGCCACCACCTGCAACGCCAAAATGACGGAGCAGCAGCTGGAAACCTACTGCGTGCTTTCGGAAAGCTGCAAAAAACTGCTGCAAAACGTATTTGACAGGCTCGGGCTCTCCGCCAGAGCATATAATAAAATACTGAAGCTCGCCCGCACGATTGCGGATCTGGACGGCGCCGAAAATATCGCCGAGGCGCATATCACGGAGGCGATACGGTACAGGAATCTGGACAGAAGGATTTTTTCCGGGAAGTAAGTGTTGAGCGTTGTAGGATTAACGATGAATGATTAACGATTAATGATTGTTAACCATTGCAAACGGCGAACGGCAGCTGACCACTGACCACTGGCCACTGGCCACTAATACAATCGGAGGATTTTATGAGGATCTGCATTTTCGGCGCGGCGTCCAACGAGATCGACGCCGCCTATATGGACGGTACTTACGCGCTGGCCCGCGCGCTGGCCGAACGCGGCCACACGCTGATGTTCGGCGGCGGCGCCAACGGTCTGATGGGCGCTGCGGCCCGCGGCTTTACGGACGGCGGCGGCCACATTATCGGCGTGGCGCCCGGCTTTTTCAATGTGCCCGGCGTGCTGTATGAAAAATGCGACGCGTTCGTATATACCGAGACCATGCAGGAGCGCAAAAAATACATGGAGGACCATTCCGAGGCCTTCATCGCGGTGCCCGGCGGCATCGGCACCTACGAGGAGATCTTTGAGGTGCTCACGCTCAAATCCCTCGGCCGCCACGGAAAGCCCATTGTGCTGTTCAACCTGAACGGCTTTTACAACGATCTCGTCCGGCTGCTGAAGGACGGCGTCCAAAAGGGCTTTATCCGCGAAAACGTGCTGCCGATGATCGCCTGCACCGCCGATATCGCCGAAGCCGTACGGCTGACCGAAGCGGGGGAAACGGATACGAGCGACGCGAAGATTTACGGATAAATTGGAATTTGTAGCTCAATTAGGAATTAGGAATGAGGAATTAGGAATGAAGGATGGGCTCCGCCCATACCCGATTATAAAGGCGAAACCACTGGTATCATCGTAAATTGCGGCTTAAGCCGCCACCGATAATTCCTCATTTCTCATTCCTCATTCCTCATTTGATCAGAGCGATAAACTGAAATTTGAAACGCAATTCCTCATTTCAATGGGAGAGTGATAAAATAATGGACACCGCAAAGCTTTCAAAACGGATCTGGTTCAATATCGTGCTGTTCGGTTTTATCGGGCAGGTGGCGTGGAACGTGGAAAATATGTATTTCAACACGTTCCTGTTCAACCGCATCGGCGGCACCACGGACGATATCAACAAAATGGTGGCGGCCAGCGCCGTCACCGCCGTGCTCACCACGTTTATTATGGGCGCGCTCAGCGATAAGCTGGGAAAACGCAAGCCTTTTCTCTGCGTCGGCTATATCCTGTGGGGCCTTACGGTAACGGTGTTCGGCCTGATCTCGCGCGAGAACACGGCCGCGCTGTTCCATATGACGGATACCGCCAAAATTCTGGCGCTCACCGTGAGCATCGTGATCGTGATGGACTGCGTGATGACCTTTATGGGCTCTACCTGCAACGACGCGGCCTTCAACGCATGGATCACGGACAGCACCTCCCCCGAAAACCGCGGAGCCGTGGAGAGCGTCAACGCCATGCTGCCGCTGGCCGCCACGGTGCTGGTAACGGTGGGCTTCGGCGCGGGCGCTACGGCGCTGGGCTATTCCGCCTGTTTTTCAGGTCTCGGCGCGCTGGTGACCGTGTGCGGTATTCTGGGCATCTTTACGCTGCGCGAGCCGCAGAACCTCACCAAAAGCGACGGCAATTATCTGGAGAACCTGCGCTACGGCTTCCGCCCCTCCGTGATCAAAGCAAACGGGCGGCTGTATATCGTGCTGGCGGCGCAGGCTTTAAGCGGCATCGCCCTGCAGGTGATCACGCCCTATCTGTTTATCTATCTGCAGCACTACCTCGGCTTTGACTTCAATTCCGCCGTGGGCATCCTCACCGAAAAGCCCCTGATGCTGGCCGTGGCCGTGCTCGTGCTTGCGGCGGTGGTGGCCGCCGTGATCGGCTTCGGCAAGCTGACGGACAAGGTTGGGCGCGGCGTGTTCCTGCTGCCCGCAACGCTGCTGGAGATTTTAGGTCTGGCGCTGGTGTACCCCATGAAGAGCATCTACGGCTTTGTGATCGCCGCGGCGGTGTTCGGCCTCGGCCTGATCGCCTTCGGCATCGTGCTGAGCGCGGCGGTGCGCGACCTGACCCCGCCGGACCGCGCGGGCGCGTTTCAGGGCGTGCGCATGATCTTTACGGTGATGCTGCCCATGGTGATCGGCCCGTGGATCGGCACGAAGGTGATCTCCGCGTTTTCCGAATATCACGAGCTGGGCACCTACGTGAACGATTACGGCGAGGCCGTGGCCTCCCCGGTGCCGGAGATCTTTCTGTTTGCGGCCGGCGTGGCGGCGCTGATCCTGATCCCCACGATCATTTTGATGAAAAAGGGACTCAAAGCCGACAAATGATGAGTGTTGCGTTTTAAGTGTTGAGTTTTAAGAATTAAAAATTAAAAATTAAAGATTAAAAATTTTTTTGGTGGCGATTGCTGGCCACCGGTCACTTTTTTTGCAACTTGCAACTTGCAACTGAAATCTGCGAAGCAAAAAGAAAGGTTGAATGGCATGATACAGATCTTCGGTACCAAAAAGAGCGCCGATACGCGCAAGGCGGAGCGGTTCTTTAAGGAGCGCGGCGTCAAATACCAGTACGTGGACCTGAAAGAGAAGGGTCTGAGCCGCGGGGAGCTTTTAAGCGTGGCGCAGGCCGCGGGCGGGATCGACGCGCTAATCGACCCGGAATGGAAAGAGAAAGACCTGCTCTCGCTGCTCGCCTATCTTGTGCCCGAGCAGAAAACCGAAAAGCTGCTCGAAAACCAGCAGGTCCTCAGGCAGCCCATCGTAAGAAACGGCAGACAGGCCGCGGTGGGCTATTGCCCGGACGTTTGGAAGACCTTTATTTAACGCCGCCCAAGCGGCGTTTTTATTCGGCATTTTTTAGAGAAATGTTCGGTTACAGGGGTAGCGCGGCTCCGTGAGCCGCCCCGGCGCCATCCGGCGCCGGTTCCCTGAGATTGCATATTTCCCCGCCGCGTTGCGGCGGGTCCTGCTCCGGTTTGTACGGTAATTTTATTCTTCTAATCCAAAAATCACCTTTCAGCGGTCATTTTCCACCGCCGCGCAGCGGCGGGGCGGCTCACGGAGCCGCGCTACCAACGTAATGGAAACCTCAGCGGTAAACTGAAATCCAAAAACGTCACCTTGCTTTTTTTCTTTGAATGAATTATAATAAAACCATATCGGGCTTTTTTTGAGGAGTAATTTTTGAGGAGGGAAGCTTATGGCCAACTGCCCGAAATGCAGCCATCATCTGCGTTTGATCGACTGGAAGCAGAAATGCCCCTACTGCGGCGCAAACGTGTTTCTGTACAACCTGCAGGAGCGATTGATGCAGGACGCCGACAAGGCCGAGGTGCAGCATTACCACTTCCAGAAAAAGGTGGACCGCGCAAAGGCCTCTTACATCGGTTCGCCGCTGGCCGTCACGCGCATCTTTACGTCCCTGCTGCCCATTGCGGCGCTGTTCGCCCCGCTGGCGTATACGGAGTTTACCGGGGCGTACGCGGGTCTGCCCAAAACGCTGGACGCGGTCACACTTTACAAGCTGATCGGCGAAGTGGAGCCCCTCGCGTTTTTATCGGACGCGTGGGCGGACGGGCTCGGCGGCAAGGCCTTCGTGCTGATGCTGCTGTGGCTGGCGCTCAGCCTGCTGTTTTTGCTGCTGCACTTTATTCTGCTGTTTTTATCCTGCTCGCCCCACGGCAGATCGCGCAACATGTCGCTGGATTCCCTGCAGGTGCTTACCGCCGCGTTTTTCGTATTCGTGGCGCTGCGGCTGCAGCAGGGCTCCTTCGCGGCCGTCCGGGCCGGCTGGGGCAGCGCGCTGTATCTGGGCCTCTCCTGTGTCAACCTGATCGTTGACGCGGTGGTGTTCAAGCAGGGCATTGAGATCCGCCACAAGCAGTGTTACGTGGGCGGCATTCCCATTGAGGAGTACTTTGAAATGCAGAGAAAGGGCGTCCCGCCCGAAGAGCTGCGCGCCGAAATGTACCGCAGGCTGACCGCCCTGCAGCAGGAAAAGGAACGCGAACTGGCCGCGGAAGAGGAAAAGCACAAACATGAAGCGGCCGGGGGGAAGGAGGCGGAACCCAATGGCTGAGCATACCGAGACCTATGAGAACGTCCAGCTGAATCAGGCCTATATGAACCGCCTGTTCTGCTCCACGCGGGAGCGCGTGGCCTATACGCTGAAGGCCGCGATGGGCAATCTGAAACTCGGCAAATACGATACGAACAGCGAGATATTTCTCTATAAGTTCTTCGGGCTTTCGCCGCTCGCCTACGGCAAGGCCATGGCAGGGCTTGGCGTTTACGACATGATCAACGACCCGCTCACCGCCGCTATTATAGACAATATGCGCACGCGCTGGGGCAAGTTCAAGCCCTTCCAGTATCTGGCGCTGCTGCCCAGCATGGCCATCGGCTTTTTCCTGTGCATCCTGCCGATGTTCGCCAACGCCCGCGGCATGGACGCAGGCCAAAGGCTCATCCTCTATATGGCCATCGCCTATATCAACGAGACCGTGGGGGCCTTCTTCGGCGGGGGCGGCTACATCGATAACGTCTTTACGCCCAACCCCAACGAGCGCACCGGCATGCTGGTGGTGGCAAAGTTCTTTGCGGATGTGAAGATCCCGGCGCAGATCTTCGGCATTTTATACGACCTGATTTTGAACGGCAAGCTCGCCATGGACGTGACGAAGCTGTTTGTGGTGATGAAGCTGATCATCTGGGTCATTTCCACCGCGGTGAACATCAACTGGATCATCGTCAGCCGCGAGCGCGTGCCGCAGGTGGAAAAGCCGCCGCACCCCTTAAAGGGCTTTTTGAGCGTGTTCCGCAACAAGCCGCTGCTGATCTACACGCTCACAGACGTGGTGGACGGCATCGATATCGGCACCAGCGAATCGCTGTATTATTCGGACGTACTGAAATTCAACATGCTGCCCACCATTGCGGGCATCCCGGGATCGCCGATCAGCTATGCCTCTTATCCCTTAGCTACCAGATTCCGCAAAAAGTACTCTACCAAGAGCCTCTGGCTGATGCAGCGGGCGTCCATATTCATTTCGGAGGGCGTTTTCCTGCTGTTCGGCATGATCGGCGGCAAGGAAAAGGGCATGTATCTGCGCAAGATCCCCATGACCGTTGTGTTCGGCCTCGGCAACTGTCTGGAGATGCTGTTTTACGCCACCAAGCAGATCGTGGGCAGCGAGATCAACTACGAGGTGCTGGATTACTGCGAATGGAAGAACGGCTACCGGGTGGAGGCCACCATCAACATGATGAAGGGCTATTTCACCAAGGCCAAGGATATTCTGCTGCGCATCGTGAACGGCTGGCTGCTGGAAAAATGGGCCGGTTACCAGTCCGGCCTCGAGGGCGTGCAGACCATAGACACCATGTGGAAGATGTTCGTGGCGTCCTTCGCCCCGCGGCTGGTGTTCGATTTCCTCTCCATGATCCCCATGTTCTTCTACAACATCGACCGCCATACCCGCGAAACCATGTACCTGGAGCTGGAGCAGCGCCGCGCCGCGGACGCCGCCCGCATCAAAGCGGAAACCGACGCCGCGCAGGCGGAGGCGGAAGCAAATAACGAATAATCTATAACAGAGCAAAAAGACCGCCGCGGCGATCTTTTTGAGTTTTGAGTTTTGAGAAATTGGGAATTTGTAGGGCTCAGGGCTCAGGGCCCTCACAGATAAACTGAAATTTGAATCCCTACCCACGCCATACTCTTGCCACCATCTGCGGGCTGTGTTACAATACCCTTAGGAGGCGATCGCAATGGATAAAATCACGATTCGCGAGATCGGGCCGCAGAATCTGGCCGACGCATGGCTGAAGAACGAGCCCTTTCCCGTTTGGGGGCGCATGGTGCCCGCCCTGCGGGACGGGATCTGGAGCTATACGACCGAAACCTTTGAAACCGCAAAAGAAATGACCTTCCCGGACGAGGAATACGATATTTTTACCGACGACGGGATCTTTTTGGGCGCGTACAGCGGCGAAACGTGCATCGGGCTGGCCGTGCTGCGTGTGGAGACGTTCCGTTATCTGTATCTGGACGACCTGAAGGTCTGCGCCGCTTTTCGCCGGCAGGGCGTGGGCAGAAAGCTGATCGCGGCCGCAATAAAAGAAGCCTCAAAGCTCGGCATGCAGGGCGTTTACACGATCGCGCAGGATAACAACCTTTCGGCGTGCCTGTTTTACCTGAAATGCGGCTTTGAGATCGGCGGCTTTGATAACCGCGCTTACCGCGGCACCCCGCAGGAGGAGAAGGCGGATATCTGTTTTTATAAGGATATTTAAGCAGCTGAGCAGACAAAAAAGACCGCCGCGGCGGTCTTTTTGAGTGTTGCGTTTTGAGCGTTGAGTATTGAGAAATTGAAATTTATCGCACCGTTAGCGGTTACATCGGGTAGCGCGGCTCCGTGAGCCGCCCCGGCGCCCTCAGGCGCCGGTTCCCCGCATTTGAATATTCTCCGCCGCTGTGCGGCGGCTGTAAAACTGTTTGTGCTGCAAACAGTTT
>JAEEGL014577870.1_pt1 | contig 25286 bp, 22 predicted proteins | sample 9134231 | NCBI WGS metagenome assembly JAEEGL01 (sample SAMN16246548, study PRJNA631951) | gut metagenome | biome: gut microbiome; feature: rumen; material: fiber-attached | host: Bos | place: Iran: Karaj | collected 2018-10 | reverse complement strand
GGTTATGATCATATAGAGGAATCGGAGAGGGAAGTTATGGAAGCTAAGCAGACAGAAATATTAAACATGAAAGGATATACAAGAGATTATGAATAAGAAAAAGCTTTTTACAGCATTTACTGCCGGACTTATTGCTTTATCAATGCTCAGTGGATGTGGAAAGAAGGAAGAAGTAGTTGAGGAGACAGGAGATTATTCAATCAATGCTACTGAGACATCCATGATCACAGATGATACTAATATATCATTATCTAAGGATGGTCAGATGATCAGTGACCTTACAGGTGAGTGGATTGATGAAGACCTTGCTAAGAGAAAGCCAATAGCTGTCATGGTAAATAATATCATCGATGCTATGCCTCAGTCAGGTGTAGAGAATGCTGACGTAATATACGAGATGCTTGAGGAAGGCGGAATCACACGTCTTATGTGCCTCTTCACAGATTATGATGATATGGAGAAGATAGGTCCTTGTAGAAGTGCTCGTTATTATTACGACCGTAAGGCTGTAGAGCATCAGGCACTTTTCGTTCACTGGGGACGTTCAGTATATTGCCTTGAAGATTTTGATAATTATCCTGGTATCGAGCATGTTGATTTCAACGAGACACCTGGTGGATTCAGATCTGATGACCGTGTAGCTCCTCACAATGCTTATGTATCCGGTAAGGGTATCAATGATTGGAGAGCAAGTGCACCATATAGTCTTGAAAAGAACGAGAATTATAAGAAGATGTTTGCATTCAACCTTGAAGATACAGAAATCGAAGGTGATGTAGCTAACAAGATAACAACAGAGTATAATTCAGGCAGAAAGCCTTGGTTTGAATATGATGCTGATGCAAAGGTTTATAAGAGATTCCAGTATGGTGAAGCTCAGATAGACAAGGAAACTAACAATCAGCTTCAGTTCAAGAACGTACTTATTCAGTTTGTACCTCATGCACCTTATCCTGATGATGAAGTTGGTAGTCTTGTGATAGACTTCGTTGGTAAGGGCGAAGGATGGTATGCTACAGATGGTAAGATCATCCCTATCACATGGGAGAAGAAAGAAGAAACAGATGTTACTACTTTCTACACCAAGGATGGAAATCAGCTCAAGATGAACCCTGGTAAGACTTGGGTTTCAATCTTCCCTGATGATAATAAAGCAGGAATTGTAGTTGAATAATTATGACAATGGATAACGTATACGATGTATGCATAATTGGCGCAGGTGCTTCGGGACTTGCTGCCGCAATTGAAAGCTCCCGCAGGGGGCTTTCTTGCGTTGTGGTAGATAAAAACAAAAAGCCTGGAATGAAGCTTTATGCAACGGGAAATGGCAGGTGTAACCTCACAAATGATACCTGGGAAGAGAATTCCTACTACGAAAATGAATTTGTAGATAAGGTATATAACAGTCTTTATAACATCACTGAGCTTAGACAGCGCAGCTTTATTCTTGATTATTTCAAGAACCTGGGTATTAATACTATTAATAAAGATGGATATTTCTATCCATCCAGCATGCAGGCTTCATCAGTAGTATGGGCACTTATGGATGCTGCTTCATCTTCAGGTGCTGAGATACTTGAGAGGCATACCTGTACAGGAATTGATTATATTCATGATCCTGATTATGCAAGACATGGTACAGACATAGTTTATGAAGTGAAATGTATCAATAAGATTGGTGATGATACATACAATGTAAATATTTTTTCAAAGAATATTATCATAGCTACTGGCGGAGCTTCTCAGAAGAAGCTGGGAGCTGCTGACAGTAGTCTGTCAGAGTCTCTTTTCAATTCCCTAAGATTAGATTATACAGATTTCAGGCCGGGACTATGTCCTGTTACTGTAAATGAGGACTTATCGGCTATTTCAGGTGTCAGGACCAAGGCTAAGCTTTCAGTTGGAAGATATAGTGAGATAGGCGAGATTCAGATTACTGACAGCGGAATTAGCGGAATCGTTACATTTAACATGTCTTACTATATGGAAGAGGGAACGGTATTAAATGTAAATCTGCTGCCGAGGGTTTCGGAATCTGAATTTGTGGAATATTACAACCTTATCAGGGGCAAATATTCACACAAAAGACTGGACGCATTCCTCAATGGCTATATAAATGACAAGCTTGCGTCATATATGATCGAGAAGATATATCATAATAAAGACCAGAAGCTGAGATTAAAGGATGTGAATGCTTCAGATATCAGTAAGCTGTATCAGAAGCTTACATCATGGAATCTGGTTGTGAAGAGTAAGGCAGGATTTGATGAATCCCAGGCATCATATGGCGGCATCAATACCGATATAATTGATTCTTACACTATGGAAATTGATGAGGATCGTACCATAGGAAAGGGCATATATGCTGTAGGTGAAGCCACAGATGTTATGGGCAAATGTGGCGGCTATAACCTGACATATGCTTTTGTTACAGGTTTCTTGGCAGGTAATGCGGTGGAAGTGTAGTAATGATAATCATTAGAAATCAGAAAATGAGGATAGGATATGACGATTCAGATATTGAGAAGGCCATATACAAAAACCTCAGGATAAAAAATTATAAAAACTACAAGATCATACGTGAATCTCTGGATAGCAGGAAGCACGATATTATTCATTTTCAGGTTTCGATTGGTGTGAATGCCGATAATGAGGATAAAATTATCAAATCTGTTCACAATAATAATGTTATGTTAACCAAAGAACAGAAATATGCATTTCCTCACATTTTAAACACCGATATTCGTGATTATTTAGATGATAATCCTATATTCAGACCTGTTATAATAGGTTCTGGTCCTGCTGGTTATCATGCGGCTATTAAGCTTGCTCATGCCGGCTTTAAACCCATTGTTCTTGAACGTGGAAAGCCTGTAGAGGAAAGAATTCAGGATGTAGAAGCTTTCTGGAATGGCGATGGCCTTAATACTGAGTCAAATGTATGCTTTGGCGAGGGTGGTGCCGGTACTTATTCCGACGGCAAACTTAATACCGGTAATAAAGATAAAGATGGTATCATACATGAAGTGCTTGAAACCTTCGTGAAGTATGGTGCAGATCCTGAAATATTATATAAAGCTAAACCGCATATAGGTACTGATGTACTTAGAGATATACTTAAAAATATGCGTTCTGATATAGAACGACTTGGTGGCGAGATCAGGTTTGGTAATAAGCTGGTTGATATAGAACATTTTACAGATAGTTCTGATCCTGATGTAAATATGTGTAATCTGGATTTATACAGGTTACAGGTTAAACCATCCGGCGCTGAAATCTATGAGATAATTACACCATGTGTGATACTTGCTATAGGTCATAGTGCAAGAGATACTTATGAAATGTTAAAGGCACGTGAGTTTTCAATGGAGCAAAAGCCTTTTGCCATGGGTGTCAGAGTCGAACACAGTGCTGAAATGATAAATCAGGCCATGTATGGTAAGGATTATAAAGCTCACTATGGCGACAGTCTGCCTACTGCTGATTATAAGCTGGTATATCATACTGAAGGCGGCAGAAATGTATTTTCTTTCTGTATGTGCCCAGGTGGCTATGTGGTTAATTCGGCTACTGAGGATGGAACTACAGTTGTTAATGGCATGAGCTACAGTGGCAGAGCTGGAATTAATTCTAATTCGGCCATAGTAGTGAGTATTACACCTGATGATTTTGAATCAGATGATGTTCTGTCAGGTGCAGATCTTCAGAAGAAACTCGAGCAGGCGGCATTTAATGCAGGTAATGGAGGGATTCCTCTTCAGTTATATGGTGATCTTAAGGATAATAGTTCATCTGATAAAATAGGTGAAGTAGTCCCCGCAATAAAGGGTAAATGGAACTTTGCTGATCTAAGGCAGGTACTTCCTGAATTCATGGTGGAAGCGCTGCTTGAAGCTATGAAGTATTTCGGTTCAAGGATTGAAGGCTTTGATAATCATGATACTGTAATGACGGCAATTGAATCGCGAACAAGTTCACCTGTTAAGATCATACGTGATAAGGAATTTCTTATGGCTCCTGATCATCCCGGAATCATTCCCTGTGGTGAAGGCGCTGGTTATGCAGGTGGAATTACATCAGCTGCAGTTGATGGTATCAAGGCTGCGGAAGCTGTTTCAGAATATCTTGTAGAAGATATAATTCAGGCTTATAAGGATGCTGAAACGGCTAAATATACTAATAATTAATCTATATAAAATATATTAAAGACAGAGGTTAGTCATGAACGTAAGAGAAACATTAAAAGACAAGAAAAGAATAGTAGTAAAGGTTGGATCATCATCATTGGTTCACAAGGAGACTGGTGAGCTGGACTTAGTAAAGGTTGAGAAGCTTATTAGAATCCTCAGTGATATCAAGAATCAGGGCAAGGATGTAGTACTTGTTTCATCAGGTGCCATATCTGTTGGTCGAAGAATACTGGGACTTAATAAGAGACCTGAGGTACTTTCAATGATCCAGGCTTGTGCGGCTCTTGGACAGGGTGAGCTTATGATGTTATATCAGAAGCTGTTCCTGGAATATAATCACAAAGCTGCGCAGGTATTACTTACATTTGACGTAATTACAAATGATGTGCGTCGTAAGAATGCCCAGAATACTCTGAAGCAGCTTCTGGATCTGGATATAATCCCGGTTGTAAATGAGAACGATACAGTGGCTACTGAAGAGATTGAGTTTGGTGATAATGATACGCTTTCAGCTATTGTTTCAACTCTTATAGGTGCGGATCTTCTTATCATGCTCACAGATATTGATGGTTTCTACACTGATGATCCAAAGAAGAACAAGCATGCTAAGCGTATGTCTGTAATTGATACGATAGATGATAATCTTAAGAATATGGCTAAGGGAAGCGCTACAATTTATGGTACTGGTGGTATGTATACCAAGGTTGCAGCGGCTGAGATCTCTACACATGCAGGTGCAGATGTAGCGATTCTTGATTCATCTGATGTTTCAATAATTCAGGACTTCCTGGCTGGTGAAGATGTGGGTACTGTATTTACAGTTGACCAGTCCAAGGATTTTGATCTTCTTGATTTCATTCTGAATAAGAAGTATCTGGAGAACTGATAATTCTCTTAACTGAGGGGTATTTGATAGTACGAAGGGGTAGAAAATATGGATACAGGACTCGTTTTAGGTGGCGGCGGTGGAAAAGGCATATATCAGGTAGGAATGCTGAAATCTCTGGCTGAGGCAGGCGTTCTGGATGATGTTGTTGCAATGGCAGGAACCTCTATAGGTTCTGTTAATGCTGCGCTTATGGCTGAAGGTATGTTTGATAAGGCTTATCTTGCAAAGGCGAGCAATAAGCCTATGATAGCCGGTATTACGCAGATGTATGAGGTCTGGCAGAAGATCGATATGGATGTATTCTTTGATCTGGATATGGCTTCTATTAAGGCCGGTGACAGACATTTCTCTCGTAAAGAAACTGAGAAGCTGATCAAGGAATATGTTGATTTTAAAAATGTTCAGCTTCCGGTGTTTTGTACTGTAGCCAGATGCCCTGAAGGTATGGAGGTATCTGATAAGATATCCGAATATGAAATGCAGCTGATAGATGAGATGAAGCCTGATGTTACATTTCAGGATTTTACTGCAGAATATATAAATATCCAGGGTACTTCTGATAAGTATATAGGTGATGTGATCCTTGCAACAACTGCATTACCTGTTATTTATAAACCTGTAGATATAAACGGCACATTTTATATAGATGGCGGCGTTAAGGATAATGTACCGATCAAACCTCTTTATGATATGGGAATAAGGAGATTTATAGTAATCGAGCTGTCTTCAGAGTCTGTAGTTAACCCGGCGGATTTTCCGGATGCTGAGATAATAAGCATATTGCCGAGTCATGATCTGGGGGACCTGTTTGATGGTACCATGAACTTCACTAAGAAGGATAAAAGCATCAAATATGAGCTTGGAGTCCGTGATGGCAAGCGATATGTGGAGATTAAATTCCGCGGAAATAAGGATGCTGAATCTGTTGAGTCCTATCTAGCAAAAATGGATTATGAAGCTGCAAAAAAACAGGTCCAAACTGAGATGAAATATGATAGAATTAGTAGTGAAGTGAATAGTCATCTGGATTATTTCAACAAGCTTGAGGAGAAGTATAAGTAATCCGTGGTTTAATGTATTTATGGGGAGGCGATTATATGGGAAACAAGATAATAACTGTAGGTCGTGAATTTGGAAGCGGCGGGCGTGCCATCGGTGAGCTGGCAGCTAAGAAAATGTGTGTTAAATGTTACGACAAGGAGCTTATCAAGGCAGCTGCCAAGGCATCTGGTCTTTGGGAAGAACTCCTGGATAATATGGATGAAAAACCTACCAACAGCTTCCTGTATTCTCTTGTAATGGATCCATATTCCTATTCTTATCAGTTCGAAAATCAGAACTATAATCAGAATCTCAATCAAAAAGCATTTGGTGCTGTATATAATACCATAAGGACTATAGCAGATAAGGAATCTGCTGTATTTATTGGTCGTTGTTCCAATTATATTCTCAGGGATTATGACAATGTGTTAAATGTATTTATCTATGCATCAGAAGAGAATAAGATCAAGCGGCTGATGGAACGTTATGAAAATATGACAGAGAAGAAAGCCAGAGAAATGATAGTAAAGCAGGATAAGGCAAGAGCTAATTATTATAACTTCTATACTCCATATAAATGGGGAAGCAGAGCAAGTTACGATATGATGATTGATTCTGCACTGCTGGGTGTTGAAGGAACAGCGGATCTTCTCGTAGAAATGGTAGACAAGCTGTAGGCTACTTATATGGATTATAAATAATATATAAAGATAAAAAAGGACATTTTACTGATATGGCAGACGTATTAAAGGGTTTAGAACCAGCAAATGTATATGATTATTTTGAAAAGATATGCAGTATTCCTCATGGTTCGGGAAATACTAAGGAGATAAGTGATTATATAGCTTCGGAGGGTAAGAGACTGGGGCTTGATACCTACCAGGATGAGGCTGGAAATGTAATCATCAGGAAGGCTGCAACTCCTGGATATGAAGATGCAGATATTGTCGTTATGCAAGGGCATATGGATATGGTCTGTGAGAAGACTGAAGACTGTGATATTGATTTTAAAACTGACGGACTTCAGCTTGAGGTAAAGGATGGAGTTGTGTCTGCAAAGGGTACTACGCTTGGCGGAGATGATGGAATAGCAGTTGCATATATGCTGGCGATTTTATCATCTGATGAATATAAGCATCCTGCTCTGGAGTGTGTATTTACAGTTGATGAAGAGATTGGAATGCTGGGTGCAGTAGCTCTTGATATGAGCCAGATCAAAGGTAAAATGCTTATAAATGTGGATTCTGAGGAGGAAGGAATATTGACTGCTTCTTGTGCCGGTGGTATTATCACTGAGCTCAAGGTTCCTTACACCAGGGAAGTACCGGGTAAGAAGAAGGAAGCTTATTCTATCAGTATTTCCGGTCTCACAGGTGGACATTCAGGTTCAGAGATACATAAGGGATATATAAATGCTGATAAGCTTATGGGAGATATCCTGTATGAGCTTATTCAGGAGGATAAGAGTCTCAGGCTTGTGGATATAAATGGCGGTTTAATGGATAATGCCATACCGGTTGCTTGTAATGCCACAGTTGTGAGCGGTGATATAAGCACATCATTGGATATACTCAAGGAGATAATCTTTGAATTTACCAATGAATATAAGGAAATAGAACCGAATATGCTTATCATGTACGATATGGCCGTTTCTGAGGGCTCAGAAGGCGATATGGAGGTATTTGATAAGAAGAGTACGTTAAATGTGATCAATGCCCTTAAAGAGGTTCCTAATGGCGTTATAAAGTATAGTGAATCTATGGAAGGTATGGTTCAGACATCACTTAACCTGGGAGAGCTGGTTACTGATGAGGCAGATGTACGGATGGTATTTCTTATCAGATCTTCAGTTAATGATGAGAAGCAGGAACTGGTTGATGAACTGAAACAGCTTGCTGATAAGTATGAAGGCAGCCTTGAAACAAGTTCTCCTTATCCTGCATGGGAATATAAGGAGGAATCCAAACTCAGACCTGTTATGACTTCCATCTTTGAGGAAATGTTTGGTCATCCTATGATCGTGCAGTCAATACATGCTGGATTGGAATGCGGTATATTCTGTGGTGGTATCGAAGGTCTGGATGCTGTATCCCTAGGACCTAATCTTTTTGATATTCATACACCTAGAGAGAGAATGTATATAGACAGCGTTCAGAGGACCTGGGATTACCTCTTAAGAGTACTTGAATCCCTTAAATGATATTTGATTATGTTCAGGAGACATCTATATGTTTTCATATGATATTAAAATACTAGATGACAATACAATAAGTGAATGGATCCGTGGTAAAGGCATGAGTTCTCTGGATTACCTGCTTAAAGTGTTAGTAGCTATAATTGTTTTCTATTTTATAGCGAAAACCCTGAGATTTATAGCCATTACTGTCCAGAAAAGGCTTGATAAGAAGAATATAGATCAGACCGCCAGCCATTTTGTCATCAATCTGCTAAGATATGGAATACTGATATTATCTTTATTTACTATAGTTTCCAAACTCCATATAGTTGAAGCCGCATCCATTGCAGCGCTGGTTGCTTCAGCCGGTGTTGGTATTTCTCTGGCTATGCAGGGAGCTCTGTCTAATCTTGCCGGAGGAGTTCTCCTCCTTATCATAAGACCTTTCAAGAAGGGGGATTATATAGAAATCCCTAATGCAAATGTTGAAGGTGTGGTTGAGGAGATTGCCATATACTATACAACAATCCAGACTGTTGCTGGTGAGGTGATCAAGATTCCAAATGCACAGCTTACTAATAATTCTGTTAAGAATCGTTCAGGGAATGCAATACGTGCCCTTGTAATAAATGTTGATGTGGATTATGACACGGAAATAGATAAGGCCAGAGAACTGGTTCTTGGCCTTATAAAGGAAGAGGATAGCGTCGTCGAAGGAAGTGAGAATATCTTCGTTGATGAGTTAGGTCAGCATGGTGTAAGACTTGGAGTCCTAATGATGGTTCCTGTAACAAGCTATCTTTCTGTGAAACGTAGCTTAAACGAGAAGATACTTAAATCCTTCAGGGAGAATAATATAGAGATACCATTTAACAAGCTTGATGTTACTTTACTTAATAAATAATCCTGATATTTATACGGACCTTTGGGGTGTTCTAAATGAAGAGAGATATTGATTACCATAGAGACAGAGCCACTAGCTTTTTATCGAAGCTTTCTTTTGATGATAAATTATCTATCATGTATGGAAGCGTAGAAGATAAGGTGAAGCTGGGTCTGTCTTTTATTGATTTTTGTGGCGAGGCTGCACATGGTGTTCAGGCGCGTCATGATCAGAATTTCGATTTTGGAGAACCACAGACAACGACGGTATTCCCGAATCCTATAGGCATGGCCGCAACATTTGACAAGGAGCTCATGCATTCTATCGGTGATGTAGTTGGTACAGAGATGCGTAGTCTGCTGAATGAGGACAAGCATAATGGACTCCTGGGTCTGGCTCCGACTGTTGATATGGAGAGAGATCCCAGATGGGGCAGAAATGAAGAAGGGTATGGCGAGGATCCCTATCTTACTACAAATATTGCCGGCGAGTATATACTGGGAATGGCGGGAGATGATCCTCGATTTGTGAAATGTGGTGCTACCCTTAAACATTTCTATGCTAACAATTTTGAAACCGGAAGATACGGGGCGAATAGTGAGATACCTGAAGATTTAAAGGAGAGTTATTATATAAAGGTTTTCAGAGATATTATTGATAAGGCTCAGCCTCTATCTGTTATGTCGGCTTATAACAGGGTCAATGATATAACCTGTACATTTAACCCTGAGAATAAGGAATTATTGCGTAAATGGGGAGTTCCATTTATTATTTCTGATGCCTTTACGTTAGAATATGCTGTAACTCATCATCAATCTGCCAGTGATCCTGTTGATGCCATCAGGAAGGGTCTGGATGGGGATATTGATATGTTTATGGAAATCCCTGATTTTGAGATTCCTGCAATGAAGGAGGCTATTGATAAGGGTATAGTTACTGAGGATGATATCGATAAGATATTAACTAACAGATTGACTATATATTCTATGCTTGGTCTTATGCCGGAGGATATAGACGGGGATGGAGTTTCAAAGCATTTCCCTAAGAGCATTTATAATATGTCCAGGGTTGAGTCTGAAGAGTCTGTTAAGGTGGCTAGAAGAGCGGCGGATGAGTCGATAGTTCTGCTTAAAAATGATGGAATGCTTCCGCTTGATATGAGTAAAGATTTTGATGTCTTCGCCTTTGGTCCTTTCGTGGATTATTCGCCTTTGGACTGGTACAGCGGAATCTGTGAGAACAGGACAACTCTGAAGGGAGCCATGAATATTGGATGTTCAGATCTTATTCCGGAGGTATATCTTAAGATAGATGGCAAGTATGCCGGCATAGTTAATGATGAAGTCGTTCTTGTGGATAGAGCAGAGGCTGAAGTGTTTAGTTTAATGCTCTGGGATGACTCCAGAGTTACATTTAAAGCGAATTCTGTTGATAAATTCTTAACAACCATTTCTCCGGATGTTAAATATGTTAATCATGAAGAAAAGCCGGATGAATTTAAGCTTTATACCAGATCTGATGAGATATTCAGCTGGGTGGTAAATGAATCCTTCCAGTTTATAGATGATAGAGGAGAAGTAGTACATTTTAATAATAGTGATGCTTATGATTTTTGCGAAGACGGCAGGATTAAAGGCATTATGAATTATGATGGCTCCATGTCTATTGAGCTGGAAATCGTTCAAACGGTTGAGCAGAAGCTGGAAGAGTCTATAAGAGATAATGATCTTAATGCTGAATCCATGATTCTTGCCTGTTTTGGTGTTCATCCTATCGTTAATTCCAAGGAAGAGCGAGACAGGGATACCATTGAGCTTCCGCCATTTGACAGGGCTGTTCTGAGGAGACTTAGAGAGTTATTCAAGAATATTACATTTATTCTTTTTGCAAATGAGCCTGTTGCCATAGTTGAGGAAAATGATGCTCCGGAGATCAGAAGTATAATGTGGACGCCTACTGGATGTCAGGAGATGGGCGTTGGTATAGCTGATGTTATATCCGGAAGCTTTAGTCCTTCTGGAAGGCTGCCTCAGACCTGGTACATGAGTGATGACCAGCTGGGTGATATTAGGGATTATGATATAAGAAGAAATAAGATGACCTACCTCTTTATGGAGGATAAGCCTCTATATAGATTTGGATATGGACTTACTTATTCCAAGTTTGAGAGTGAACTGGAGGGTGTTATCACAGATACAAGTTCAGAAAATGAAGCTGATCATAGGATTTTATTTGAAGTAAATGTTAAGAACGTAGGAGATGCAGCATCTGATTACGTGGTCCAGATATATCAATCTAAGGATGGAGAATTCTTCTTATATGGAGAAGATAATGATGGCATGGATGTTACAGGCCGCAAGATTCCGATTGAAAGTAAGCTGGTTGCATTTGAGAGAATACATGATATAAAACCTGGCGAGACTGTCAGTATAAAAATATAGGAGCCTTTCGGCTCCTATTATTATTCTGTAATGATACCTTTACGGACATATTTCTCGTGTTTAACAGCATACATGCTTGTATCTGCGTCTTTAACAGCTTTAGTTATGTCGAATTCATCATTAAGAGTGAGTTTTATATAACCACAGCTGGTTGATATATCGTATGGTTTACCTGAATCGTAATTATATTTTGTAAGATATTTATCGATCTTATCGATTATTGAGTCGGCATCACATTCTCCGAAAATAACAGCGAATATCTCGTCACCACCGAATCTGGCTGATAAGCTGTTATCAGGAACGGCATCCATAAGTGCTTTAGCTGTAGTGGCAATAGCATTATCACCGTCAGCGTGTCCGAAGTGGTCGTTTATATATTTCAGGCCGTCAAGGTCGGACATGATAACTGTTATGTCCTGATCGTCATATTTGTGACTTTTACATACCTTCTTAAACTGGTTATGGAAGCCTATACGATTGAAAAGACCGGTAAGTGGATCGTGACGGTACATTTCATCCATTTTCTCAAGGAGAATGCGCTGGTACTGGATATTTACGTATCCACCCACACCTGTACCTATTGCATTAGTTGCATTTACAGTGTTTGAATAATTTGAAATGTAATAATCCCTGAAATAATAGCAGACAAATCCAAATGGTTTTGCCATATAGTCAAGAGCGTTAAATATCAGAGGATAACCGCTTTCAGTTAACTGCAGGATCCTGTATCTGAAAGCAGGAGAGAGTACGTCTTCTGTATATATTTCATCATATTCCGGCAATACAAATGTTGCTGGTTTATATTCCTCTCTGAAATCAGAGTCATAGATCAGTACGAGCTCTTTTTGGGAATCATCCTTTTCCAGATCAACGAAATAGTTGTCTTCCTCATCAAACATTTTCTTATCAACGACTATGAGAAGATCATCGGTTTTATAACAGTCAAGATATGATACCATGTGTCCCAGATCAGGGCTTAGCTGCATAGAAGCGGTAAGACGCTTTAATACACGGTTATCATCATTATGTCTTGAGAAGCTTTCCTTGAACCAGTCCTGGAGAATCTGATTATTCTCAGTGTGCTCTTCGCAGCCGCAGGATTCATTTGGAAGGAAGTTAGGAGTGATGAGTTTATCTTGAGCCTTTCCATCCTTTATTGCTTCAAAAACATCATCAGCTGAAGCATCTGCAAGCTGAATGATATCGCAGGAAGCAGAAGTGATCTTAGGAGATGTGAAGAAAATCTCATCATATCCATCAAAACCAGATACAAGAATATCTTCAGGAACCTTGTATCCAGCCTCTATAAGCATTTCAGTTACTGTAATAGCCATAATATCGTTAGCGCATATAATGGCTTCCGGCATTTCAGAATCCTGACACCTCTCAAAGAGCTCCTGCATAGCAATACGGCAAGGATCAGCCCAGAAATAACCGTAACTGATCATATTTTCTTTAAATTCTATGTTATTTTCAGCCAGAACCTGTTTAAATACTTTGATCCTGTTATTAGAAAAGACATTATCAGGCTGTCCGGCAAACATATGTGGTCGTGTGACCTTATGATCCTCAATTATATGACGAACTACCTGCTCGAAGCCTTTTTCATAATTAAAGTTGATACAGGAAGTGTCTTCATAATGACCATCAGCAATGATAACTGGAACATTATTAGCTTTTGCATTCTTGATAACGGTATCAGCAATCTTATGACTCTTTATTTTCTCGTCCATGATTACAATTGCATCTACATAATTATAAGGAATAAGATTAAATACATACTTCTCAGCAGCTTGTCTGTTTTCTTCCCAATATATATCTGAATTGATCGTAAAAATAAGAAGAGAATAGTTCTCAGCCCTGAGCCTCTCATTTAACTTAACTATATAACCATGAATCTGTGGATCATAAATACGTGATGTGCATAAAGCAACTATTTTTTTACCGTTGATCATATATCTGCATCCTTTTATTCATAAAAATATTATTTACAGTTATTTATTAAAAAATCCTATAAAAAATGTATATAAAAATGTAACTAAAATACATAACATAATCATTATATCATAATAAAATTAATCTTGAAATCCATAAGAGATAGTGGTACAATTCTATATATATTTATTCGTGAAACCATAGTTTTGCGAAAAGTTAGCAGTGCAAATATGGGGAAGTAGCAATTCCTGCATTTATGCGAAGGAATTGATAGTTACCCATATTTATAGGGCGAACGCCCGTAATCGATGCATCTCTGATGCATCGATTGCACTGCTAACAATTCGCATCGATTGCACTGCTAACAATTCACATCGATTGCACAAACCACCTGGAGGTTTTTATGTCTGAATCATACACAAAACAATTAACTAAAAATCAAATCCTGCAGCTCAGATCTATTTTATCTGAATTGCCACCATACGTTAAGGATTTTATGCGAAGCATTGAAACAACTACTCAGCCTAGAACTCGTATTGGATATGCTTATGATATTAAGTATTTTTTAGAGTTTTTACAGAGTGAAAATCCTTACTTTAAAAACAAAGAATTACATGATATCTCCTGCAAAGATTTAGATAAGCTTACAGCAAGGGATTTTGAGGAATATCTGGATTATCTGTCATTTTACGTACGTAATGGCCGTGAATATACCAATGACAATGCTTCTAAGAAAAGAAAACTTGTGGGCATACGTACATTTTTCTCATATCTATACAGGAATGATATGCTCAGCCAGAATGTGACTGAGAAGGTCAAAACCCCTAAGATCAAGGAGAAAACCATAGTCCGTATGGAGGCTAATGAAACTGCCGATTTTCTTGATACTGTTGAATTTGGAAATAGTCTGACAAATAGACAACAAAAGTTCCACGAACGTGATAAAAACCGTGATCTGGCACTTCTTACACTCATGTTAAGCACCGGACTTCGTGTCTCTGAGACTGTCGGTCTTAATATTGATGATGTGGATTTTGATAATTCGCGTGTAAAAGTTACTCGAAAAGGCGGAAATGAAGCCTTTGTATACTTCTCTGATGAAGTTGTTGAATATCTTCAGGAATACCTTAAAGAAAGGGAAAAAATAATACCTGTAGATGGTCATGAAGACGCACTCTTCCTCTCCTCTCAGAGAAAACGTATATCTGTCAGAACCGTGGAAAATATGGTGAAAAAGTACGCTCGTGTATCTACACCACTGAAGAAAATTACTCCTCATAAGCTTAGAAGTACCTATGGTACTGCTCTATATCAGGAAACGGGCGACATATACCTGGTAGCTGATGTTTTAGGGCATAAAGACGTTAATACTACACGTAAGCATTATGCAGATATTGATCAGGAACGCAAGCGCAGCGCCCGTAATAAGGTCACTCTCAGAGAAAAACGCGACTAATCAATATCCTAATTCCTTGGCACTCAGTGAATCAATATAGCTTCCATCTGTGGCATTAATATAGGTTGTAGCAACCAGTCTGGTTTTATTACTAAATGCTGTTAATTCCCAGGCTGGTGTAAGCTGCATTGTACCATCTGACTGAGTTACAGGTACATAACATAGATGGGCATCCTGGTATGTTATTGGTCCGCCGTTAGCTGCTGTAAAGTCTGATGCTTCACATTCTTTGGATGATTCATTAACAAAAATATCCATAGCTTCTTCAAATCTAAGAATATTAGCTGTATCGGTGACTTTATCGCCAAATTTATAACTTGAAAACACGAAGAAGCTGACAACGCCAGAATCATTTATATCAACGGTTCCAATAGGAAAAACATTTACCTGATCTTCGGAAGTGTCTAATTTCACCATTTGATTGCATAAATTAAACATAATATATAGTTGATAACCATCACGTATGGCACCTTCTAAATTTGCAGAGCCTAATATAGTTTCATTTGCATAAACTAATTCACTCTTAGCAGCTTCTGATTTTTCATCATTACCTGAATCATCTTTATCTGAATCAGTGTTATCTAAATATAATGAACCAGCTGCAGATAATGATATAGCTTCAACTGGAATCCCCATATTAGTTAAATTGTTGATTCCTTCGGCTGAATTATTTATTAATTCATCATCTGAAAGCGTACATTTGTTAGGACGGTCAGTCATGACTTCGTTTATATTAACAAAATTTTGAAAATTATTCTCTATCAATAGATTTCCATTTAAGTCTGATACATAAAACTTATCCAGACTAGGATCCTGAACTACATCACTATAATTTTTTGGATATAATCCTGTGATAAGCTGACCATTATTTTCACTAAAAGATATAAGAAGCTCGTAATCGATGCCATTATATTTACCTTCGTATGTATGGACAAAATAATCATCTTCGTCAATCCATGCTGTATTCTTATTTGAATAAACATGATCAAGATCTTCATTCATTGTGGAGATTGTTGTTCCCAGCTCCATTACAAATATAGAATCCTCTCCTTCAACGAGGAATTCTTTTTGATCTGGAGTAATAGGTCTCCCTGTATCCCCAAAGATATTACTTACAATTTCATCTTCATTTATATCATCAGGAGTTATTGGTTCGATATTATAGATACATAGTTTATCGGCGTCATTGACTGTAAACTTAACATCAATATCTGCCGGAATACTATCTATGTTAAAAGAATTCATATATTCAAGATCTGTACCACCAAGCATCTCACTTACACTATCCCCTGAGTAAGATGAGACGGAGTTTGATTCCTGTGAATCATAGTCTTCATCATCAAAATCGTACTTCCTGCCACATGCAGTTAAACTAAGTGATAGACCTAAAATAAGACATAAAGCTCGTCTTTTCATCGTAATAACCCCCTTATTAAATTATCCCCTTTAACCCTCGTTTATAGTTAATACTTTTAGTATTCTTGTAAAATGTTCTGGAAGCTCTGATGTGAATTCTACATATTCACCTGTTGTTGGATGTATGAATCCTAGAGTTCCAGCGTGTAATAATTGGCCATTTAAATTAAATGGAATATTCTTTGGGCCGTATATATCATCTCCAAGGATTGGATGCTTAATACTGGATAAATGTACTCTTATCTGATGAGTTCTTCCTGTTTCAAGCCTGCACTCTATAAGATCAAATCCATCCTTTAAATGCTGTATCTCTTTAACATGAGTAACAGCACGCTTCCCATCCTGTGATATAGCCATCTTCTTACGATCATTCTTAGCCCTGGCTATTGGCTTATCTATGGTTACATCATCATTGATATATCCATAACAAATTGCTGTATAGATCCTTGTTATAGAATGAACTTCGAACTGTTCAGCAAGGGATTTATGAGCATTATCATTCTTACAAACTACCAGAAGTCCACTGGTATTCTTATCAATCCTATGAACAATACCAGGCCTCATTACGCCATTTATGGATGATAGATTATCACCACAATGATACATCAGGGCGTTTACCAGCGTTCCTGTATAGTTACCTGCAGCAGGATGAACAACCATACCCTGAGGTTTATTAACTACGATCACATCATCATCTTCATAAATGATATCTATAGGGATATCCTCAGCTACTACGTCCAAAACCTGTGGATCAGGAACATTTACTTCCACAACGTCACCAAGTCTTAGCTTATATGAGCTTTTAGTAGATTTTCCGTTGATGGTTATTTTATCTTCATCAATCAGGTTCTGTATGAAGGAACGTGACAGATCATCAATCTGATCACTTATATATTTGTCTAATCTGATTCCAACCGAATCATCATTAATATTCAGAATTATATTTTCCATATATTATTCTTTTTCAGTCTTATCCTTGTCCTTATCTTTATCCTTATCAGGATCTTCGCCTAATAGAACCTGCATATCTTTAGAATTAAACTTAAATAACAGTAGGATCACCATCAGGAACATACATACTGTAACGCAGATATCAGCGAAATTAAAAACTGGGAAATGAATTATCTTGAAATAGATATAGTCTACTACATAGCCGAGTCTGATACGGTCTATCATGTTGCCTATTGCTCCGCCGATTATAAAAATGATACATATTCTAAGTATCATGTATTTATTATCAATAAGCAGATTTTTATAGAAATATACAAGCGCACCTATTACGATAACTGAAATGATAACAAGTATAATTGTCTTTCCAGACATAAAGCTCCAGGCTGCACCAGTATTCTTAAGATAAGTAAGTACAACTGCATCACCTATGACAGGTACTTCTTTAGCTAATTCAATTTTATCAACCACTATTAATTTGATAAGCTGATCAATCAAAACCAGAACTGCACAAATAATAAGCGGTAATATATAGTTCTTAAAAATCTTCAAGTTGATACTCTCCTAGTTTATTTCTGACATATACCATTCCAGGGATTCTTTCATATCCGCATCGGTTACATCTTTGGTTACCACCGCGTTACCAATCCTGTCAATCAGTACAAATTTGATATAATCGGCTGTTGCCTTCTTATCATTCTTTGTATATTTGATTATTTCATCTATATTGATATCTGCAGGCATTGATGGAATATGCAGATTGTTCTTTATATAATCTGTGATTCTTTCAAGGTCTTTTGCATCTATCAGACCCTTCTTCATGGATATAAATGAAGCAAGAATACAGCCAATAGAAACGCATTCACCATGCAGAAGTTCGAACTTCATATACTTCTCAATTGCATGTCCGATGGTATGTCCGAAGTTCAGGAGTTCTCTCTCTCCTTTTGTCTCGGTTGGATCCTCTTCCACTACTCTTTTCTTGATCAGATTACATTCATAGATTATAGACTTGACAATATCATAATCAAAATCATTTAATTTATCAGCATTCTCCTCCAGCCATTGGAAGAATTCACTATTCTTTATCAAGGCTGATTTAACGACCTCACCCATTCCGGAATAAAACTGTCTCTGGCTGAGGGTTTTAATAGTATTAGGATTAATAAGAACTATTATAGGCATATGAAATGCGCCTACCATGTTCTTATAGGAATCAAAATCTACTCCTGTTTTTCCACCAATACTTGAATCGACATCAGCAAGGAGACTGGTAGGAATCTGAATAAAATCAATTCCTCTCAGGTATGTAGCAGCAGCAAATCCGCACATATCGCCGGTTACACCACCGCCCAAAGCTATAAGGAGGTCGTTACGATTGAATTTATTCTCTATTAGTTCGACATATAAAGCCTTTACGGTATCCAGATTCTTGCTTTGTTCTCCTTCTGGAAATACATAGGTTATGACCTTTTCACATATAGGATTTATAATATCTAAAATAGCATCCATATGATAGGATGCTACTTTAGAATCCGATACAACACATATCTTGCGCTTAGTACCGGATGTATATTCTTGAATGAATTCAGATAATGGTTCGAAGGTTCCGTCATATACTATGTCATAGATCTTCTCGCCATTAAGGTTTACAGGTAATGAATTATAAGAACTTGAAATCATCATCTTCTACTTTCGCTTTCTCAGCTTCTGTTCTCTTTATGGAAATCTTGCTACCTGAAGAATTAGAAGACTTTAATGACATCGAATGACCACTTGAAGATTCATTTCCACCGCTTTCAAATGGATTAATTCCTTCACCACCAAGAGTATCTCCATAAACTTTCTCAGCGCTGCTTCTCTTATCATCTCTGGAAGCCCCAGGATCAGATGGAGCACTGAAAGAATAACTGCTTGATTTTTCCTTGGCATGTACTTCAGCTGTAGAGCCTGTAGATACATATGAGATATATCTTGGATCTATAAATGCATCAGGATCAAAATCCAATTCTACTAAAAGATCGAATTGTCTTTTAATAACAGATGCGAATACATGCTTATATTCAGCATATCTGGACTGAAGCTCTGTGATCTGTTCATTAAGTAGATCCAGTTCCATATGAGCTTCTCTAACAATCTCGTTAGCTCTGCTCTGAGCTTCCATCTCGATATTCTTTGCTTTCTTTTCAGCATTTGAACGTGCTTCTTCAGAATTTTTCTCTGCAATCATTAATGTCTTCTGCAGATCTTCTTCGGTTGTTTTATAATGCTGTACAGTATCGGTCAGTGTAATAACACGTTCTTTAAGCTCTGCATTTGACTTATAGAGTTCCCCATAACTCTTAGATACTTCATCAAAAAACTGTTGAACGTCTTTTTTCTCAAATCCAATACCAGTCTTAAAACGCTTCTGTTGTATATCAACTGGTGTCAGCATGTAATTACCCCCAATCGTTCCATAATGTATTAGTTACCTAAATTTGGTGACAAATTGGAACTGTTAAGTATTTCTTCTCTTAGATCACCTGAAACCTCTATATTATTAGGCACTGCTATAAATATATTAGCTGAGATAGCCTTAAGCTCTCCACCTAATCCATAACAAGCACCACCAATAACGTCGATAATACGCTGAGCTGGCTCAAGTGATAAGCCCTCCATATTAATGACTATAGCTCTACCCTTTTTAAGGAAATCAGTTACAGTCTGAGCATCATCAAACTCAGCTGGCTTAATAACATAAACCTCGCTGGATGGTCTGTAATTACTCTGTTTTCTTTCTGGAGCGCTAAAGGAAACCAACTTATCTGTAGCAGTCGAAGTTGGTGCAGAATATCTTCTCTGTGAAGCAGCACTTGAGTATCCAGATCTGGAAGGACTGTTAGAACTACTTGAGTTGAAGTTACCAGCTGTAGAACCACTATTGGATGTATTATTGTTCCTTAATGAAGGGAAGGATTTCTTAGGCTTCCTGGTAGGTTTATAGGTATCCTCGTAATCGTCCTCGTCATCATCTTCTTCATCGAAGATATCTTCATCTTCTTCATCGTACTCATCATCGATTTCGTCTTCGACTCTGAACAAGTCTAAAAAACTTTTCTTGCCATTAGCCATTATAACTTCTCCCATCATATATTATAATTTCTTTCACCAAAAATCGCTGTCCCGACACGAACCAGAGTAGCACCCTCTTGAACTGCTACTTCATAGTCATTTGTCATGCCCATGGACAGAAATTCCATATCAACATTATGTATGTTTTTAGATTTTATGTCAAGTAATAATTCCTTCATGCCCCTAAAAATAGGCCTGTTTTCTTCTGGATCATCAACAAAAGGAGCAATTGTCATAAGGCCCCTGATATGGATGTGTGGAAATGTACTTATATCGCGTACAAGCTGTTCTGTATCACTTCCTGATATTCCAAACTTTGATTCCTCTCCTGCATAGTTTACTTCGATAAGTACATCTGCTATCATATCCCGTTTTGCAGCTTCCTTCTCGATTACTTCTGCCAGATGTACAGAATCAACTGAATGGATAAGAACAGCCTTATCTATTATATATTTAACCTTATTGGTCTGAAGATGACCGATCTGATGAAATCTTACAGGCTTTGATACATTTTCATACTTCTCTTTTAATTCCTGAGGCTTATTCTCACCGAAATCCTCTACGCCATCCTTTATCAGTTCTTCAATATCGCTAAGTGGCTTGGTCTTGCTTACAGCTATAAGGGTGACTTCTGAAGGATCACGGCCAACACTCTCGCATGCCTTATCAATATTTGCTCTTACCTTGTTATAATTTTCAATTAACATTATTACTTACCTGGTTTCTATATATTATATTTAATAAAGTGTCTGGTTCTCAATTATTCCCGATGAATCCAGAACTATATTATCAAATTCCTTAAGGTTGTAATCATCCTTTACTATTGAGAATTCATCCTGAGTTTTGATAACCTCAACTTCGGTAAAGTCTGCTACACCTTCATTAGCGAGATATACACCTGTCAGATTAGCTCGCTCCAGTGATAGTACATTTGTACCATTAGAACCATCTTCCATGACCAGTGTATCTGTATCACTAAATGCACTCTCATCTACATAGTGGAAATCGTCATCCTCTTTATAAACGAGGATATCTATAAGCTGCTGCTTGACATTTCCATCTTCATCATATCGATTTACATAGACCTTGTTAGTTGGAGAATTCTCTTCCTTGATGACAAAATCATTAGGTATCTTATACGCTTCCTTATCCACAAGGGCTGTATTAGGAACCTTAAGACCATCGTATTTATCAAGGATGATCTCTATGTTAAGCATTCTTTCGTCTATATAATCTATCATGTATTTTGATAATGACAGAACAAGAATAAAGGAATCGTCCTTTGGAACTATCTCGTAATCACTTACGATTTCTGTATTTGAATTATTGATAGTAAATCTAAGCTGGGATTCCTGCTGGATCCTGACAGCCTGTTCATCAGTGAGCTGACATACTATCTTCCAGTTCTCTTCAGATACTATCTTAAATACAGTTGATCCGGAATTCATGATATCTCCGGATTTAAGGGATTCCTTCTTATAATTGGATTTATTGAAATCTCCAAGAGTAACTGTTTCTACAGTTGTTGATTCAAAGCCATCAGTATAGTAAGCGATGATTCCACTGTCAGGAGCATTGATGGTTTCCAGAGTTGATCTGAGTGATGCACCACCCTTATTCATCTCATCTACCATTGCCTCGTTAGAAAGCTCCATAACCTTACTTTCTATATCAGCCTTGAAGTTATATAGATTTGAGAAATTTATATCGCTGTAGGATGCCTTGTAATTATCAATAGTATTTCTTATAGAAGCATAATCAGAGTTGGTGAAAAGCTTATTTCCTTCTTCACTCTGGCCTGCTTCCTTTATGGTATTGATAACATTTCCAGTTTCATCAACAGTACATACTGCGGAATTCTTCTTAACCTTATCTCCGTCTCTGACGAAATATATCAGATAACCGGATTTCGAGGACTTAACCTCATTTTCGGATCTAAGAGCTATTCCTGTACATGTAATGTTGTTATTGATATTACTGGAGCTTACCTTATATGTTGTAACTGGTTCCTTCGTCAGCGCCTTTAGTACACTGGCTAGGACATATATAAGGATAACAACAAATATAAATATGGCAGAATTTATACGAACTGTCCTATTAAGTTTATAGACTTTGTCATTCTTTCTCTTACTCATACTTATCAGGTCTCTCGTTACATTTTATAGTTATAAAAATCAACTATTATTTACTAGTCAGATTAAACATGATACTCAGTTTGTTGTAAAGGTCGTCAGGCGACTTGGCATCTGCAACGAACATCGAGTATTCTTTCTTATCAATCTTGATCCTCATACACATGATATTTCCGGCAAGATCTGTTGTACCTGTCTTCCAGTCAAGAATTGTTATATTTGATGGAAGGCTGAAATTACCTGAAAGGAACAGATTGGTTGGTGATATATCATCAGTAACAGTTACATCAGCACTGTTGACATATGTGTATGAGAAGGATTTGCAGGCATCAATCTCCTTTATTACATCGTACTTAGATGCTTCCTTCTCGATAAGATACATATCATAAGCTGTTACATAATGATTATCATCATGAAGTCCATGCGGATTAGCAAAATGTGAATTAGTAGCACCTATCTGGTATGCTTTGGTATTCATCATTTCGATAAATGTATCGTAACTACCTCCCACATAATTAGCCAGGATAACGGCATAATCATTATAGGATTTCATTAATAATCCATATAAAAGGTTTCTTATTGTAATGCTGTCTCCAGCGTGCAGGAAGCTTCTTACAGCTCCCGGTTCAGATACATCTGGAGTATAATCAAGGGTTACTACCTCATCCAGACTTATCTTACCCTGATCCAATGCATCACAAACCACTAATGCTGTCATAAGCTTAGTAGTACTTGCAGGATATATCCTTCTATAGGCATTATATGCAACGATAGGTTCTCTGGCTGTATCATCGATCAGGATAGCTGCATAGCAGTCATTCTGGAACTGTCCGGCCTTAAGGTCGAACTTTGCTGGTGGTACAGCATACTTGGATTGATATCCTAACATACTACAATGAGGTATCTCTTCATTTAGATCTACCTCATTGATGGTATTTACATCATATGTGTTATTGAAATGAGAATTCTTATTATATACGTAAAAACATACGAAAGCACCGATGGCAATCACGAGTATATAATATAAAACCGCCTTACCCATTTTATAATAAATCTCCTAAATTAATGCTTGTAAAGAGTCCTCCAGTCCAGATCTCCTCTCTCAAGAGCCTTTACAAGAAGCTCTGCAGAAGCAAGATTTGAAGCAAGAGGTATATTGTGCAGATCACATAAGGTAGATATCTTATAGAAATCATCATTATGTGGCATACTCTGCATAGGTTCTCTAAGGAATATGACCAGATCCATCTGATTACTTTCAATCTGAGTAGCAATCTGTTCAACTCCACCGAGATGTCCGGCTAAAAACTTATGTACTGATACGCCTGAAGACTCTTCTACAAGCCTTCCAGTGGTTTCTGTAGCATATAGATCATGTCTTCCAAGAATTCCTCTGTAAGCTATACAGAAATTCTGCATAAGCTTCTTCTTAGGATCATGTGCTATAAGAACAACGTTCATGGTACCCCTCCCCACAAATGATTATAAATATTTACGTTTCTGCATACTGATGTTGAGAACCAGCCCAATACCTATAGCAGTACTGACAAGCGAACTAAGACCATAACTAATGAATGGCAACGGAATACCGGTATTAGGAAGAAGCTTCGTAGCAACTCCGATATTTATAAATGACTGGTATCCTATCAGACATCCAACCCCGATAGCTATAAGCCGGCCCGTATCGTCCCGGGCCAGTCGGCCTGCCCTTATACATTGTAACACTATAGTAAGAATTATTCCAATTATTATTACACTTCCTACGAATCCTACAGATTCTCCAACAGCCGAGAAAATAAAGTCTGTCTGCTGCTCTGAGATCAGTTTCGTATCTGAAGTTCTGGATACATCATTTTCCTTTGAAAGTCCTTTACCATTAAGTTTTCCTGAACCTATAGCCATTACCGCATTATCCTGCTGCATGGTCTCATCATCGTACTTTGATGGGTAGAGGAATGACATGATACGTGTTACCTGATGTTCATAGAGAAGCTTCTGATCAGGCTTTTGTACATACCATATAAATACACTGAACAAAGGAATAAATATGATAAGTACCATACCGATGATCTTATAGTTCAGACCTGCAAGATATATGAGTGTGACCATAACAAGCATGATACACAGAGTTGTTGACAGGTCAGGCTCTCTTATGATCAGAAGAACGGGTATGGATATAAATATCACATATAAGAATATGGTCTTAAATGTACTGACTGTCTCTTCTTCTATCTTTCTGCTCAGGAAAACAGATATAAATATGATCAGCAGTATCTTAATAAGCTCTGATGGCTGGAATGTAAGGAAGTCTCCTACAGCAAACCATCTCTTGGCATTATTAACTGTCTTACCAAACAGAAGAACGGCCGCGAGAAGAATACATCCTACGATATAGAGAGTGACATAGAATTTAGCTATGAAATGATAATCAATGAGTGACACGGTTATCATTATAACAAAAGCCAGACCTATACCCAGAGCCTGTTTAGTGGTAAAACTATCATCAACTATATCGATGATAATAAGACCAAATATCATGAGACCTATAACCAGGATGAATAACAGATAATTATAATCTTTAAAATTATACTTCTTTAACATGTAAACTAGTCTCCTACATCCTCTGTATCATTTGCAAAGGTTGCATCTGTCAGAGCTTCCTTAT
>JAEEGL015879353.1_pt1 | contig 25287 bp, 52 predicted proteins | sample 9134231 | NCBI WGS metagenome assembly JAEEGL01 (sample SAMN16246548, study PRJNA631951) | gut metagenome | biome: gut microbiome; feature: rumen; material: fiber-attached | host: Bos | place: Iran: Karaj | collected 2018-10 | reverse complement strand
TTTAATATCCCCACCCCGAAACGAAAACCCATTTTCGATTTTGAATTTGGATTTTCGTTTTCGTTTTTGATTTTGTATGATATTCTAATATAATATTTATTTCATATTTGAATATCATATTATTTATCTTTACTTTATTATATTTAAATATCATAAATTGTAAAGATTCTATTCTGATATTTAAATATCATATATTGGCAATTATTATATTTATTGCCGATATATAGTCTAAAAATCTAATATAGTCTTTAAACGCAAAATTTGGCTCGTATTTGCGTTTTAATTCTTTAGCCTATACATTTATCCTAAAATGAATTTCGAAGCGAATATGGGGCAAATATGACGTTATTTTTGCCATTGTAAATTTGTTTTTGGAAACCACCCCCTATTTGCAGTTTTGATTTTAAATTTAATTTGTAAATTAATTTAGTTTATAAATTAAATTATTATTTTAATTTATTATTTTAAATTATTTTTATATATTTATTTATTATTATATTATATATTATATTAAATAAAATAAATCAAATTCAAATTAAAATTAAATAGTCAAATATTGCAAATTAACTATCTAAATCTTAATTAAATTGTAATATTTGGCTATTTAATTATTATAATATTATATTATATATCTATTATATATAACTGTATTAATATATAATTATGTATTTATATATATAATATATTATTATCTCGGCTCGGCAACGATTCAAGCATACGAAATTTCGCAAAGCCACGCTCGTGGGTTTTGGGTTTTGTAAAAATGATTTAAATATTGTAATATCATTTTTAATCCTAATTCTAAATCTGATATTTAAATATCAGAAAATTAAATTTTCTATTGACAAACGATTTTGAATGTGATACAATTTAGTCACAATCGAAAAGGAGAGTAACAAAATGAAAAAATCAGAAGCAAAGGCGATAGCAAAAGATACTTTAGAAAAGGAGAGTAACAAAATGAAAAAATCAGAAGCAAAGGCGATAGCAAAAGATACTTTAATGTCTGCATTATCTGTAGCATATTATAGAATATGTGATGATAATGATTATACAGAAGAAGAACAAGATATGATTATAGACTATATTAATAAATATGGTGAGACTATGGCAAAATCCATAAAAGAAAGATATTTTACACAATAGGAGGAATTTATTATGAATGAAACATTAGAAGTTGTTGTTAAAGATTTAAATAACATTTCGGATAATATGGATTATATTATCGAAGAAATTGAATCAGCCTCTTTAAATGAAGATGGAGGGAAAATTTCTGATGCAATTGATTATGCAATTGCTATGATTGAAACAAGTATGTACAGATTAAGTTGTGTCCGTGATAAATTGAGGGCAAATTTTTAAAAGGCTTAAAGAGAATAGATTTTCTATTCTCTTTTTTTATTTATAATTTATGATATTTGAATATCATTTTATTTATAATTTATGATATTTGAATATCATTTTATTTATAATTTATGATATTTGAATATCATTTTATTTATAGTTTATGATATTTGAATATCATTTTATTTATAGTTTATGATATTTGAATATCATTTTATTTATAGTTTATGATATTTGAATATCAGAAATTATAAATTTTTTATAAACTTTAAAAATATATCTTGACAAGAAAATTATTATATGATATTCTATCTGTAGTTTAGAGAAAGGAAATAAACAAATATGATTATTACTATTAAAGAATTAAATCATTTAAATAATATAATAAAAGATATTTATAAATATGTAAATAAAATAGATATTGATAATGGAAACATTATTATATATTATGTAGATGATAATCCCAATAGAGCAGTTAAAACAGTTATACCTTATAAAAATGAAGATTTAAAAAATTTATTAAAAAATTTGATAGAATATCTTGACATTGAATTTAGTTTGTGGTAATATATAATCACAATCAAGGAGGAAGACAAATGGATATTAGAAAAATTATAGTAAACGGAAAAGAATACGAATTTGTTAATTTAAGCAGAAGTACAAGAAGTGGATTTGCACACGATACTACATTATTTGTTAATGGTTATGAAAAAACAAATAACAGTTGTCATTATCTTAACAGAACGTGGGAATATTACAGATATCAAACTGTTATGATGGGTGCAATCAGACAGTTAATTGACAACAGAACTAATTTGCTTGAAAGAAAATTTAAAGATGACAACGGCTATAAGAAAATGACTGCCGATAGAGTGCTTAAATTTAAAAATGTCATTTTAGCAGATGATGATGTAATAAAAGAATATAAAAAAGTTTTAAAACAACTTGAAAATTATTAAAAAAACACTTGACATTATAAACCATATATGGTATAATGTATATATGAAGTCAAGGAAAAGACTTTAAAACCCTTTGTGGATATGGACTTTTGGTATTGAATCCGATAAGTTTATAACAAAGTAAAAATCCGTAATCTTGCGTTAAGATAGGTAGAAATTTTTGGTCGCATATTTTTATACCAAGTGAAAAAAAGTGCCGTAAAATTGCGTTAAGAGATGTTAGACGTTTTGCTTATTTTGGAAACATAAAAACACATAAATAAGTCGTAAAATTAGCGTTAAGATAGGTAAAGTTTGATTGCGTTTTTACCTTAGTAAAACGAATCGTAATACTGCGTTAAGAGAGGTAGAAATTTTTATTCCTAAAGTTTTTATATCCGAGTGAAAAACTAGTAGCGTAACATTGCGTGAAGAGAGTTAGTTTTGATACACAGAGTTTTTAAACGGAATAAAAAGCGTGTCAACCAAGTGGATAGGTGTCCGTGCAAGGTTGTAAAAGAAAAGCATAAAACCAAAAGCCACTCATAATCGGGAAGTACAACCGATTATGAAAATTATTAAGGGACATTGTGGCGGTGTCCCTTAATAGCAGAAAGTAAGGTATGTTTATGTTTTAAAAAGGTTTGCAGTAGGTAGCAAACCTTTTTTATTTTGTATGTTTATGATATTTAAATATTAGAATTATGTATAATATGATATTTAAATATATTATGATATGATATTTAAATATCAGAAATATTATTTTTTTTAAAAAAAAACTATTGACAAACTTTTATTTTTATGATATATTATATACATAAACGGAGGAAATAATTATGAGAAAAACTTATTTTAATATTACAGAATGTACTGAAGACGAACTCAATGAATTAAAATGTACATTATTATATTCAGATGAAGAATATATTGACGGTTTTGGACTTAATAAAGAAGACAAAGAAGAGATTATGAAATGTGTATATCCCGAAGATATCTCTCTTGAATTACTCAAAAAGGTTTACGGACATTATGCGTTTGTAGATGAAGACTTCTTTTGTAATATTAAAGAAGAAAAGACAGAAGAAACAGAAAATGACGATTTAAGAATCGAACAACAAGGCGGTATTATTTAAAAAAAATACTTGACAAAACATTTAGTTTGTGATATACTGATTATATCAAAACAAGGGAGGACAGTTATATGATAGCAAAAGAAAGAATCATTTTTCAGAATTATGATTTAGATGGTTATGAAGAACAGTACAAGGAAATGTGCGAAGAAAATGGAGAAGAATTTTCCGAGAACGCAATGTGGGATTGGGTCTATTTTATATTAGATGAAGATTTTAGCATTGCACTTGCAGAATTAGAGAATCATTTTAATAATAAAATTATTGCCTTTGGAAGTGTTGGAAGATGGAACGGAGTTTACGATGGCGGTAAAGTCTTTAATAACTTTAAAGATGCTTATTGGGCTATGACAAAAGATTGCGACTATGTAAAGATTTATGATGAAAATGGACACTTATTTATTCATTGTTCACATCACGATGGTAGTTGTAGTTTTGAAATAAAAGAATTGACTAAAAAAGGCGAAGAATATTTTGATAGATGGGAATACTCTTATGACAACAGAAGTGAAAGAGATTGCCATAATCAGATTATCAAAAGATATTCTAAAATTCCTAACTTTGTACACAAGGTTTACGGTTGCAAGGTAAGAGAATATGAACCCACAACAAAAGAATCATTACAGAAAAAACTCAATAATAAAGCAATGAGTTTTTATTCATAACTTTTGTCCTCCTCTAAAAAAGCATTTCCTTTTTGGAAGTGCTTTTTCTTTTGTAAATATATGATATTTAAATATCAGACACAATAAAAAAAATAAAAAAAAATTAAAAAAACTATTGACAAACTTTTTATATTATGATACAATTTAATTACATTAAAGGAGGAACAAATTATGAATTTTAAATTAAATTTTAAATGCTATCCTACATTTGAAATCAATGAACTTTTAAATTGTTGTGAAAATCCTATTGACTACATAAGAGAAAAAGCAACAAATCTTATTTGTGATTATGATAAAGATTATTACGTTGCGGAACTCATAAAGAAGTTTGAACTTATTTCAGAACTTTTTAATGAATTTAACGATAAGGAAGTAGTTAAAGGAATATTAGAGAAAAACCTTGAAGACTTAATCTTTATTGACAGATACCAAGAGTTTTTAAAAGGTTATTCAAACGAAGAATGGTTTGAAGTTGAGGTAAATGTAGAAATCAATTTAACTGTATTTTATAATAAATACAATCAGTATATTAAAATCGAGAGTATAGGAGAATAATATGAATATACCTACAATTGAAGAAATCAAAGAAAATTATAAAGAAGTTGTTTCTATCTTTATGAATATTAGAGATATTAAAACTTTAATGGAATATTCAACAAAATATAAAGTAACTATCGAAGTTGACAGTATTCCTATATGGGAAATTATTGAAAATGAATACGAAGTCGAAGTACAAGCCGAGTTTGTAAGAATTGAATGTTGGAAAAATTTAGGATATATTTATTTTAATTATTCAAATCCCGAAAATGTTTCAATATATTTCGATGTTTGGAGTGATGATATTGATGAATATTTCATTAGCGATATCACAATTGAAAAATTAACAGAAAGTTATATTAAAGGTTTATTGTGGATAATTGAATTGAAAAATTGCAGAATAGATGTATTAGAAAAATTTCATAAAGAAAGACTTCTCTAAAATGAAATATCAAAACGGATTTTGATTTTAAAATTGAAATCCGTTTTAATTTGAAATCAAATTCTGATATTTAAATATCAATATCAATCTCGATTTTGATTTTAAATTTAAATTTTCTTTTTTTAAAAAAAAACTATTGACAAATATAAAGTAATATGTTATAATGTATTTACAAGGTAAGGAAATAAACGGAGGACAAACAAATGGAAATTAAAGACTATTTTGATTTTAATGATTTAGTAAACAGATGTTGGAGTGGTGCTGAAGACACTTTAGAGACAATTGGTGAATACGATATGGAAAACGAATTTATGAATTGGCTTGAAAGTTATTACGGTGATGAAATTCCTACATTAACAGAAGTCAATGACCTTTTATGGTTTGAAAGTGAATGGATTTTCGAGCAGATTGGTATTGAATTTGATGACGATGAAGACGAAGATGAAGAAGATTGGGACGAAGAAGAAGACGAAGAAGAATAAAATTATTTAATAATATTATTTAAACTAAAATAATGTTGTTAAATGCAAATTGCATTTTAACATAGATAACCCTCCTATACGATGTTTTGAAGAAAAGACTATGGCGAATGTCCATAGTCTTTTCGTTTTGCATTTTTATTATTTTAATTTGATATTTAAATATCAGTATTAATTATATATATCAATATCAGTTATATATAACTGTATATAACTACAACTATGTATATATGCCCTTGTAACGCACCACAAGCCCCAAATCCGCACTTAATTTATTTTTACGCATTACGCAAGGGGTAAAAATTTTAAATTGCAATATGGGGCAAATTTAAGCCTTATATCGAAACTTAAATTCAATTCTGATATTTAAATATCAGAAAATAAAAAATTTTAAAATTTCTTATTGACAAATAAATTCTATATGATATAATAGTATTATCAAAAGGAGGGAAACAATATGCACTTTAGAAAACCTAAATCTTTAAAATCAAAACTTGATTCTCTTGTTAAAAAATACGGAGCAGAAAGAATCACAATTGAACACGGTTGCGGTTATTATGAGTTTCATCATTATGATTATGTAGAACCGAGTTGGAAAAATAATTGGGAAGAATCCATAATCATATATGTAAAAGACTTTTGGAATAATAACAAAGTCGTAGAGTTCGGAGAGTATACAGAAAAGAATCTTGCCAAAATAAATGATAATTGGGGATATTATGGACAGATTTATACCAAATGGGACAAACAGTTTCCGACAATAATTGAAATTGACGAATACAATTAATAAAAGGGCGATTGCCCTTTTATTTTTTTTATTAATTCTGATATTTGAATATCAGAAATTTATTAAATTAAAATTTTTTTTCAAAAAAAGTGTTGACAAATAAATTTTAATATGCTATAGTAGTATTATCAAATAAAGGAGGGCTAAAGCCTATGAGAGAAGTTACAGAATTATTAATCGGAGAAAACGGAGCATTAGTAAAGGTTTGTGATACACCTACAAAATACGAATTGTGTTCTTGTTGGTGCTACAACAGAGAAACAAAATCGTGGGGTCAAGGTCATTACTTCACACTTTGGTATGATGAAATTACCGAAGAAAATAAAAAAGAACTTTATAAAGAGGCGAAAAAACATTTCGTGGAAAATTATTTATAATAGGGCAAATGCCCTATTATTTTTATGATTCGATTCTGATATTTAAATATCAGATATGTATAAAATTGCACAAAAAACTTATAAAAATTTTGTGCAATTTTATATAGGTTTTTTATTTACAAATGTATTTTAATATGATATATTATATATAGTAAAACAAAGGAGGACACAAAATGAGATTAAGAAATCGTGGTGAGTTATTAAACGAAAAAGAAATCAAAGAGATTACAAACTTTTTAAGATTCTCAAATCATGGACTTCAAAGATTACACGAAAGAGGCGATTCTCCGTCACTTGTAAAAGAAAAAATTATCAATTGTGCCTATGCTTATTTTAACACAGATTATAGTATCAATGTTGTATTAAATGATTTTCAATGTTATGTTATAGTAAAAGATTGTTACGGTTTTTTACTTGTAACATACAAAGAAGACACACATACAAGTATGGCAAAAAAGAGAAAACTTGCAATACAAGGAATTGAAAGAAGGGGTTAACTCTTTTTTCTTTCAATAACAAACTGATATTTAAATATCAGATTTTAAAAAAAAATTTAAAAAAATGCTTGACAAATTAATTTCAATATGATAATATATTAAGTGTAAACAAGAAAAGCACATTAAAGGAGGAAAAATAAATGGCTAAAGTTTATATTAATTGTATCGGTTGCGGTGAAGTATTTCACAAGAGTTTATGTAAAAAGGTTTATCGTGGACAGAAAAATTACGGCTTTGTTTGTCCCCATTGTGAAGAAGAATCAAAGCACAAGATTATGAAAAGAGAAGCAACAAACAAAGCATCCGACAAGGCTACAAGTTCATATTATACGCTTAAATTAAGCGTTAAGAACCCTACGGCAGACATTACCGCTTGGCTTGAAAGTTTAGGATATGCACCTAAATATGACAACTTTGGAAACGCTGATTTTATCGGCAACGAAGTACAAGGTTTTCAGTCAATCACAAAACTTATCAACAGTTACGAAAAGAGATTTGAGAACCCTAAATCAATGACAGTAAAGTGTAAAGATTTAAGGGGCAACGAATTAACTCTTAAAACACTTGACGGATTGAGAATGTTTTCAAAATACAAGGGATATGAAAAATGCTTAAACGCAATTGAAAACGGACAGAAAATTTAAACAAGGGGCGAAAGCCCTTTGTTTTTTTTTATTGAATATCTGATATTTAAATATCAGATAATAAAATAAAATAATATTTTTTTTAAAAAAAGTATTGACAATATATTTTAATATGTTATAATTATATTATCAAAACAAAGGAGAGTTAAACAAATGGAAAAAGAAAAACTTATTTATTTAATCAATGACCTTATGGAAGATTTCGACCCTTATGAGTACGAAGAACAAGCAGACGAAAGAAATATGCTTGAGTATATCGAAGAAACACTTGACAACGAGCCTAAAGCAATTAAAGAATTTTGCGATATGGTACTTGAAGAAAGCGAAGATTACGATATAATACTCAAAGCAAAAATAATTCTCAAAGAATTGTAAGAGAAGCCGAAAGGCTTTTCTTTTTTTTAGTTTAATCTGATATTTAAATATCAGACGATTAGAAAATTTTTATTTTTGCGTATCACTTTTATTATAACATATTTCAATATATTTTGTCAATAGGTTTTTTTAAATTTTTTTAAAAATATTTTTCAAAAAAGTGTTGACATTGTTTTTATATTGTGATATAATGTATATATAATAAAGGAGGGCTTCAATATGAAGAATAATTACGGTATCTTATTTAACAGAAAGACGGGAAAACAAGTTAAAACATTAGAAGGCTATGTATCTTCTCTAATGAAAATGTGGGCTTTAAATGGTAATGTAAGCCCGTCAAGAGATTTTGTAGTGTTTGACGAAGACGGAATCATTTCATTTTACTGTGAAGGTCAAAAAAACGATATGCCGAAAATCCACAAAAATATGGAAGGAAAACATATTGATACACTTTGCAAGGGATTACTTGAAGCATTAAAGGCTTAATAAAAAGAGTGGGAAACCACTCTTTTTTTTATTTTTATTAGGTGTATGATATTTAAATATCAGATTTTAATATATTTCATATACCATTTAATAATATATGCCATTATAACGCAACAAAAGGCTCATATTCACGTTTTAATTCATTTTAGGTATAAATGTATACTTAATTAAATTAAACGCAATACAGAGCCAAATTATGCGTTAAAAATTTTTTAAAAAAAAATTTAAAAAAAGTATTGACAATATTTTAATATAATGCTATACTGTATACATAAGATAGAGAAAGGGAGTGAGGTTGTGAGAAGTCCACCTTAACAACTGAATAGTCATACAATATCCGTTGGGACACGCTTTTAGGTCGGGTGTAACGATTTTCAATCGTTTGGGCGTGTAGGCTTTGAGCCTAGCAAATCAGACCACGATAGACCCCTAACGCACTCAAGGTCTATCTATGGGAAACAACCCTATGCAAATTCACTTATTGGCAAGTGTATCGACCAAAGGGAACTCGACCCAAAGAGAGTTTATAAAAGACCTTAACCTAAAGGTCTTTTATTTTTGCATCACATTCTGATATTTGAATATCAGAAATTTAAATTTATACTTGACAAACTTATAATATTGTGATATACTATAAATATAATAAAGGAGGGCGAAGCCTATGTTTATGAATTTACAGAACGGAAACATTTTAACATACGAAGAAATGATTAAAGAGGGAATTGAATTATATGACCTTGACGATGAAACAAACGCTTTAACGTGGTTAGAATACTATGAAAGGGTGCAGTAAAGCACCTTTTTTATTTTAAACTAAAATGATATTTGAATATCAGCAAATATAAATTATGCACAAAAAAAATTTTTTATTTTTGTGCAATTTTTCTATTTACTTTTATAATATTGTATGATATTATGTTATTGTAATAAACAAGGAGGGACATAAAAATGAAAGAAACATTTAAAACAGTTGACGGAATAACAAAAGAGGGTTATATTGTTAGACAGTACAACGCTTTTGAAGGTGGTATGAGATACATTTTTAAAACCGATAACGGAGAATATAGATGTATCAAAAACGAAAATAATGAATATGTAGAATATAGACCGTAGGAGGAATATAACAATGAAAATTAGAGTTGAAAAAGCAAGTGATTGGGATTATGAAAGTGAAGTTGAAATCAATACAATTGAGGAATTGATTCAATTTAGCAAAGATTGTGATAGTAGATTGATATTAAGCGGATGCACATACGACAACCCTACAATCATTATATATGATTATTATGTGGAATAAAGCCGAAAGGCTTTTTTCTTTTTTTTTGATGTATGATATTTGAATATCAGAAAGTGCAAAAATTGCACAAAAAATATTTTATAATTTGTGCAAAATTTTTCTTGACTTATTTTATACAATATGTTATTATATAATTAAGATAAGGGAACGGAAGTAATAGGGTGAATGGTTGATACAATCGGAAACTTTATGAAAACTCACGAAGAACTTATTAAGTTAATTATAGGAGGTCAAAATTATGACAAGAGCGATTATTGAGAACAAGAAAATTGTAGGATTCGAAAAGATTAAGGAAGAACCGATTAAGCACACAAAAGAAGAATACGCAAAACGACTTGAAGGAATTGTAAGGAAGTACAAAGGGGTTGAATAAACCCCTTTTATTTTTTTTATGTGTAAACTGATATTTAAATATCATATTCTATTTTTTTTAAAAAAAGTGTTGACAAATATATTATAATATGGTAGTATTATTATAGAGTTAAGAAAAATTTAAATCTAAAGGAGAATATATATTATGAAAAATATCGTTATCGCTGAAGGTATCACCGCAACACTCACAAACCGTACATATAACGCTATGTGCGAATATTATGCACTTCAAGAAAAATATAGTAGATGGTACGAGTCTGCCTATGAAGAAAGAGATTGGGGAGATATGGCATACTATGACGAAACTATGCGAGAAATCGAAGATAAGTATTCGTGGCTATGGGAATAGCCATTTAAAGTATGATATTTAAATATCATATATTAAAAAAAATAAAAAAAAGTGTTGACAATATAAATCAAATATGATAATATTGTATTATCAAAATAAAGGAGGGCAATAATGGTTCGTTGTTATCTATGTGATTACCCTACCATTATTGAAGAGTTCAAAAGGCTTGGCGTTGGAGTTTGTTGTATGAACTTCGACAGATTTCAAGGATATTGGACTCTTCAAGGTTTGTCCATAAATGGCAAAACAGAAGTATATGTCATTTCGGACAGACTCTATAAAATGCTTAAATTGCATTTTTGGATATAGGGTTTAATCCATTCTGAATAAGATTCGGAGAATTGGGGACACTTGGCAACAGAAAGTCCCCTTTAGTTTGAAATAATAACTGATATTTAAATATCAGAACTATATAAAATATGCACAAAAACTTTTTAAAATTTTATGCAATTTTTTTTACTCAAAACTATTGACTTTTAATTTGTATATGTTATAATTGTATTATCAAATACGAAAGGGCAACCGATAAAAATAGGTTGTAAAGGTAAAAGTAATATGTCAGAAGTTATGGTATCACAGTTAATCAATGCTAATGGAAATCCTAATGCTAATCAGTTTGTATTGCATTATAATTCTAATGTAACAAACAAACCCTATGTGGCTTTTCAGTCCTATGAATCAAGAGTTTGTGAAATTGCATTAAATGGCGGTTTAGGGTTTGACAAGGTTGTAAGATTTGGTAGGGATTACAACTACTCAAATACTACATCAAAGCATTTAAACGAGTTTTTGAGACAGAACGGCTTATCTTGTCTTGCTAGTGCAAAAGACAGAAAAGAAGCAATCGAGAGAGGATATGCTAGAATGAATCCATCAATTGCCGTTGTATACGATGAAACAATGGAGTAAAAAATAAAAGTGCCTACACTAAAGGCACTTTTATTATGTAAACCAATCTGATATTTAAATATCAGATTTTATGTAAACTAAAATATTATTATGTAAACTAAAATAATTTACAAAAATAAATTTAATTTTTTGTGCAAATTTTATATTGACAAAAACCAAAATATATGGTAATATTGTTATATAAACAAAACAAAAGGAGAGTTAAAGTTATGAAAAGTTATGTAAACTTTGAAATCAATGGAAACAAATATGAAATCACACAAAAAGAAAACGGCTACGAACTCTTAATAAACACAGACGAGGATAAATACTTGCTTGAATCTTATGAGTCGGCACTTGAGTTTTTATTAATGCTTTTAGAGACAAAAGACGAAGACGAAAAAGCAATGCTTGAAAAAACATATTTTCACGAGCAGTATGAACTTGAAGGATTGACCGATGACGAAGAAATCGAAGATTATGATGATTGCGATTATGAGGTCGGTTTTAATCCTTATATGGGTTGTTATGATTACGATTGTTAGTCCCCTTTAAAAATAAAATAAACTTGCTAACGCAAGTTTATTTTATTTATTATTTATTCTGATAATTAAATATCATAAATAAATAATATTTTTATATAAATATATATTGACAAATATAAAATTATATGTTATAATATATAATATATTATATATATAATATATATAAATATATATATTTATATTATATATAATAATAATATTTATAAATAATTTATAATTTAAGTATTGACATATAATAAATTATAGTATATAATATATATATAATAAATAAATAAACGGAGGGCAATAAATGTTAAACGAATTATTATTAGAACTTAAAGAAGCAATTAAAAACAAAGATACTAAAACAGAAAAGAAAATCAGAAAAAATCTTAATAGTTTAGGTATGGATAATTTTACAATCAACGTATTGTTAAGGGAGGTTTAAAATGACAAAGAAACAGTTAAAAGAAAAGAATAAAAAGCATAGGGTTTTAGTTCCGTTTAATACGGGTACAAGAAGCCATAAGTCCCCAAAGGACTACGACAGAAAAAGACTTAAAAGAGAGTTGAGAGACCTTGATTAAGGTCTTTTTCTTTTTTTTGGGATTCTGATATTTAACTATCAGAAATTATAAAATTTTTATAAAAACTATTGACAAGTATAATATAATATGCTATTATATATTTAGTTAATAAGGGAGGACTTAATATGAGTCAAAAAAATATTAAAGATATTAAATTTTATCTTGTAGTTGCTATTATTTTATTATCTGTTGTTTCGGGCTTTGTATGGCTTGAAACAAATGTTCAAAAGCATTGGGATAATTACGAGCAAAAGGTGTTTGTAGAGTACGAGGTAAAATAAACGCAAAATTTGCCCCAAATTTGAACGAAAATACTTTCAAGGTATATTTTATGCCTAAAGGTGTTTTCGTTCGAATATGAGCCTTATACGAACGCAGAAAGGTATGTTATGATTTTAGATGGTATTGGAATTTTAATTTTAATAATTTTATTACTTGTTATTGTTGAATATATAATTTTAATTATATGTTTTACAAAACACGATAAACCGAACACAAGTTTGCACGATGATGTAGTTGCATATTATTATGATAATTATGTAAACTAATTATCGTAAACCACTATGATATTTAAATATCAGATATTATGTAAACTAAAAAAATTTTTTTAAAAAAATACTTGACAAATTAAAATAAATGGTTTACAATGTAATTGTAAGATAATTAAAACACCGAAAGGAAGAGGTTAAAAAGTTATGAAAATTTTAAACAAGATTAAATTTAATTATTCAGAAGCATTAAATCCCAAGTCAAAACCTTTTTCAAGAGAACATATGATTTTTGATTGTAAAATCTCTTATAACAGAAAATCTTATTCTTTTGAATATCAATGCAATCCTAAATATTCAGAGCCTAAACTTGACCACGTAATTGAGTGCTTAATAACTGATATGGGTTGTTATGAATATTCAAGAGATATCGTTGATTTTGCTAAAGAATTAGGCTATGACCCGACAAGTTTTGAATGTAAAAAAGCATATGAGGGTTGTAAAAAAGAATCAAAGGCTTTACACAGACTCTTTACAGATGAAGAAATAGACTTGATTCAAGACGATTTGTTTTATTGTTCTTAATTATGAAATCGGTTTTCAATTATGATTTTGAAAACCGATTTTTATTTTGAATTATAAAAATGATATTTAAATATCAGATTTGATTTTGATTTTAAATTTAGTTTACATAACATAATTTTTTCTTGATAACATTTCGAATGTTAGTAATGTTTTGTAATGTTACTTTAGCACTTTAATGAACTAAAGGGGCAGCAGTCTATATTTAAATATCATAAAATAATATATTTAAATATCATAAATAAAAACGGCTCTTCTCTCTTCTTATCAAGTAAAAATTTTTTTATTTTTTTTGAAAAAAAACTATTGACAATTTTAAACATATATGATAATATATATATGTAAGATAAATCAAGGAGGGAAACAAAAATGATTATTAAAAACATTGGTTATGAAACAGTACACGAAGTTGAAGTTGGTGATAAAATCCACGCTCAAGGTTGTACATTCGAAGTTGCAGAGATTTTCTTTCAAGCCGATTATGGCGATGATGGTGGAATCTATATCGAGTTTGATGATACCAACGGCAACTATCATTATTGGAAACAGGGTCACGATGGTGGCTATGTAATTGACAAATTCAACGGCTAACAATTTTTTTCTCATAACAAACCTCTTTATCGAAAAAGATTTCAAATTTAATTTTGAAATCTTTTTTTTGTTTTCGCCCACTTGCTTATATGCGTATATGATAATTAAATATCATATCAGTTATATCTAACTGTATATATCTATAATTATGTAATAATGTATATACATTGTATATACATAGTCGGCAAACGATTCGGCATATGCGAATTACCCACAAGCCACATTTTAAGCGTGAGTTTTATGTAAATAAAATATGATATTTGAATATCTGTTTTAAGTTTCTGATATTTAAATATCAGATGCCCCAAAATAATGCACAAAATATAATTGAAAATTTGTGCAATTTGCACAAGGTATCTACTATTGAAGCATACAAGATAATTGAAAATTTACTTTTGAATTCTAATGTAGAAGGTGCTACAATTTTTGAAGCAAAAGGAATTTACAAGCATGAATCGGGCGAGTACGTAACTGAAAATACTTTAAGAATCGAGATTATGTTTGTAGAGAAGCCTATTGTTAAACAGTTAGTTGATAGTATTAAGGCGATACTTAATCAAGAATCTGTAGCGGTTCAGCGTGAAGTGGTAGAGTCTGAATTATGGTAAATAAAAAGGGTTGAAAAACCCTTTTTATTTTTGTATTGAAATCTGATATTTAAATATCAGCAGTCCCCATATTTTATATTATTATATAGAATATAATATTATATATAATATAGTATTATGATAATATAATATAATTTCTGATATTTAAATATCAGACAAATCAGCATCCGAACTACAATTTTAGTTAATATACACTAACTAAAAAATGCCTATTTTTAGGAAAAAATTTGTTGTTGACAAATTATTTTTTTATGTGTTATAATGGACTTGTCCAAAAGGGACGGAAACGAAAATATTTTTTATAGGAGATTTTAATTATGAGAAGTTATTTAAACATTGCAGAGATTGAAGAAAAAATCGAAGACTTACAAAATCAACTTGAAGTAGCAAAAGCAGAAGAACTTGTTTATGGTGCTTTAAAATGTTTTGAATACACTGTAGGCAAAAACACAAAAGCATATTTTGACAGAGAAACAGACGAAATTACTTGCGTATATGATAAAAGCGGTAAAGACTTCTTTTATGATGATGAAGATGGAGACCCTTATATTGAATTCAGTTTTGACCCTTATGATATACTTGAGATGCCTGCTTATGATATTCTTAAATTTTATAAGGAAGATGCGGACATAATTGAAGCAATCGAAATTGAATGCAACAAATGGTTTTACTTGACAGAAAAGAGAATTGAAAAAGAGTCGTAAGACTCTTTTTTTGTTTCCGATTCTGATATTTAAATATCATACTAATATATTATAACATATATAAATATTAAAATAATAAAATGAATTTAAATATTAAAATATATTTTAATTGTTAAATACTTAACAATAATTCTGATATTTAAATATCAGAGACAACAGCGTTGGCGAAATGGCAACTAAAAAAATTGGGCGATAAAAAAATAAAAAATTTTTAAAAAAGTTGTTGACAAATAAATTATAGTTTGATATTCTATTATTGTAAGGTAGTTAATTAAATTTTGTTTTTTATTTAGGAGGTTTCATTATGAAGAATTTGGTTATCGTTGTTGGTGGTTCTGTTGTTGAGTATTCTATGGTTGTTCGTGACGTTGCTGACGTTTACTCACTTGTTAACATTTTGTCTTGCCTTGAGTACAAGTCAAACGAGTGGCACGACCTTGCTGACTTTTTATATAAGGCAGTTGATTCTCGCCTTGATTCCGATTGTAATAATTGGAGTGAGTGGTACAAGGCTTCTAACGCTTTGTGGTTGCTCGAAGACGAGTTATTTTATAATGACACTATTGACGATTTCAACGAGTATTGCACCCACAAGGGCGAACCTGATTTTGATTGGGGTTATTATTCCGATTGGCATAAAGACCTTTTCGGATTCAGACCGAGAAGGTAAAAAGGTCGCAAGACCTTTTTTTATTTTGTTTGTTTCTGATATTTAAATATCAGATATTAAAACAGCAAACAGAAAACGGCTTCATATTTTGACCTATATAAGCGTTTAATATGTTTAAAGTATATTTTATCAATTATATAATTAAAACGCAATACAGAGCCATATAATGCGTTTTAAAAGCATATTATGGTTTTCAATTATGAATTTGAATTATAAAATCAAATTTGAATATAAAAGTATATCTATATATTAATATATTAATATACTTTGATAATTAAATATCAATATAACAAAATTGAAATTCTAAATTTCAATTTTAAAACTTAATTTTGTTTTTGTTTTTCAAATTAAAATTTGTTTCCGATATTTAAATATCAGAAATCGTTTATGATATTTAAATATCAGTGGCAGCAGTCTCGAACAAATGTTCTTAAAAAATATTTTAAAATAATGCTTGACATTATAATCCCATTTGATATAATGGTATTGTGAAATGGTTCACGGATTGAATTTTAGGAGGTTTTAGTTATGAAAAAGTTTTTAGGAAATGAAGTCGTTGAAGTTGGTACTCTTTACAATGTCAACACTGATATGCTTGAATTCGATTTATCAGTCGAAATCGTTGAAAAAGACGATATTACATTATTTGATAAGTATATCGGCTATACTGAATACGATAACGGCGACTACTTAAGAGTTTACTACGATGGCGAGAAGTTAATCGGCTACTTTGAAGAATCCGAAGAATAAAGGGCGAAAAGCCCTTTATTTATTGCATTTGATTCTGATATTTAAATATCGGATTTGATTATGATTTTGAATTTTGAATTTAAATTCAATTACTAATTAATCATAATATAATATATAATAATTGATATATTGATATTGATTCTATTATATTTAACTATATATATCAATCATTATGTTATTATACGTATATACGCACACGTATATACCGCAATCGCCAAGTGGTTAAAATTTCGCATTCAGCCATTACCCAAGCCACCCAATTGTGCGAACACACGTTTGCATTTCTGATATTTGAATATCAGATTCGATTCTGAATTTGGATTCTGATTTTGGTTAGTGCTGGCTAACTTATATAAGGCTTTTTGGTTAGTCTGTACTAACTTCTGATATTTAAATATCAGATATTTTGGTTAGCCTAGACTAACTTTTTGGTTAGTTGTGACTAACTTAAATAGGTGTTTGGTTAGTATATACTAACCGCTTTAAAATTTGGCTCTATTTCGTGCATTTTTTCGTTTATGGTATATTTTATCACTAAAGCGATTAAAAGCCGATATAAGCGAAAATACGCACGTTAAAAAGCATATTAAATATGCTTTTCGGTTTTGGATTTTGATTTTAAAAATGAAATAAAAAAAAGGGCTTTTTATAGCCCTTTTTTGTTTTAAAATATTTCATTGTCTTTTCCGTTTGAGCGGATAATCAAAGAGTTTATATAATAGTCTCTATCGTCAAAGTATAATGTAAAATTAATTATGTTATCGAAAAAATCATTTATTTCTGAATTCTTTAAAGGAATGTAAAATTCTTTTTCTTCTTGCGTAAATTTGTTAGTCGCTTTTAAGATAGCCACATTGTCATATACAAACTGTCCTGCCGTGAATAAATTGATATCTTTCATTTTTTTATCCTCCTATATTCTATTTATATGAGGGGACTTTTTCAGTCCCCTCGGTTTTTCTTGTTAGGCTTTTTTGAATCCGTATTCTTTGATTATTCTATCAGAGAGTTTGCCGTGGTTGCTTGAGATATCCCTAACTGCCTTAATTACTGTATCGGGGTCGCTTGCGATTGTATAGCCGTCTTTGCTTGCGTGTGCTTTTATCTTGTCTTTTCCAATAAAGTCGGCAACTTTGGATAATTGCCAAGTGCCGACTTTTGCGGTGCTTACATACAACGCACCGATTCTATCAACTGCAAGGCTGGCAACTATTGAACCCTTTTGTTCGTCTGTTAATTTCGTGCCGTCAATTTCCATAAAAACTCTAACACCGTGCGAAGCGTCTTTTTTGGCTCTTTTTTCAACAAGTGCGGTTCTAAAAATCCCGTTTTTGTCGATTATTGCGTTCTTGTAGCAGTCGGGACAGATATAAGAATAACCGTTAAAAGTGCTAACTTTATGTGCAATGCTTGAAAATGTGCCGTGATTCCCGCAAACACATACCGCACGATTACCCATAAAACCCTTGTTTTCTGCATTTTCTCTTGCTTTAATAGTGATTTTTTCCATAACTTTTTTCCTCCTATGTTATGTAAACTTATTGATTTTTTGTCCCGTAAAAGTGGGACTGTTTCTATACAATACTATATAGCATATAGGAAAAAAAACAAGTGTTTTTTGACTATTCATATTTAAAAATCAGATTTTCGTCACTTTGTACAAAAAATATATATTTTATTGTACAATTTGTATACTTTGAGAAAATAACGCATAATTTGCCCCAAATTTGCGTTTTTTGCCGTTTATGGTGTTTTATACCTTAAAAGCATTTTAAACGCAATACGGGGCAAAATACGCACGTTTAAAGGCATATTAAAACAATACACTATGAAATATTAAAATACAAAAAAAAGCGAAAATATATATACTACATTTTGAAACACTAAAACTATTTAATGTAGTATTGTAAACTATGTATGTAGTATTTAATACTATGTCACGGGGTGCGGTTCTCATTTCTTGCGGTGTAGGGGGCTACTTCTTAAAATCGAACACCCGTTCGAGTGGCAAGTGGGCGAGTAGCCGTTATTCACAACACACCCACAAAAAAAAAGAGTGCTTTTACACTCTTTTAATTCCTTTATCTCTTATCAAAAACATTCTTCCATAACAGTCTTTAATCAAACAAACCATCCAATTTCCGTCTGTATGTTTTCTAACTTCAACAACAGTATATATTAAATCTTTTTTAAGTTCTGCACCATAACACCAATACGTTGCATCTATATTATATTTCTTAAACCATTCATCATACCACATATAAATATAATCTTTATCGACTATTTCTACTTTATCACCCTTTTTAAATTTTTCTTCTTTTCTTTTAATTAAAAATGTACTTATACCATCACTAATGAAACAATATTTATTATCTTCATATATTACTTCATATTCTTTTTCAGCCCAAACCCAAGAACTTTTCTTATCGTACATAAGAATATCTTTTACATCAATATTCTTATTTTCAATATTCTTTTTAAACCATTCAACATCATATTCATTCTTTGTATTTTCCGAAATATTTATTTTTTTTATATTTTAATTCCTTTCTATTTTTTTTCTATATTATATCATATTAATTTTTCTTTGTCAACTTTAAAATTTCCTCTTGACAAACTTTTTCTTTTTTGCTATAATGCAATTATCAAATACGAAGGGTGGTGCAAAATGTACACAGAAGAAGAAGTTTTATTAATCTTGCAAAATGCTTTAAATTATTATAATGAAGAAAAGAAAAGCGGTTATGATTATTCTTTTGCAAGTGAACAGTTTAAACATTATCGTTGGTTCGTTAAATCACTTACTAAAAAGAAGGTCGGAATTAAAGATGGAAGGATTTATTTAAAATGATTTTAAAAGAATTTAAAGAGCGTATTGACAAATTAATTGAAAAGGAATATAATGGTTATATCACATTTGAAGACTGCGTTTGTGAATGTAATGAAGTCATAAGTGATTTTAAATATTTCTTTACTGATGACTATTCAAATAAATGGGATATTATAAATCAATTAAGAATGTATATGTTAAATCAGTTAATGGGGCTTTTAATAGGTTTATATTATGAGGATTAAAATATGGATATTAAATGTTGCGAAACTTGTAAATATGCAATTTATGATTCTGTACCTTATGGCTCGACTAATGTTGATTATTTAAGTGGGTGCAAAAAAGAAGATGAAGTTAGTGAAGAAGAATTAGAGAATATAGTAGAGTGCCATTGTTGGAAGGAGAATAATTATGATTAAAGATATTTTTAATTTTTTAATAGATAATAATGATAAATTGCTTTTAACTTTTTCTGATACTAGTAAAGAAACTACAAATACTTATATTTATACAACTACTGATGGGACTCACGAAACAATTATATTAACTACAGATAAGCACACAAGACCTTTAAGTATTGATATTATTTAATTTTTATGTTGACAATATTAATTAGGTGTGTTATAATAATATTGATTGGAGGCGAATTAATGAGATTAAAAAGCGGTCATTGGTACAAGTTTAATGATAGGGGCGATATCCATATTGGTTACTATTTAGGAACTGATGCGGATTTTCCTTGTTGTGTTTGCGATAGGGGTCATAAAGCCCACACATTTAATATTTGGTATAAAACGCCCACACATTCTGATTATGAAACGTGGGGCTTTGGTAGGGAACATCTGCCCGAAATATTGGAAGATTTAGGAGAAGTCGATGGATTGGTTTATGACAGAGTTTATAACGACTAAATTCATTATAGAACTTATTATTACTATTGTTGGGGCAATAATAATTGGGGCAATTTTTGGGCTTTTATTTTCGAGGGATTTATAATGTATTATTGTAGAGATTGTAATAAATATTTTGATTACTCAAATTTAGAAATTTACAAGGAATATTCTGAAGCGTGGGGAAGAGAAGTTTATGAGGAGTTTTTATTATGCCCCGAATGTGGAGAAATCGTGTGCGATAATATTCCTTGTTTAAATTGTGATAATGTTAAAGAGTGTACTGAATTTTTCATTGAAGAAGAAGTGCCTTTGTGTGAACTTGGAATGAATTATTTAAGTATAATTGAAGAACGGGCGAAAGAATATGAATAGATTTATTTGTCAAATAATTAACAATAAAATAAATGTCGTTACTCTAACAAGCGGAGAGCCGAAAAATAATTTTGTAAATTTTATTTTTAAATATGTTGAAAATAAAAAAGTGCCGAAAACAAAAATTAAAAATAATATTACAATAAAGAATAATAAATATTATTATAATAATTATTTTATTTCAAGATAAAAAAGGAGGCAAAAATGCTTAAAGATATTATTGAAAAAATAAGAGAAGGAAGAAAAGGGGCTTGGATTTATAATGACAAAAGCGAAATCCGAGATGATATTTTTGTCGGGGACACTTTAGATATTTTAACTTATTTTCTTGAAAACGGCTGGGAAGTTGATTGCCCTTATGAAGATTTGATGATGGAATATAATACATATAATTGGTCTCCATCTATTTCCAACGATATTACTTGGTGCTTTAAAGATGGTATTATGTTTGCAAGAGTGCATATTAGTGGGGATATTAGGGTCAATTATTCTGATTTATTTGCTTTAGATATTGGGTCGCTTGAACAATTATATGATGCCCTTCCTTATTTATCAAAAGAAATCGACTCGACTCATATCGCCACTTTTAATATGTTTGAAGAAGGATTCGAAGTTTATAACACAGAAACTGATGAAAGTTTTAGGTGCTATGAATGTGAATTAAGCAATTTATTAGAAGAAATCAAAGAAAAGGAGAACGAATAATGATTTTCGCTTATGCCGTTCATAATAATTATGTAAAATCTAATATTTATGATAACTTAAATCTTAATTGGTTTTATGGGTGCTATCTTGATGGGGAGTTTGAATTAATAAATGATGATTACGACCAGTTTTTAATGGATAGGTCTCAAATTAATTTTATAAGAAACAATTATAAGAATGGTGGGGTCTTTAAAGTAAGAGTTATTTTCGGAAAAGATGATTACAAGGATGGGTTGTTTTATTATTGGTGGGATAATGATTTAGAAGATAGGGGCTTAATCGCCACAAAAGAAAATAAAAAGGCTTTAGAAAAATTTAACAAAAGGGAGAAATATATTTAAAATGGAAATCAAAAACGAAATCGAAAATTGGAAAGTAAATCATATGTGGGATGACGGTGACGGAAACCCGACACAATGGATTTATTACAAGGATAATGATGATTTTCCTTATTATATTGATTATATTGAAGCCGTGAATCAATTTGAAGTATCTCACTTTGATAATGGATTAAGGCGGTTATATGTAAGTAAGGATTTTGAAGACTGCATAAGATTTGTTGAAAGGATTTAAAATGATTTTTAAATTTTTTAGAAAAAAGAATGGCGATGTTATTGAATTTTATATTAATGAAAACAACAAAACAATAACAAAATACAAAAACGAAGTTATAATTAAAAATGAAATTGAATATGTCGGCAACTACAAAACAAAATTAAGAGAATTATGCGAGGACGAGGAAGAAAGATGTTTGTTATAAATTACAAGGGCATTATAAATTACAAGGGCTATGATATTATTGTTGATGAAATTGACAACAATAAGGTTTATTATTATAGCAAAGACGGTAGGACTTTTGTTGGGTCGAAAATGTCTTTAAATGATTTTGTATATAAAATCGAAAATGTTTATTTTAAGAAAACTAATTTTGAAAAGATAAAAGAAATGAGCAAGGAAGAAATGAAAAAATATATTGTTGCTTATTTGAGTTGCGAGAATTGTCCTTGTAGCGATATCTGTTCAAAAGAAATTTGTTGTGAAGATGCAGTCGAAAGATGGTTGAGTGAGTGATGTATTTTGAAAATAATATTGATGAAATTACTGACGAAGTATATAATTGTTTAAGTAAAACAATAGACGAAATAATATTAGAAATAAAATTTAAAGGTGATTATTATTATATACTTAATCATAGGGGGATTTAATGGTTGGGGTTTGATTGGGGTTGGGTTGATTATTGATTGATTATTGGTCAAAAGAGGAACACTCACTTTACCCTCTTCTCTTCTATTACCCTCACGCAAAAATTAAAAACATAAAATCATAAACTATTTTTATATTAAAATATGCAAAAAATATAAAATTTTTGATATTAAAATATCGAAATTTAAAAACTTAATATTTCAATATTGAAAAATATAAAAATTTATTTTTATAAATTTCAAAATTTTGCTTGACACCGCCATATAGATGTGGTATAATGTATAAAGATTAAGAAATGAGTTCTTAATTAAGATTATAGAAAGGAAAATTTAATATGGAAAAATCAATTAATTCAATTCAAGCAGTAGGTATTTTAGAAGAACTCAACTTTAAAATTGAAGAGAAGGAAGTAGAATTAAAGAATGGTTCTGCTTCAAAGAAGGTTAAATGTAAGCAAATCACAAAGGCAAATTGGAGCAATCCTAATCTTACATTAAAGGTAAACGATTCAATTATTGGATTCAACTTTTATCCTACAAATGAGAAAAAACTTAATGATAAGGGAGAAGTAGTAGATAACCCTAGATTTAAGGCATTGGAAACAATTATGGGATATGAGAGAGGGATAAGAATTAAGGTAGATGGTAGCATTGCAAATAATGAATATGCTGGAGAAGATGGACAGTTCCATTCTCTGATTAACCTTAATGCTTTTCAAGTAACATCAATAGTAAAATCAGATACAGATTATTGTGATGGTTCATTAAGTGGCGTAATTAAGGCAATTAAGCCCGAAATCAAGGGAGAAGATGAAACTGGAAGAAAGATTGTAGAGTTTCTTTACGTAAATAATAATAAAGAAATCTTCCCTATTAATCTTATTCTTGATGAAGATTTGGTAGATGATTTTGAAGACAACTATGATAAGGGAGATAATGTTGTATTAGAAATCGAATGTGTAACCCGAAATGTAGGAGTAGTAAAGAGTCCTAAAAAGTTTGGTAGAGAATCAAATAGAGTTAGTGGTTATACAGTTACTGAATATAAGATATTCGGTGGTGGAGATGTATTAGAAGAAGAGAATAAGTATTATCTTGATAAGAAAGATGTTAAGAAACTTCTTGAAGAGAGAGATATTAAGATTGAGCAGATGATTAAGGAAAAGCAAGGTGGGGGAAAGAAGAAGAGTGATACGGAGTTTGTTGATGTAAATAAAGTTGCATCGAATGATGCAACAATTGATGACCCGTTTGCGTAGGAGAAAAAGGAGTGGTTGAAAAACCATTCCTTTTTTTTAATTTTATGGTTGACAAATAAAATATATTGTGTTATAATTAATTAACAAATAAAAAGGAGAAACTTTAAATGATAGTTAAAGAATTTTTTGAAAAAATAGAACCATTTATGGAATTACATACATTTAATAAACCTAATAATAATTTAATGATTACAATATGGGATGGCGGTGGTGCAAAAGGAAAGAGATTTTGTGCTAATGGAACTATTAATACAAGTAGCAGATTAAGTATATTTGATTTTACAAGACCTTTTGAAAATGTTTATTTTGGCGAAAAGGTTAATAAAGAATTAAAAACTATTTCTGTATTTGATATGAAAATTAAAGAATGGGAAATCAAAGAACTTAAAGATAGTTTTATTTTAATTATTGAAGTAGATACTGATATATAAGACGAAGGAGTTATAGATGAATAATATACCATCCGAAATTAAGGAAAATAATGAATGTATTGATATATTTATGAAAGAATATAATACATATTATAAAGGATATTGGATAAGTTTAGATATTGAAAGATATAAAATATGGAATTGTAAATGTAGTAAATGTAGAAAAAGTCCTTTAAATTTTGTTAGTGGATATGAAGATTGGTGGATGCACCAATTACCAAAATATTGTCCTAATTGTGGTTCTGAAATGGAAACAGATATAGAAGAAAATAAAAAGTTTGATATATTTATTGATAAATGGAATAAAATAAGTACATAAAATATAAAGGATATAAATAATGAGAACTAATTTGAATTTTTTGCAAATGATAATTAATTGCTTATTTAAACCTAATACTGTAGGTCATATTATTAAATTAAACACAAAGAATGAAACCAAAACAATAATAAAATTTAAAAATGGTTCTCATATAGATATAGAAAC
>JAEEGL013438289.1_pt1 | contig 25287 bp, 24 predicted proteins | sample 9134231 | NCBI WGS metagenome assembly JAEEGL01 (sample SAMN16246548, study PRJNA631951) | gut metagenome | biome: gut microbiome; feature: rumen; material: fiber-attached | host: Bos | place: Iran: Karaj | collected 2018-10 | reverse complement strand
CCGGGTTTTCTGCTGTGGATACTGAGCCTGTGTATCATGTTTCCGGAACATCTTGAGCTCGCCACAAGATCTTATCCTCTTTTTCCGTTGTTTTATCTGTGTGCCATTGCGGGTTCGGTTTTTATCTTTGAATTATGCAGAGCAATGATGGCTTTACCTTTCCGGATCATTCCATTGGAGTTCATCGGTAAAAATTCCCTGTATTTTCTGATCGTGCACAGTGTTGATACGTTCTTTTTCGGAAGTTCTCTATGGTCGTCAGAAAAGAATTTCGGTTTAAGCTGTCTGTATAGGATTATATATGTTACTGCAGGTGCGCTCATTCTTATCGCATTTAAAATGGTGGCAGGCCGGATCGGCAAGGCGGTAAAGCACGAGGCTGAGTGATATCACGAAGCAGGATATGCCGGAGGGATACTCCGGATCCTTTGGCAGGTTAAGATACGTTAAGACCGGGCCGGGAAGATTTGATACTTCCTGGTCTTTTTTTTATGCACAGGGTCGCCGAAAGGAAAACGTTGCCTGACGGCAACCGGCGACCCGCGCGCGAGCAGGGTGCGACTTCGTCTTCCCTACTCGATTGCACAGGGCGGGAGATAAAGCGGGGGACTAATGAGTCCGACTTATTGCCCTCATTTGGGATTTGCGGCTGTTATAATGGGGAACAACAAAAGGAAATGCTATGAATGAACCTGAAACAACAACTGATATGAGGGAGGATAATGAGATGGTAACAGATGAAACGATCGATCTTAGTACTTTGGACCTGGATGCTTATGATGACGATAATTGAAAGAACACTTAATAGTAAATGTGCATAGAAAGGGATGATCTTAAAATGTTAGGGTGTGTTAAATTGTTTAACAGCGATCATGATCGCGGCGACTATACAGAGATCACTTACTACAATGATATCGACCAAATGGTAGATCCTGAAGAGGCCAGCAGAGTGAGGATACGGGAGATGCTATCGGATGGCACCGTTATAAAAGAGAGCTGGGGCTTTTGCGGAAAGGTAAGAAAGACCGCCTGACGGCGGTCATGATACGCAGTGGTTGTTGTGGTGAGGCAGGCGGCGCATCGCGATAATGGCGATCAATACACCGATAAAACATACTGCGCTGCCGGTGATGAGCATGGTCTTTATTCCAAGATGATCAAGTATCACACCGCTTATCAGGTTTGAAAATACACCACCGATGGTAATGGCGCTGGTTATAAAAGCCTGACCTTTTACCTGGTCCAATTCTTCCATTGTGTTACTTACATAATATGCGCCTGCAGGAATGAATACAGCATATGCAAACAGCTGGAAAGACTGGCTGATATACATGTGGGCCATTGTGCTTGCACCTACGAGTATCAGGATCTTGACGAAAAAAGCACCTCCGGAAAAAACAAGAAGTTTTTCGGCAGAGATTTTTTTGAGGACGATCCCTATCAATGCCATTACGGGAAGCTCCAGGATGGCCTGGAGAAAGTTGGCAAATCCAAGCTCGCTTTCGGCTCCGCCAAGCTGTCTTATGATCTGTATCATAAAGTCATTTATCATATTATGTGCAAAGAAAAAGCATACCGTTCCGATAAGGAACAGTGAGAATGCCGGATAAGTCTTCACAAAAGAAGAGAGACTGTTATGCGCCACACCGGCTGATCTGTCAGTATTATTATCGTCTGATGCAGCAGGATTATTCCTGTTGAAGCTAAGTACGATGAGTGCGGATATGATCATTGACGCCAGGTTTACCCCCAGCAGTACTGACACTCCTGATCTTTCAACTATTCTTCCGATGAAAAATGATGTGATCGCAAAGCTGGCAGAGCCCAGTCCTCTGGCAAGTCCATAAAAGATATTGTATCCGGCTTTCTGGTATTCAAAGCACAAGGCTGTCATCACTGGCTGATAAGCAAACTGTATCATATATATCAGAGCATATACCGCGAAAATAATGAGCTTATGCTCCGGGAAAAGCATCAGTATTACGGAACCGGCAAAAATGATCATAACCGAGATGAGTATAAAACGTTTATTTGTAAGAAATCCGGGCTTATCTATAATACCGGCTATCACCGGCTGCAGCACTGCAGAGATGATATTGGCAACGGCCAGTAGTATGCCTACTTCGGTATTGGAAAAGCCGTTGGCTAAGAGATACACGGCAGCATATGCGTGTATCGTACAGAATGCCACGAAATAAGCGGCATTCAGCAGGGTATACTTAATTGTCCATATATGTGAGTTTTTCATGTTTATTTCCTCTGATATTTTTTCTTCCATGTATTTTATTCATTTGCCTGAAAGCCGTCAATGTTTTTATTATGTATGATACTAAGTTTGTAAAAAGCGGTTGACATTTTCTGATATGCTCTATATAATTCGTTAGTGTCGGTTGAGTACGATAATTGTCACTGTTAACTTATGTTGCCATCAGGCGGAAAGGAGGTAAATAAAATGATCAGAATAAAGAAGATATTTGAAAATCAGAATCAGTTTTTACCTCCGGGAGAAGCATAAGATAGAGCAGTAAATATATTTACCATGTATCTGTCATGGTCATACTGTATACTGTCAGGCCCTGATACCCGCAGGTATCAGGGCTTTTATTATGCACACCCGGAGTTTCTATAGCAGTGGTGAAAAGAAATGAGATTAGCAGATAGTTTTTATGATGTAGCAAAAGAATATAAAGTGGATAAAGATGAGATACTCTTCGGAGCCATGGCGGATATGGATGCTGAGTACCGCTTTGCGGATACGATAGTGGCGCTCACAAAGCAGAAGCTTCTGATAGCGGCATATCCGTACCGTGAAGGGCAGGAGTTTCGCTTTGGAGGTTACGGAGGCCTGCAACAGGATGCCGTATTGGCAGGGAAACCGGCGTTAACGATCTATCCTCTTGAAAAGGTTGAGAAGCTTAATGTATTAAGACAGATCAATACCGGAGTATTGATGGCTGAAATAGAGGGGACGGAGCGTTTCATCTGCCAGTTTTCCAATACGAAGCAGGGATACTTCCACAAGCTTTGCGATGTACTGAAAAAGATAAAGGACAAGGAAGAACTTAAGGAAGAAGACCTGGATGTGGAAAAAGGTAAGGAAGTATGTCCCAAATGCGGAATGCTCTATCCCGATCAGGAACGCAGGGTATGCCCCAAATGCCTGGATAAACGTTCAGTACTGCTGCGATTAATGCATTATTTTAAGCCTTACCGGCTGCATATGGCGGTAATGGCTGTATGTTATCTGGGAAATGTGGTACTTAATCTGGCATGGCCGTATCTGAGCGGAACGATACTGTACGATAAAGTACTTGCAAAGGATGAAAGCTTTCTTAAGCTTTTAAACCTACCGGCCGGTAAGTTTTCTGCAGCGCTGGTGATGGTAGTCATAGCGATGATACTTGCCAGGATGATCGGACAGTTCTTCGGAATACTGCAGGGTGTTATGACGGCAAAGGTAGCGCCGCATGTGGTAGGAACGATAAAAAGCGAAGTGTTCACCGCAATGGGCAGGCTGTCGATAAGTTTCTTTACAAGGCGTCAGACAGGCGGTCTGATGACCAGGGTATGTGATGATGCAATGGAGATATCTGGATTCTTTATCGACGGGGTACCGTATTTCTTTATCAACGTAATGACGCTTATAGTCACTATGGTGGTGATGTTTATATTAAATCCTGTACTTGCACTTGCAACCATCGTACTCATGCCGGTGCTGGTCATAATGAGTTACAGGATGCTTCCGCATCTGTGGCATTATTACGGAAAGCGTCACCGTGCCAATAAACGCATGAACAGCCAGATAAACGAAAACCTTACCGGAGCACGTGTAGTCAAAGCGTTCGGGCGTGAAAAGCAGGAAATAAAGCGTTTCGGAAAGAATAATAAAAAAGTTCAGGATTCCGAGATGGATCTGGCACATTATGATAATAAGTTCTATGGGCTCTATTATGCCGTGGAGGACACTATATCCTTCATAGTATGGGCTGTGGGCGGGGCATTGCTGATAAGCAGTTTTTCAGGCGGCAGCAGCGATATTTCGCTGGGAATGCTGCTCACATTTTCGGCATACGTCGGTCAGCTTAAAGGACCGCTGGAATTTATGTCACATATACTGCGCTGGTATACCAATTGCATGAACTGCGGCCAGAGGCTTTTTGAGATAATCGATGCTGTACCCGAGGTACGTGAAGTAAAAGAACCGTACAGACCGGTGAAGATGAAAGGTGAGATAGAGCTTAAGAATGTGACCTTCGGATACGAGCCGCACAAACCTATATTGAAAGATATAAGTTTTCACGTAAAAGCCGGCGAAGTGTTTGGCATAGTGGGAAGATCCGGTGCAGGAAAATCCACATTGGTAAACCTTATCTCAAGACTCTATGACACAGAGGAAGGGGAAATCCTGGTAGACGGTGTGAACGTAAAGGAGTATGGCTTTAATGAGCTTCGCACAAACGTGGCCATGGTATCGCAGGAGACCTACATTTTTATGGGGACTGTAGCGGAGAACATTGCTTATGCCAGACCCGGTGCGTCCAGACGCGAGATAATAAGCGCAGCTATGCAGGCCAGCGCACACGATTTTATCTGCAAGATGCCGGAAGGCTACGATACCATACTTGGCTCATCAGGAAGATCCTTATCCGGCGGGGAAAAGCAGAGGATCTCGATAGCCAGGGCCATACTGGCCGATCCGAAGATACTCATACTGGATGAGGCTACGTCGGCGGTGGACACAGAAACCGAACTTGCGATACAGGGATCACTGGAACGCCTGGAAAAGGGCCGCACCGTCATATCCATTGCGCACAGGCTGTCAACGCTTCGAAATGCTGCACACCTTATAGTTCTGGATGAAGGCAAGCTTACCGAGTCGGGAACGCATAAGGAACTGATGGCTAAAAAGGGAACGTTTTATAAGTTGAATGAATTACAGACTAAAGCTCTCGCTATGAGAGGTTTGTCATAAGGAGAAGATCATGGAAAATGAAAATATGGATCTGCTTGATCTGCAGGAATTTGATGAAGAGGCTCTGAAGAAAGAATCGGAGGAGCTTTTGGAAATGAGATTTCTTACAAAGGATAATGCTGTTTTTGCACGTACCGATGGCGGATTTGTCTCACTTAAGTACGGGGATAAAGAATATAAAAGAGTGGGGGTGTATCTTACATTCCCGCTTACAGACCCGGAAGAATTCATTTCCATCAGAGAAGCAGATGAAAAGGCAAAAGAAATAGGAATGGTTGAGGATCTTTCAAAACTGCCAAAAGATCAGCAGGAAATGCTGCGTGAGCAGATACGCTTAAGATATTTTATGCCAGTGATAAAAAAGATAATGGAGATCAAGGAAGAATACGGCTATGCATACTGGCATGTCGAAACAGGTTTCGGTGTGTGCAGATTTACTACACACATGAGCGGTGATGTTGTCATACATTTAAGTGACAGCCGCCTGCTCGTAAAAGACATTGACGGAAACCGCTACGAGATCCCGGACTTTTATGCTCTTGACATACATGAGAAGAAGAAGCTGGATCTGTTCATCTAAAATATACACAAGAAGCCGGATCTGTTCTTCTGAATGCACATGATAAGAAGCCGGATTTAGTATGAGTCTACCTACTTGGTAACGAAAGCAAAGCAAAGCCGCAGCTTGAGTTTAGCGATCTCAGGAAGCGAAGGATCTTCAAAGAGTATATACAGAGAAAAGAGTAGATCATGAAATTAAAATATGACTTATCAGAACCTGAGCTTTCAGCGCTTTCGCTGAAAGCCGGAGAAAAAATAGAATATTGTGTCCCCACAGACCTGGCGTATGACAATGGTGCATCAGAACACTACGAAACAGATGTTTTTATGGTAGTGACCAATGAAAGGCTTTTCATGCTGTCATCTGAGAGGGTAATTTATCGGACAGATCTGGCAGACTGTGAAAAGATCCGCTGTGAGAGCCAGGTGGGTTGCGGTATCATAACCGTTACCGATATGAAGGGTGAAGACCGCTGCATCGCAAGAGTATCGATGAGGCAGATGATCAGGGCATCGTATGCCGTACGGGGAGCTCAGGCTATCGTAAGGAGCATCCGTGAAACGGGCAGCGGCGAAGGTGCGGAGCAGATCAGCAGTCAGGAGTATGAGACCTATTGTGAAAAGTGCGGACGTGCACTGCCCGGAACAAGTAAATGTCCTTATTGTGACGGAAAGCTGGATGTCTTAAAAAAACTGATGCAGCTGTGCGGAGGATTTGCGGGCAAACTGATACTCATCAGTTTATCCATGCTGGTGCTGGCAGCCATAAACCTTGTTAACCCTATGGTACAAAGGTGGTTCATAGATAATGCCCTTGTCAGCCGCAGCGGAAGATGGAGTGATGTCGCTTTATTTGTGGGAATATCATTTGCATTGCTTTTAGCAAGTGTATTATTGGGTATATGGAGAAACTTAGCCTGTATACGACTGGGATCGGAACTCTCAATGTCGCTGAGGGAAAAGCTGTATTATAAGATACAGATACTGTCACTTTCGTTTATCAATAAAAGAAAACCCGGGGAGCTTATGAACCGTGTATCAAGGGATACGGCCAGTATAAGGGAATTCTTTGAGGAAGTGTTCGGATATATGGTATCGACGCTGATCACGATGATAGTTTCACTTGTGGTAATGATGATGATCAGTCCCCTGATGACGGTGCTTTCTCTTGCCTTTGTGATCGTTGTTTTTTTACTGGTGAGGATCTTCTGGCATCATATACATATGATATTCCACAGACAGTGGATGAAATCGGATGAGCTCAGCAATAATATACAGGATGTCATTTCCGGTATGAGAGTTGTCAAATCCTTTGGTACCGAGGAAAGGGAAGCGGCGCGTTTTGCGGAGAGATCGGTAGAGTTTGCAAAGACACAATCAAGGAATGAAACTTTCTGGGCTATATTTTTCCCTATAGTAACTTTTCTTTTGGGCTGCGGTACTTATATAGCTGTACTTATCGGCGGAAGAAATGTACTGTTAGGAAATATGAGCGTGGGACAGCTGGTACAGTTTATAACATACAGCGGGTACCTCTTCGGACCCTTAAGCTGGATGACGCATCTTCCCAGAATGGTGCTGCAGATGACCACCAGCCTTAACCGTATATATGACGTGCTGGATGAAGAACCCAGGATAAAAAACGGCGAAAGCAGCAGGGATATAAAGATCAAAGGTAAGTTCAGCTTTGATAATGTATCTTTTGGTTATAACAGTTACGAGCCTGTACTGGAGAATGTGGATCTTGAAGTAAAACCCGGCGAGATGATAGGACTGGTGGGTGCTTCAGGTACAGGAAAGTCCACCCTGATAAATCTGATAATGAGACTCTATGATCCGGATCAGGGAAAGATAATCCTGGATGGCGAAGATCTGCGCAATATCAAAACAGAGAGCCTGCATTCGCAGATAGGTGTAGTATTGCAGGAAACGTTTCTGTTCTCCGGAACGATACTGGACAACATACGCTTTGCCAAACCTTCGGCCACTCTGGCGGAAGTGATACAGGCTGCAAAGGCAGCCAATGCCCATGATTTTATCTGCAAAACGCCGGATGGTTACAATACATATGTGGGTGAGCATGGTTATAATCTTTCAGGCGGAGAAAGGCAGAGGATATCGATCGCAAGAGCGATATTAAACGACCCGCGCCTGCTGATACTTGATGAAGCCACATCCGCACTTGATACGGAAAGTGAATTCCTGATACAGCAGGCACTGAACCGGCTTATCAAAGGCAGAACGACTTTCGCGATAGCCCATCGCTTATCGACACTGCGTGAAGCGGACAGACTGGTGGTGATAGATAAACACAGCATCGCAGAGATGGGAAGCCATAATGAGCTATTGGAAAAGAAGGGGATCTATTACGGTCTGGTCACTGCGCAGCTGAAGATGGCTGAATGCTAGAACCGCTTGAAACCACGGGGACCTCGTGGTTTTTCTTGAATCAAGCGTGCTTTTGTGTTAGTATTCCCATGCTGTATACTCATATATCAGTATCGGAAAAGGAGAAACAACCTGATGCCGGAGATCCATATACTTTTATTTGTATTGCTGACAGGGGCTATATTATTGATATTTCTGTGTGAATGCATTTTTGATACCAGATGGGTAAACTATTCGTCAGATGATGATATGGCGACAGTTTTTATTTCACGTCTTGTCGGCAGAAGGTATAGTTTCAGAGTCGAAAATCTGGATTATACATTTGAAAAAAACGAAAACGGAAAATGGAAGTATATACCGGAATTTACAGATATAAAGACACGGATAAAAGATACCCGGAGTGCCGCGGATGTGGTAAAATGATATAAGTTGATCCGAATAATGGTAAAGGAACCGTGAAGATGAAAACATACGAATTCGGGGATCCGCACTCCGGCATTATCCTGATACAGCCGGTCGATGATCATGACATTGAAAGTATCGAAAACGAATTTACAGCGATTGTCAATAGCTGCAATACGGGCATTCGCCTGATCGCGGTCAGGATCGATGATTGGAATAACGATCTTTCGCCATGGAAAGCACCGGCGGTATTCGGGAAAAAAGGCTTTGGTGGCGGAGCTTCAAAAACACTTGATGAAATACTTAAACTATGCGGCGACAAAAGCAAGACTTATTACATTGGCGGTTATTCGCTTGCTGCTTTGTTTGCATTATGGGCTGCGTATCAGACAGACGTTTTTGACGGCGTCGCGGCTGCTTCTCCGTCTGTGTGGTTTCCGGATTTTGATGATCATATGAAAAACAACATGATCCGCACCGGTAAAGTTTACCTGAGTCTTGGAAACGCAGAGGAAAAAACGCGCAATCCTGTTATGGCAACTGTCGGCGACAGGATACGCGGGGCACATGTGCTGCTTAAAGAAAGAGGCGTGAACTGTATTCTTGAATGGAACGAGGGCAGTCATTTCAAAGATGCAGATCTAAGGACCGCGCGAGCGTTCGCCTGGCTGCTTGCGCAGTCTGACCTGCGCTAAATGGCTAACTTTTGATATTTGCAGTATATCTGCATTCCGGATAGCCGGTGCAGCCAAGGAAAGATCCATACTTGCCGGAACGACGTACCAGGAGGTTTCCGCATCTGGGGCACTTGTCAGTGCCCTTTAGTTTTTCTGCCAAAGCTGCGCCCAGCTTCTCATATACAGCCTGGTTCATCCGGCAGTCGTTAAGAGCCCTGTGAGCGCCTATGGTTGAGATGCCGTAATACGCGGCCAGATCGGTAAGGGTGTGGTGTTTAAGCGCGGGGAGACATATACGGGAGAGTTTTAGTGTATCCACATAGTCATTTCCGGGTATCTCTTTGTAATACTTTTCTGAATCCCGGTATATGAATTTCATATCAAAAGATGCGATATTATGTCCGACAAACGGCAGATCCCCTGCAAATATAAGGAAGTCTTTAAGTACAGCATTAAAGAGCGGTGCATCTGCTACCATATCATCGGTGATCCCGTTTACTAGTGAAGCCTGATAGGGTATAGGACATTCGGGATTAACAAGTGATGAGAATTCATCTGTTATTTTACCGTCTTTGACTTTAACTCCGGATATCTCGATCACCTGATCCCTGTAGCAGGATATCCCTGTAGTTTCAAGGTCGAATAAGATATATTCGGAGAGGTGTTCGGTTAACTGTTTTCCTTTTGTTTTTCCAAGCATGATCATCTTCCTTTTGTATTCGGCCGGCAGATCCCGGGTTCTGACTGCTCCCACGGGCAAGCCCGTGGGGTTCTGATTGCCAAGCGTAGCTTGTAATCGTACATCATTTTCAGACTTTGGAGTTACAAGTGTAAATCTGTTTGAATCAGGACTTTTATTACCAAGCGTTCCAACGACCACATTAACAGTAAATTTCTGCTTTTCAGCAAGGAAGTACAGTCAATCTCCCCTATTATTAAGTTGTTATGCTGCTTTGATACCACTGTTTAATACTTTGATATGATTAGCCTTAATCCATGCGATTAGGGCTTTTTCTTTATTGTAATGTTTATCGAATTCAGTTATACATTTATTCTTATCTATATCTTGTGTCTTGCAATCATAGCAGTAGAGCAAAAATGATGAATACCAGTCTCTCTGTACCAAAGTTCCATCTATCAGTTTATACATCCTATCAGACAGCTTCTTTTTGATATAATCATCGGCTGTATGGTCATACTGTGAAGCCCTGTAATTTTGTGACACTTCTATATATGTGCCACCTGATGATTTGAACTTCTTTTCTATGGTGGTCTGGAAACCTGAAGGGCATCGATTCTTTATGGATTTACCAAAACGCTTTTTCTTATTGAACTTGCCTTTACTGTTTTTAGTAGTCTCCTTGGCTCGTTTCATTAACTTGCTTGCGTTTTTAGGTTCGGTTACAAATACGTCTCCGAGACTTCGCAGATGATTAGCGTCTTCGTTGATTGCAAGCTGCCTGTTTACTGCATTTATACGGCAGAGTTCAGAATGCTTGGCTTTCAGCTTTTTGTAATGGTTTGAATATTTCCAAATCTTGCGGCCTTTCTTTACTGTACCGTCATGGTTATAGTTCTGTGGATTAGTGGCTCTTCTCGACCTATCCATAGCCCTGTAATACAGCCTTTCAAGACGTTCTGATTTCTGTATGCTGTTACCACGTTCTGAAAGGTTCTTTAGACCCACTTCAGTATCTGATGTATAAGCAACTGTCTGTGTTCCTATATCAGCACCTATCATTCCTTTACCATATTTATGTCTTGGATTGCCAAATCTATCATATTTAGGTTTTGCCTTACCTTCGATGGTCAGATGTAGATATACTCTGTACTTGCCTCTGATAATCTTAGGTACGAGAGTAGCATAGCAGGGTCTGTACGTATCTATGCAATAAGCTTCCTTTATGAGAATGTCTACTGCTTTTGCGTCCGTAATCTCAGGTTCGGCAAGATATAACAGGACTGCATTTATCTCATCTGCCTGAAACCTGTCATTTATTCGCAATCCAAAAACTGTCTTGCCAAGTTTGAATTGCATCTTATTATCTTTAACAGACATAGGAATGCCACGGTTCATCTGCTTTGCCCTGATACACGGCAATTCTCCATATTTTAAGAAATGTATGGTTTCTCCATTGCCATATAGGCATTTTTCAATACCTCGCCATACATCTTCGGCTTTGGTAAGCGCAAATACGGCATCAATACCATATTTCTTGCCTATCGGTATCATGGATATGCGGCAGAAGTTCCATGTGACATTATACTCAGCTTGCATTTTACCAAGCTGTCTGGCTAAATCTTTACGTTTTTCTTTATCCTCAGTCTTCCTGTAGAGTTCACGCAGTTTACGGTATCTCTTTGTACGTATGAGCTGGTCATGGTTCTTTTTCATAAGACCAACAAGTTCGTTTCCTGCCTTGCGGATTTTATCGGAAAGAGCCACGACCTTCATGACATCAGAATAAGGCATATCTGTTTCAGCAACTAAGATATGCCTGTCGGAAAGCTTATGAAATTTCTTCAGAAGTTTACCATATTCCTCATCAGTCATGATTTTTCTGTTCCTCTATATACTTAATTACCGTAGCTTCGCTTATATGTCCTACCGTTGATACAAAATATCCCCTTGACCACAATACTCCACATCTTGCATAAAACTGTTTAAGCTGTGGAAATGCTTTAAACAACTCTATAGCACTTATGCTTTTTAATGTTCTCACAACGTCACAGGGAGCGACTGTCTGCGGAACATCAACAAATATATGTATGTGGTCAGGCATTACTTCCAGTGCCTTGATATGATAGTCGTAATCATTACATATTTTCTGCAATATCTGCTTTAATGCAAACTCAACATTCCCGTTCAGTACAGAAAATCTGAATTTAGGACACCATATGATGTGATACTGTATCAGGTATTTGCAATGTGAAGCACTATGATATTGTTCCGCGCTCATAACACTTTCCTTTTAAGCCCGTCCGTATAGATAATCATCATCGTTTTCTTCCATACGTTCATATTCTTCCAATACTTTACCTAATACAGGATTATCAAGTTCTCGCACTTCAGAGTCCCACCAATCACGACTAAATGTATGTTTGCTATAAGCGCCATTTAAAACATTATCTTTAAAATCTACATCAACAGTTTTTATGCCACTTAAATTTGTGTAGAATTTTATTTCTGCATACGGAAATGATGATTTTATTTTGTAACCATTAGTCATCTTTCTCTCCCAACTGATATTTTTCCTGAATTCCTCTACGCATCAGATCAAGAAATGTGATAGTTTCACCTTCCTCAACAGAATAGATACGTGCAAGGTTTTCAAGCTGTGTCTTCCACTCAGAAGGAATGGAAATGTTAATCTGTACATTGTCACTCTTTGGTCGTGCCATTACTTTCCTCCTGCAATATTTGTAATCCTATGTCTCTAAGTTGTTTAGCTCGCAACAGGACTTGCATTCTTTAATGGTAAGGTTAAATATTTTGCTCCAGCTACCATAATTTTGATGTGGTTGAACATATGCAGCATCTTCTTCGGTAAGAAGACAATCCCATTCTCCCAACACCCATCCATGTTTGACAAATCCTTTTTCTATCTGTCGTGGACGAGGATTTTGCTCTTTACATTTGTTATACGGACACCATAAACTTTTACAGTGCGTTAACTCAAAATATGTATATTTATCTATTCTTTTCTTTATTGTCTGTTCAAAACCACAATAGTCACATCTCAGCGTAAACATAGTGAATCCTTTCTTATATACATAGAATATATATGCATTCTATGCAATTGTCAAGTAAAATTAAAAGCATACTGAAATATCAATATGCTTTCTATATCATTTCTATGTATTTCAGGCGGCTTTCATCCCACATGCAAGCATGTGGGTTTTTCACCGCAAAATTATAACGAAAAGTCAGGCAAAACCTAAGAGCAGCATTTGAAAATAGGTGTTGAAAACAGCTTTCCGGGCACTTATAATCATGTTGTAAATGCTGATGCACGGGAGGGTTTTATATGTATGATCTTCAAAAGAAAAACTGGGTCAAATACAATTACAGGGACTGGCTGGCATATTTTAAAAGAAATGATGGCAGGAGACTCAGTATAGATTTTTCGAAGGATATTCCTTTTGGTGAGGCAGAACGGAAACTCATTTTTCCTTCCATTCGTGCGTTTCAGAAGGGTGAACACAGCGAAGGATATCATTTTATTGAACTGGCTAAAAAATTTACCAAAGAATACGACAGGCCGGAGTATTCAGATGCGATCATGATGTTTATCCGTGAGGAGAATTTTCATTCTGCTTACCTTGCACAGTATATGGATCATTATGGTATGCCGATGGAGCGGGAGAATGCACTGGATAAGATCTTCAGGAAATTACGGCATAAGGGAGGATTGTTCGCTGAGATCGCGGTACTGGTAACAGCCGAGATCATAGCATTGTCATATTATTCTGCACTTGGAAATGTGGCGGAAAAGATAGGATCTCCGGCACTTATGAGCATATGTGACCAGATGCTCCATGATGAACTTCCGCATATCGTATTTCAGTCATATACTTTGTCACATTTTTCAAACGGATTTGCGGTAAAGCTGTTTCGCAGGATCCTCATGGAAGGGACCACGGCTTTTGTATATGCAGCTTATGGGAAGGTGATCAAAGCCGGCGGATATGATTACCGGCGTTTCAGAAGAGCAAATTTAGGATATCTGTACCAGTCGTTTGATATAATAGATAAGCATATGTAGCTGTTTGCAGCATCGGCTCGGAGCTTAATGTGCTAAACAGAAAGCGGATGAGGTGGAAGTTTGAAAGAGAAAAATAAAGTTATCATCAGAGTATATACAACTGATGCGGATCCTGAATGCTATCCTGAAGGTCTGGCAGGCAGCGTTCATTTCTCATGCTTTACAGATGTAGGAGAGGTGCCGTTTAACCGTGATTATGGAATATTGTTTGCGAAAGGGACAATAGCTGATAATAATACTATTCAGCCTGCATGTGTAAAAAATCCTAAGCTGTTTATTACGGAAGATAGCATGATAGGCATCTGCGCCGTCCGGATAAAGGAAGATGGAACAGATGATGATTCCGTGTCCGGCAGGCTCCTTACATGGAAGACGGCGGACCTGATACATTTTACGGATGAGGAGATACTTTTTGAAGAGAAAATCCTGTCTTTGCACCCGGCTGAGCAGATGGAAGTTGATGAAGAGCTTGTTCAAAGTGCACTTGAGTATTGGAGTCCGGTTGTTTTTGAAAACTTATCTCTGCCAAAAGAGATTGTCGTAAATTCAGAAAAAGAACTCCGGAACACAGAGGCGCTGCTTACATACAGCGATGGCTCTGAGAGAAAAAAGATTGTTCAATGGGATGTGGATGGCATTGATTTTTCAAAGCCGGGCGAGTATCTGGTAAAAGGGCGCATTGAACAGCAGCGTTTTAAATTTCCGCTGGCAAAAGGATACGGTGATCCGGTTATATTTCAGTGGGAAGGAAAATGGTATTACATTTCCACCAATGACAATCTGGATGATATCGGTATTTATGTAAGAGAAGCAGATGATGTGCATGGACTTTTTGATGATAACGTGAAGGAGCATCTGATCCTTCCGTTTGATCCTGTACGTGGATTTGAGCAGACGTTCTGGGCGCCGGAGTTTCATGTGATCGGCGGAGAATTATACATTCTGTTTGCTGTGAGCGGTCATTCATGGGGGCCCCAGTGTCATATGATGAAAAAAAAGAAAAACGGATGCATCACTGATGCCGATGGATGGGAGGATCCGGTCAGGGTTTGCAGGCAGGATGGGACTCCGCTTGCAACGGATGCGATCACACTGGATATGACATATGTAAAAACGGAGCGCGGGTCATATTTGATATGGTCATATAGAGAACATATCATGCAAAAGAATGATTCGGGATCCATGTTGTATATCGCGTCGATAGATGAGAATAAGCCATGGATCCTTACAAGCGAACCGGTATTGCTGACCAGACCGCTGTATGGCTGGGAGAATGTTTCGGGCACGATCAATAATGAAGGACCATTCGCATTTTATAAAGACGGAATGGTATATGTTACATATTCGGGTGGCGCAGCTAATGGATATACATATGCGCTGGGGTTGCTTACAGCCAAAAGTGATGCAGATCTTACAGATGTGCGATCATGGACTAAAAGCATTACGCCTGTGCTGACATTCACATCCGTAGACGGCGAATATGGCCCCGGTCATAATGCATTCTTTTATAACGGGGAAGGAGAGTTGATGATATCCTATCACGCCGAAACCGATATCAGCGAACATCTGCGCTGCGACGGTATACGCCGTGTGCATTTCCGCAAGGATAACACACCATATTTCCAGATGTCGGCAGATGAGGATATTACGGACAGAGAAGTATCAATAAAAGTTGTGATCAATAAATGAAGCTAAGCGGTGATAAAGCTTTGGAGGAAATGCCGGAAGCCGGCTCAATACATGGGGCATTGATGATATGGAATTAGTGAAAGAGATATTTGGCAGTGTCAGAGTGTACCGCTTAAATATCTTAGGAAGATGGCAAAGGATTCTGATATATGAGAAATGAACATGTTTATGAATGGCTTAAGAATGAGGGATTTGAGGATAGGCTCACGGAGCATACCGAGACGATAGATACAGTGGAACACGCTGCACAGCAGATCGGTTGTTCCGAGGCGGAGATCGCTAAGACTCTATCGTTTATTGTAGACGATAAGCCGGTTGTGGTAGTCATGGCAGGGGATGGACGCGTGAACAGCTCTAAGTTCAAGGCGTTATTTCACACAAAACCGAGCATGGTCCCAAGAGACCGGGTGGAAGAGCTTATCGGATTTGCACCCGGAGGAGTGTGTCCTTTTGGAGTAGATAAGAGCATACCCATTTGGCTTGATGTGTCGATGAAGCGGTTTGAATATGTACACCCTGCAGGCGGTAATGAATACACTTCGGTGAAGCTTACACCAAAAGAGCTGGAGCAGGCTTCGGAGGCAGTGGGCTGGTGCGACGTGTGTAAAGGATGGGAATGCTGATGCTGCCGAAGACTGTCTGCTATATACTTATGATCGTTGCGTTTCTCAGATCACAAGTGATCAAGAAGGAAACGGCGACGCTGAAAGGATAAGTGAAATATGAGGATTTCGGAAAGCTGTGCAGCCTGTCTTTATGACAGACAAAAGAATAAGACAGACAATGAGGAATATCTGTCAGAGATCCGTAGTCTTCTCGATGATCGGAAGGAGACAGATACAAGCCCGTACATGGTCTATCTGTTTAACAAAGTGCATGTAAAATATTTCGGAGCAGGGGCGGATTATAAGGATATCAAAAAGAAGTATAATGACCTGGTACTGGGGATGGAAGGTTCTCTCCGTGAGGAGATCGAGAAGTCTGAAGATCCGCTGGCAAAAGCGCTGATCATGGCGCGAGTCGGAAATTATATTGATTTCGGAGCTATGAATCATGTGGATCAGGATGAGTTCTTATCACTCTTTCGCGATACAGAAATGAGGGCAGATGACAGGATCACTTATGATTCCTTTCTCGAGGCATGTGAAAATGGAAAGAATTTCCTTCTGGTCTGTGATAACTGCGGCGAGATCGTTTTGGATAAGCTGCTTTTGGAACAGATCACAAAGCGTTTTACAAAATTGAGAATGAAAGCTCTGGTCCGTGGCGGGGAGGTTCTTAATGATGCTACAATGGAAGATGCGGCTTATGTCGGTCTGGATAAAATAGCGGAGATCATATCAAACGGGGATCCCATAGCCGGTACCGTGTATGAAATGATGCCGGAGGCAGCTAAATATGCGTTGGATGAAGCAGACGTGATCCTTGCTAAAGGGCAGGGTAATTATGAGACCATGTCCGATCAGGGACGGCATATCTTCTACGAGTTTTTGTGCAAGTGTGATCTGTTCACGAGCAGATTCAAGGTCCCAAGACTGACGGGGATGTTTACGGAGGAGAAGTGAGTTTCGTAATCTAAGTGTATTGTTCTATATTTACTCAGCAAAATCCTTTTCGTGTTTTCTGAAAAAATCATAAAAATATCTTACGTTTTCCAATTCGGACCACTTGCAGATACGGTAATCGTAAGTATCGATATTGTAGATCTTGGCATTCAGCGTTCCAAGTAAAAACGGAGAATGCGTAGCTATGATGAACTGGCATCCCAGGAGCCGTGACATCTTGTTGATCTCATTTGCCATTTTAACCTGATTGGCAGGTGATAAAGAAACCTCGGGCTCATCAAGCAGATATAGCGCATCGGGAAAGATCATATCATCAAAAAAGCGTAACGCAGTTTCTCCGTTTGAATATTTTTCCTGCGAGAACTCAATGTACTTTTGCTGCTTTCGTCCGTTTTTTGAAGCAAGGAATGCTTCCGCATCTTCGCGTGACATTCCTTTTTTTATATGGTCGTAAAGCATACCATCAGACAATACTCTCTGCTGCTGTATCTTCTTGATCTCATAAAGAACGTCTTCGCTTTTGATATATCTGCTTTCGGCAGGGAGCTTTTTGAATGTTCTGCTTGTTTTCTCATCATACGCCAGATCGTAAGAACATTCTTTTGTAAATCTGCCGCAGTAATCGACAAGACCTAATATGTCTGATACAGGCTTTTCATGACCTTTTATATCAAGGCACTCTGCTATGATGTTTAGGATCGTGGATTTACCCGAACCGTTGTCACCATATAATATGGTAATATCAGAAAATACAAAAGGGTCCGGATCCTTATCTCTGAACACATTGTAAGGATAAATATTCGGATCGCTTAAACGCGTGTTACTCAGTTTAAAACTCAAAAGATAGATCATAAATATATTTTACCATATATGACGCGGGTTGTAACCCATCGTGGGTCTTATTGCAGCGCTGATCAGCTTATGGGCTATGAATAGTTACCTTTAAGTTGATGATTAAAAAAACATGCTTTTCGTTTCACTTGACTGCTGTTCTAGGGGGGGTATAATACGTGTAACTTTATGCGAATCGGGACGGTTCCACGGATTCATCCGGGAGCCGTTTCGCTTTGAACGCTTGGAAACTATAACTTATAGATTATGTTTTAAGGGAGGAAACATCATATGAGAAAGTTTAAAAAGGTAGCAGCTACAGCTTTGTGCTTAGCTACGACAATTGCAACGCTGAGCGCATGTTCAGGAACAGGAAATACAGGATCAGCCCCTAAGCCTGCTACAGAGGATCCTAAGCCTACTGAAGAAGTAACAGCAGAACCTACTCAGGAGCCTACCGAAGTAGCTACAGTAGAACCTACTGAGGAACCAACAGCAACAGCTGAACCGGCTCAGGAAGATGTCATAATTTCACTAACTTCATCACCTTTTGGATTTGGCGCTTCAGACCCTAACAAATTAAGACATTGGGATGATTTCTGGATATATTTTATGTTTACAGATGCAAACATGGAATATGCAGAAATGACACTGTATAAGTTAGCAGAAATCGATACAACAGGTTTTTGGATGGCAGGTTATCCAGATACTACGCAGTCATACAATTTTGAAATGTATTTTGGAGAAGAAGGTGGTTATACCTGCGTATGGTATGTTATCAACGGAGAATATCTAGCAAAAACGGACGTTTATCCACTTTTCTATAATCAGACAAAAGGTTGTGTAGTAGGAATTGATACCCAGAATTGTTATGGACCTGAGGATGTTTATCTGGTAGAGATATATTATAATAAAGATTTTGAATCATTATATTCAATCCCAGTCGAAGATCCATCTATTTACGGTGTAAGGTAAGTTTCCATAGTGCAGAAAAACCATTTGGGCTCCAGTCACCTCGAAAGAGGTGGCTGGTTTTTTTCGTGTATCTATTCTTTTCGAAGCGCCGCTGCTACAGCGTTTACCGTATCCTCTATGGATGCGCCTTCTTCATCAACTATTATATCTGCATATTTTTCATACAGCTCTGACCGGATAGCGTACATGTCCTCCAGACTCTCTCCCGGCCTTATTACAACGCCACGCTCTTTTATACTCCTAAGGCGTTTTTTCAGATCCTCATGTCCTATCTTCAGATAAATAACTACGGCATTTTCGGAAAGATGCTTCATAGCCGTATCACTGTAAACGGCACTTCCTCCCGTTGCTATAACGGTATCTGAAACATTTATCTTAAGAAGTGCATGTTCCTCACATTTAAGAAAGCCGTCGATACCTTTTTTTTCAATTATCCCGCTAAGGGCAGCGCCCTCCTGCTTCTGAATAACAATATCGCTGTCAACGAAATCCTTTCCCAGTATCTTGGCAAGGATCACACCTACGGTACTCTTTCCGGATGTCGGCATACCTATCAGGATTATATTTTTCTTTTCTGTATCGCCCTGTTTCAAAACTACTCCGTTTCCTGTCGAAAAAACTGTGTTAAAGATCTGCGACGTTATTCTATCATATAAAAGGCGCTTTGTATAATAGTTGCCCGGCATGTATATCTTTTTGTTTAAATATCCGGTGAAGTATGCTAAAATTCTCACTGACCGATTGAGGACGGTTCAATACAGATCGATCACGGAGGTATCACAATGAGCATGATCAAAAAGTTATTAGGCATGACTCTGTCTGCAAGCATGCTGTTTACATCGTTGCCGTTTTCATCACTGGCAATGGACGATGAAGTTGTTGATGAGAATGAAGTATCTTACAGGGAAACAGTCAGTGAGAACGGATACTATATTACGGAAACGGATATCAGAGCTGACAGCGTTACCAACTATGACGGATACGGGAGTATCTATATAGAACAGCTGAAAGGAAACCCCGAAGATTTTCCGATAGCCGGAGTCGGGATGATAGATAGGGACGGAAATACTGTTGTTAAAACTAAGGAAAGCCAGCTGAACCTGTTTTATTTTGACGGGGTGATATCGCTGACAGATGATTATTATCGCCATTTTGAAACCAAAGGTGTTCACGAATACCCTGCGTATTACAGTGCTGATGGTGCTTCGTTGTTTAAAAGCAATTATTTTACAGGAAGTGTAATGCGTAACGGCTATGCTGTCGTAACTAAGAATTTTGATGAACACAATAAGTCTATAGATGTTTATCTGATCAACCAAAACGGTGAAAAGGTATATACATTTGACGGTGATTTCAGAAAGATACTTAATACTGTATACGGCGGAGATTTCATGACAGGCGTTGTCACTAAAAATACTGCTATAATGGATTGTGATAACGGATGGGTACATTGTTTTACCCGTGAGGCCGGAGAGGGAGCGTGGGATTATCGTGTAACTGATGTATGGTTTCAGGATGCGGCAGGTGAAGTGAAGCTGACTCTGCCGGGTGATAAATACTATGATTGCTGGGGCTTTAAAAACGGGTATGCTGTCGTTAAGTCTGCAGAAAACGGTAAATTCGGCTGGATCGACGAAAACGGGGAAGAGGTCATTCCCTGTATATATGAAGATTTTTTCACTGAGGGTGCTTTTGAGGATGGCCTGGCAGCTGTTAAGAAAGATGGCTATTGGGGGTTTATTGACCTGGATAATGAAACGGTGATCCCTTTTGAATACCAGCTGACGGTTGGGGCAGACGAAGGCCTTGCTACTGTACTGAAAGATGGTAAATACGGTCTGATCGATTATTCCGGTAATACCGTGATCGGCTTTGATTATGACCATATGTCGACATACAAAAATGGTGTTGCTTATGCTGTAAAGAACGGAAAAGTAAGCATCATATCAGCAGATGAAAGCGGATATGTACATCCCCGTGATCTTCTTTCCGGAACCGGAGAGGCTATGGATCAGCAGCCTGTAATTGACAGCAGCACCACAGAGCTTACTCTGGTTAAGGGACAGAAGTTTGAACTGGGGGATAAGGATTGGAAGAGCTCCGATAAATCTGTCATATCCGCAAAAAAGGGAAAGATAAGTGTTAAAAAGGCAGGAAAGTCAGCCACATTGTCCCGTGATGGCCAGACCATAGATGTAACTGTTATCCAGCCTGCTTATACAAAGTCGTGCAAGATGATCGTGGGTGATGAAAAGCAGGTTGCTGTGACAGGTAATAATGATCTTCCTGTTTTATATGTCAGTGATTCGCCGGATGTGGCTGTGGTTGATCAGGAGGGTATGATAAGAGCCGTTGGTAAAGGCAATACCTATGTTTCGGCTTATGTGAATGGTGTGCAGTATAAGTGTAAGGTATCTGTTGCTGAAGCTGATACTTCTAAAAAGGATTTCTCAAAGCCTGTTGAACTTAAGCCTATGCAGAGTGTGACTGTCAAGATAAGCGGGCTGAAAGCGAAAAAAGCCACATGGACTTCGGGGACGATGCATGAACAGCCTCCTAAGGGTGCGGTATTTGAGGATGATGTTGTCCGTATCAGCAAGTCCGGAAAGATCACTGCGATCGGAGCCGGGGATACCGTACTTACAGCAGTGGAAGGAAGTAAGGCTCCTGTCACGGTGCAGATAAGTGTGCGTGAGCCTGAAGAAAGAACGCTTCACATGAACATCAAAGATAAAAAAACGATCAAGCTGTATGGGATCAAAGGCGCAATAGACTGGACATCGGAAGATCCCGCTGTTGCAAGTACAGAAAAAAACAAGATAACGGCTGTTGCTGCAGGTGAAACAACGCTGAATGCAGCTTATGAGAAATTTAAGTATTCGATCAAAGTATATGTGGAGGATTACAGCATCAGCGATCCGTCCTTCACAGGTAAGACCGGAAATTACAGTGTAAAGATGAAGTCCGGTGAGACAAAAGCGGTTGAATTCAACCAAAGCTGTCAGCCTGTAAATCTGAAGAGCAATAAGTGCAGCGTTGCTTATATCGACGAGGAAGGTAATATACACGCAAGATCAAAAGGTACGGCAAAGTGCAGTGCAAAGATTAACGGAAAGACCGTTAAGCTGACTGTTACGGTAACGGATTAAGCGTTGTTTGCATTTTAGCCGAGGTGAATATGAAGTTTTACGTGGATTTTGATGACTGCCTGTGCGAGACGGCGAGGGCGTTCACGGGCATTGCCCACAGGATGTTCGGGAAAAACGTGCCTTATGAAGATATGTTTTTCTTTAACATGCAGGAGTCTTTTAAACTGTCTGATAAAGAGTACGAACAGCTGATGATCGAAGGGCACAGGCCGGAGGTGCTTTTATCTTACGAAGAGACTCCGCATGCATCGCAGGTTTTGAACGAATGGATCGATCAGGGGCATGAGATATTCATTATAACCGGCCGGCCTTACTCTACTTTTGAAGTATCACGCCGGTGGCTTGATGAGCATGGCCTGTCACGTGCGGATCTGTACTTTTTTGATAAATACGGCCGGGATTCATTCATTAAAAACAGTGATTTTAATCTTAAGGCGGATGTTTATTACCGGATGAAGTTTGATTATGCGATAGAAGATTCGCCGATGGCGTTTAAATTCTTTGATCATCTGAGCGATATTAAGGTAATGGTCTATGACAGGCCGTGGAACAGGGAGTGTAAACTGCCGGGTGATAATTATCACCGCTGTCCGGACTGGGAATACATTAATAAGAAGATAACGGAGGTTTAACAGAATGGAAGAAACAGTTGTAATGGATACAAAGAAAGGCATAAGCGGTACTGCCTTAAAGATCATAGCGCTGGTTGCTATGTTTATCGATCATTTTGCCGCTATATTCCTTAATGATTATCTTGAGGCATCCATACCGCCGGGGCTGAAACCGGAAGAAGTTGCAGAAGTGTTTCAGAACAACCCATCGCTGGCACGCATAAATCTGCTTCTTGTAGTAATGCGCCTGGTGGGGAGATTCGGATTCCCGCTGTTCGCCTTTTTGATGGTTGAGGGTTTTGAACATACCAGGAGTGTCAGAAAGTATGCACTTAATATGCTTGTTTTTGCTTTGATATCCGAGCTGCCGTTTAATCTGGGATTTTCGAGCAAGCTTTTGTATCCCGGATATCAGAATGTATTCTTTACCCTCTTTTTGGGGCTGCTGTGCATAACGTTTATCCGTTTTTTTTCGGAAACATCGAAGAGTAATTCAAGACTGACGCCGCTGTTTTATGTATCGGCATTCCTGGCGGGACCGACAGTGACCTATTTCTTATTCAACAGGACCTGGGTAGGTATGATAATAATCGGTGCGCTGTTTAAGAAAGCGATCGATCTGCCGGTGCTGCTCATCATAATGGGAGCTTCCGGTCTTGTGACGTTAGTGGTATTTTTGCTGGCCGGTTCTAAATGGGAAACGGCAAAGAAGAATGCATTTACCGGCGTTATCCTTCCGATCTTTGTATTCGGGCTTATAGCGGAACTGCTGATGACAGATTACTCTGCAGGCGGGGTGCTTACCATAGCTATCATGTATCTGCTGCGTAAACGCAGAAAACTTGCTTTTGGCATGGGCTGTCTGGTGCTGGCGCTTATGGATCCTTCCGAACTGATGGCATTATTCATGCTGATACCGGTAGGTATGTATAACGGTACACGCGGTATGAAGATCAATAAATATGTGTTTTATGCATTCTATCCTGTACATATAGGCCTTATATATCTGCTTACCCTTATAATGGGATTTACGGCTTTTATGCTTAAATAGAAAATGCCCCCGGATCCCGGGGGCATTATAAATAGTACAGACTCTTGCAATAATGCCCAAATGGTTGTAGAATGGCCATTGTTGTGCAGTAATTTTACAGAGGTGAAAGAAATGAGACTTAGGAAACTTGTAGGAGACAGATTCAAGGAGAGACCTTCTGATTGTGAATTTGACAGCCATGCGCTGATGGTAAAGGGCGGCTATATCAAGTATATGGCTAACGGTATCTTTTCGCTTTACCATCCCATGAAGCGTATCACAAAGAAGATAGAAGAGATCATCCGTCAGGAGATGGATGCTGTAGGCGGCCAGGAGGTTATGTTCCCTGTGGTCATGCCCGGATCGTTATGGGCGGAATCCGGCAGATATGAGAGCGTGGGCGACGAGCTGCTCCGCTTTACCGACAGAAACGACAGCCCCATGATCCTTGGCATGACTCATGAGGAAGCTGCGGTACATCTGGTACGCGAGTACGCCCAGTCTTATGCCAAGTATCCTTTTATGATATATCAGATCCAGACCAAATTCCGTGATGAGGCGCGCCCCCGTGCAGGCCTTATCCGTGTGAGGGAGTTTACGATGAAGGATGCTTATTCCTTCCATACTTCCCAGGAGGATCTGGAGAAATATTACGATGTGGTTTATCATGCATACAACCGTATCTATCAGCGTGCAGGTATTCCCGAAGTCATCACCGTTAAGTCCGATTCCGGCATGATGGGTGGCAGTATCTCCCATGAGTATATGCTGCTGACCGATGCAGGTGAAGATTCCATAGTGCTCTGCGATGAGTGCGGCTTAAAGGCTAATATGGAAGTAGTTGAAAACAAGGCTGAGAATCCTTCCACCGCTCTTGAAACCCTTGAGAAGGTACATACCCCCGACTGCAAGACCATCGAGGATGTTACTAAGTATCTGAACTCCACAGAGGAGACATCCTGCAAGGCTGTTGTATATCAGAAAAACATGACGGACGAATATGTGATCGTATTCCTCCGCGGTGATTACGAAGTAAACGAGACCAAGCTGGTGAATCTGGTGGGTGATAAGGTACATGCGGCCGATATCACTCCCGAAAGCGGCATAGTTGCAGGCTTTATAGGACCTTACAATCTGAATGCAAAGGCTCAGGTGATCGTGGATGTGACTCTTAAGGGCCTGGATTCCATGGTGGCGGGTGCTAACGAAGCGGATTACCACTATAAGGGACTTAATCTGGAGCGCGACTGCGGCATCACCGAATTTGCCGATGTATCCAAGGTTAAGGAAGGCGGCGTATGTCCCGTTTGCGGAAAGAAGAGTCTTAAGATCCGCAGGGGCATAGAGGTAGGAAACATCTTCCAGCTGGGTACCAAGTATACAAAGACCATGCATATGAAATATGCTGATTCCGATAATACCGAAAAGCTTCCCATCATGGGCTGCTACGGTATAGGCGTGGGAAGACTGGCTGCATCAGTTTGCGAGGTGAGCCATGATGATTACGGCCCGATCTGGCCTATATCCATCGCACCCTGGCAGGTGCATCTGTGCTGCTTAAAGGCAAAGGATGCCGCATGCCTTGAAGCAACGGATAAGCTCTATAAGGAACTTACCAAAGCGGGTGTTGAAGTGATCTACGACGATCGTGATGTGCGTCCCGGTGTTATG
>JAEEGL014525681.1_pt1 | contig 25289 bp, 19 predicted proteins | sample 9134231 | NCBI WGS metagenome assembly JAEEGL01 (sample SAMN16246548, study PRJNA631951) | gut metagenome | biome: gut microbiome; feature: rumen; material: fiber-attached | host: Bos | place: Iran: Karaj | collected 2018-10 | reverse complement strand
TAATTTCTGGCGAACAATTTTTAAAGTTACTCCGACGCTTGGAAGCGTCGGCTCCTATAGCGTCGGCTCCTACTGAGTGGGTTCTTGCATTGTAGGGACATACTTTATGTATGTCCGAAAAACTGGCATGATGCGGCGTGCGGACATACATAAAGTATGTCCCTACACACGGGGTGAACAACGCGACGATGGGCTTCGGCAGGCGGACATACATGAAGTATGTCCCTACACACGGGGTGAACTGCCGAATTTGCAAATTCACCAGAAGCGTCGGCTCCTATTGCGTCGGCTCCAAAAATTCGTCGCTTGAATTTTTGTCAAGATTTTTCATGGTTTTTTCGGTGCCCAAAATAGTTTGACCGCAAATTTCGGGGAGAGATCTTGAAGATTGAGAAGTGAAATCTTGAAGATCTCTCCCCGAAAAATGCGGTCAAACTTGGGGCGATTTGCAAGCCTTTGATATTCAGTGACTTACAAAAACGGTGAAAAATGGACAATTTTGTCAAGATTTTTCATAATTTTTCACCCTGTAGCTATCCACCTTTTTTCGGCCAAAATTCTTTCATAATTCATGACTCAAAACTCATCCCTCCCCGTTTCTATTTTCCTTTTTTCTGTAATATCTCGCGCATGATGGCTACGGCGCCGGCCACGGTGTTGACGTTCCTGACAACCATGCTGCGCTTGCCGTTCACCTCGCGCAGGTTGCAATCGCGGGGGTGCAGGGAGAGGTAGTCGATGATTCGGCCGAATGCGCGGCTCTGGTAGTAGGGGCTGTCGGGGTTTTCCACGAAGAAGAGTGCCATCTGCCCCTGCTTGAGCATTATTTTCACGCATCCCAGCTGCTTTCCCATCCTCCGCAGTGGCACCACCTGGAGGAGTTCCTCGCCCTCGTAGGGTATTTCTCCAAATCGGTCGCGGAGCCGCTGTTTATAGGCTTCCAGGTCGCGGTCGTTCTTGATGGTTTCCAGTTCGCGGTAGAGGAGCATGCGCTCACTGCTGGTGGGCACATAGAGGTCGGGGAAATAGATTTCGAGGTCGCTTTCCACGGCGCAGTCGTCCACGAAGTCGGTCTGGTCGATGAGCGATTGCACGGCGTTGCGTCTGGCCGGGTGGGCGTTCTGGCGATTGGGCGTTTCGGTGCCGTAGAGCTGCGCAAACTCATCGTTTTTCAGCTCGGTGACGGCCTGGTTGAGTATTTTCTGATAGGTTTCGTAGCCCAGGTCCTCCATGAATCCGCTCTGCTCGGCGCCGAGCAGGTTTCCGGCCCCTCGTATGTCGAGGTCCTGCATGGAGAGGTTGAATCCGCTGCCCAGCTCTGAGAACGTCTCGAGGGCCTCGAGGCGTTTCTGCGCCTCGTGGTTGAGCGCCGACAAAGGTGGTGCCAGCAGGTAGCAGAATGCCTTGCGGTTGCTTCGCCCCACGCGCCCGCGCATCTGGTGCAGGTCGCTCAGCCCGAAGCGGTGGGCATCGTTGATGATGATGGTGTTGGCGTTGGGAATGTCCACGCCGTTTTCCACGATGGTGGTCGAGAGGAGCACGTCGTAGTCGTAGTTGATGAATCCCATGATGATTTTCTCCAGCTCCTCGGGCTTCATCTGCCCGTGGCCTATGGCCACCCTGGCGTCGGGCACGTGCTTGAGGATGAGCCTGTGGAGCTCTGGCAGGCTTGAAATGCGGTTGCTGACGAAGAACACCTGCCCGTTTCGGCTCATCTCGAAGTTGATGGCGTCGGCAATGACGTCGCTTCTGAAGGTGTGGATTTCGGTCTGTATGGGATAGCGGTTGGGCGGCGGCGTCTTGATGACGCTCATGTCGCGTGCCCCCATGAGCGAGAACTGCAGGGTGCGCGGAATGGGCGTTGCCGTCATGGTGAGGGTATCGACGTTGACCTTCATCTGCCGCAGTTTCTCCTTTACGGCGACGCCGAACTTCTGCTCCTCGTCGATGATGAGCAGTCCCAGGTCGCGGAAGACGACGGTCTTCCCAATGAGTTTGTGGGTTCCGATGATGATGTCTATTTTCCCGTCTTTCAGGTTCTGTAGCACCTCCTTCACCTGCTTTGCGCTTCTGGCCCTCGACAGGTAGTCGATGGTGACGGGCATGTCCTTCAGCCTTTCGCGGAAGGTCTGGTAGTGCTGGTATGCGAGCACCGTGGTGGGCACCATGACAGCCACCTGCTTTCCGTCGCAGGCTGCTTTGAATGCGGCGCGTATGGCCACCTCGGTTTTCCCGAATCCCACGTCGCCGCATACGAGGCGGTCCATGGGCCGGTTGCTTTCCATGTCGGCCTTTACGTCGTTGGTGGCCTTCAGCTGGTCGGGGGTGTCCTCATACATGAAGCTGGCCTCCAGCTCGTGCTGCATGTACCCGTCGGGGCTGTAGGCGAAGCCTTTCTGGCGCCGGCGTGCGGCATAGAGCTTGATGAGGTCGCGGGCAATGTCCTTGATGCGCTTCTTGGCGCGCTCCTTCAGGCGTTCCCAGGCCCCGGTGCCGATGGTGGAGAGGCGCGGCGGGGCATCGCTGTCCTTGCGTTTGTATTTGGAAATCTTGTAGAGCGAGTGGATGCTCACGTCCACCTTGTCGTTGTTGGCATAAACAATCCTGATGACCTCCTGGTAGGCATCTTCCGGCAGGTTGCGCTGAAGGCGGTTTTGATTGACGGGCCGGGGGATGGGCACCCTGACGAGTCCGGCAAATTTCCCGATGCCCAGGTCCACGTGGACCACAAAGTCGCCCACCTCCAGTTCCTGCAGCTCTTTCATGGTGAGCGCCATTTTTCCGGAGCGTGCGGTGTCGGAGCGCAGGCTGTACTTATGGAATCGGTCGAAAATCTGGTGGTCGGTGAAGATGCAGAGCTTCAGGGCGTTGTCAACAAATCCCTCGTGGATGGTCTTGTCCACGGGCTGCATTTTGATGTCTTCCGATAGGTTGTCGAAGATGTCGCGCAGTCGCTCCTGCTGCTTCTTCGAGTCGGCGAGCATGTAGAGGCGGTATCCGCGCGACTGATAGTCGTGAAGGGTTTGGGCCAGGAGCTCGAAGTTCTTGTGGAAGAGGGGTTGCATTTCCGTGCGGAAGGCCAGGGTGGCCTGCGGCTGGAGGGAAGGCTGCACGCCGAACTCCATGAGGCGGAATTGTGTGAGCAGGGCGTCGAACTGGCTTTTCCCTACGAAGAGTCGCTCCGACTGGAGGTCGCGAAGGGTGTCGCGGCGCTCCATTTCGGTCATTCCCTCGGTCATTTCGGTGAGGGCCTGCGCCGAGAAACCGTCGTCGAAGGTTTTTTCCACCCGTTGCCGCACCAGCTCCACGTTCTTGGCGGCAATGACGGCATTGGCGGGCAGGAAGTTGAGGAAAGGCACCCGCTCGGAGGTGTCGGCTAGTTCGGGAATGATTTCCACCTCGTGCCGCTTTTCCTTCGACAACTGTGTGAGCACCTCGAAGGTGCGTATGCTGTCAACCTCGTCGCCGAAGAAGTCGAGGCGGAAAGGATATTCCGAGCTGAAGGAGAACACATCGACAATGCTTCCCCTCACGGCGAACTGTCCGGGCTCATAGACGTAGTCAACCATTCGGAATCCCAGCGTGCGGAGCTGCTTCTGCAACTGCGTGATGTCCTGTACGTCGCCCACCTTGAGGCGCAGCGACTGCTCGTCGAGCTTCTTTTTCGACACCACCAGCTCGGCCACTGCCTCGGGGTGCGTCACCACGAAGATGCTTTGCGCAGCCTTTTGTCCCAGTCCGGCGAGCCGGCCCAGGACCTCGGTGCGCAGAATCTCACTCGAGGCATCCTTCTGCCCGTATTTCGCGGAGCGCTTATAACTTGAGGGGAAGAAAAACACGGCGTGTTGTCCCAACATCTGCACCAGGTCGTTGTAGAAATAACCGGCCTCTTCGGCATCGTTAAGAATAAAAAGAACGGGTGGCATCACGCCTTTCTCACCCTTTCTTTTAAGAGCTGCGGCAAAGAGCATGGGCGTTGACGAGCCCACTAATCCCTTCAGGTTGGCACTGGCCACGGTGGTGTCGGCCATCAAACTTGTCAATGCTTCCACCTGCGGGCTTTGGCCGTAGAGCAGCAAAAAGTCCTCTATCGTCATTATTGTGAAAGGGGACATGGGCGGCCTGTGCAAGGTTGCGTCCATGTCCCTGTTGTGCGGCGTTTTATTGCCGGATGATTATTTTTTACTGAAAGGGCGCAGCGAGATGCCGGCCATGAGAGAAGCCTTCTCGGCGTAGGGGTTGGTGTTCAGTTCCACATAGACGGGCAGACAGAAACCGTTCAGGTTCAGGTTCTTGGTGGCCCTGAGGCAGGCCTGCACACAAGTGAAGCCGTCGCCATAGAGATACTGCTTGAGGCGTTCGGTGCTTCCGTCGTAAACCACTGTCTCGCGCCAGGAGCCCGACTCCATGGGCGTGATGGCTGCCGTGGCCGTCCAGTCCAGTCCGCCGAGGCGGAAGGGCACCTGCAGCTCTACGTAGGTGGAGAAGGCGCGGTCGCCCTCCTCCTTGAAGTCGTTGCCGCCGAAGATGGTGTAAGCCTGCAAGGAGAACAGGCGGTGGGTGTAGCCGAGGTTGGCCTCAAAGCGGTGGCCGGTTTCCTTCTCGTCGAAGAAGAAGAAACGGTTGAGCGGGTCGATGCCGCTGGTCCACTGTGTGCCCACGCCGACGTTCAGCCCGAAGGGTGCGCGGTAGCCCAGTTGCAGGCCCATGCGGCTGGTGTCGTCGCGGTCGAAGGTGGTGGCACCCTCGGCGTTTACATACAGTCCCTGCCAGCGCACTTCCATGCGTGGCTGCAGGGCCGGTCCTCCATAGTCTTGTCCGCGCCACAGGTTCTTGCTCGTAAGGTCCAGCTGAACATCGGCTTCCACGTCATCCTGAGCAGCAACAGCTGCCGGGCACAAGGCCGCCATCAACATGGCGAGGCCCATTGTCCTAAAAAACTTTTTCATCATGCTCTGATTTTTGTTACCTTTTATTGAAGTGGCTGCAAAGGTACGAAGAAAGAATTACATTTCGCACGTTTTTGGCGAAAAACCGCTTTTTGTCATGGTTTGCGCATGACGTCGTGGGCTTTCACCTTCTCGGCCTTCACCTTGAAACTGACGCTTTGTCGGCAGTCCTCGGCACTTGCTGAGAAGCGCGCCTCATAGTCGCCGCCGTCGGTCACCCATGCCTGCTGGCTTTCGTCGTAGGAGGCCAGGTCGTAGCCGGTGAACGTCATCTGCAGCGTCTGGCTCTCGCCGGGGTTCAGTTCGCGCGTCTTGGCAAACGCCCTCAGTTCGCAGGCGGGTTTCTCCAGCGTTCCCCTGGGTGCTGCCACATAGAGCTGCACAACTTCCTTTCCGGCCCTGTCGCCAGTGTTTTTCACGGTCACCGTGGCCACATATCCCTTGCCTTTCTTGGCAACCTTGGCCTGGCTGTAGGCGAAGGTGGTGTAGCCCAGTCCGAAACCGAAGGGGAAGCTCACGGCCTTATGGTTGGTGAGGAAATAGCGGTAGCCCACGTTGATGCCCTCCTCGTAGGAGGTTTCGTTGATGCAGGGCCACTGGGCTTTCTGCGCGTCGTTCAGTTCCATGTCGTCCCAGTAGGTGTAGTTCTTTGGGAAATTCTTCGTGGAAGGCACGTCCTCGAGCGAACAGGGGAACGTAACCGGCAGTCGCCCTGAAGGATAGGTCTTGCCCGTCAGCACGTCGGCCACGGAGTTGCCGCCCTCCATGCCTGGCTGCCATGCCAGCAGGATGGCGTCGGCCAGGTGGCTCCACGACTCTGTTTCCACCACTCCGCCCACGTTGAGGATGACCACCACGGGCTTGCCCACGCGGTGGAAGGCCTGCACGGTGTTTTTCAGCAATTCCACCTCGTCGGCGTTCACGTTGAAGTCGCTCCATGCGCGGTCGCCGCCCTCACCGCTACTGCGGCCGATGGTGACAATGGCCATGTCGTTGTTCTTGGCCGCAAATTGATAGGTCTTGGGCCCCAGTTGCGGTTCGCGCAGACGCGGACGGGGGAAGAACCAGTTGGTGGAAAGGTGCCCCATTTCGGCTTCCACCTCCACCTTGCCATATTCGTTGTACTTGGTGAATACGGCGGTCAGCGTGTCGTCCACCTGCAGGCCGGCATTGCCCAGTCCCTGGCAGAGGTCCACTACGTAGGGCTTGTTGACGTCGCCCGACCCAGTGCCGCCGGCATAGAACTTATAAGAGGTGATGCCGAAGAGTGCCACGCGCTTGATGGCGGGGTCGAGGGGCAGCACGGGCTTCTCCGAGGCCGCGCCGGCCAACGGCTCGTTCTTCAGCAGCACCATGCCCTCGGGAGCAGTCTCGCGGGTAAGGCGGGCATGGGCGGCAATGTCGGGCTTGTTGCTGAACGGATAACCCCTGAAGTGCGGCGTCTTCACGATATATTGCAACACGCGGCGCACGTTGCGGTCCACGTCGGCCTGCTTGATGGTGCCGTTTTTCACGCCGTTGATGATGTCCTGCACCTGCCGGCCGTTGCCGGGCTCCATGAGGTCGTTGCCGGCGGCCACCTGGCGGTCGGTGTGGCGCGTGTTGGTCCAGTCGGTCATCACGATGCCCTTAAATCCCCATTCGTCGCGCAGGATGGTGGTGAGCAGTTCATAGTTTTCCTGCGTCCACGGACCGTTCAGGTAGTTGTAGGAGCTCATAATGGTCCAGGGGTCGCTTTTCCTCACCATGATTTCAAAGCCCTTGAGATAGATTTCGCGCAATGCCCGTTGCGACACCACGCTGTTGTTGTAGAGTCGGTTCGACTCCTGGTTGTTGCCGGCAAAGTGCTTGGCGCTCACGCCCACGCCCTGGCTCTGAATGCCGTTTACCATGGCCGCGGCGATATATCCTGTGAGAAAGGGGTCTTCGGAATAATACTCGAAGTTGCGGCCGCAGAGTGGCGAGCGCATGATGTTCATGCCCGGTCCCAGCAGCACGTCGCAGCCATATTCCAGCGTCTCGTTGCCGATGGCTTCGCCCACGCGCTGCACCAGCGGGGTGTTCCACGTCGAGGCGAGCAAAGTGCCGATGGGGAATCCCGTGCAATAATAAGTATTGGTGTCGCCGGGCCGCTTGGCCGAGATGCGCACGCCGGCCGGGCCGTCGGTGAGCACCGTCTGCGGAATGCCCAGGCGGGCGATGGGAGCGGTGTTGCCGGCGGCACCCAGCACCATTTCCTTGGCGTTGGGGTCGGGGTTGGAGGGAATGCCGAAATAGCTTTCGCTGGTGGTGTAGCCCACCAGGAGGGTGGCCTTTTCCTCAAGGGTCATCTCCTTTACCACGCGGTCAATGTTCTGGGGTGTCAGCTTCAGCTGAGCCGAAGCACTGGTGGCGGCAACCGTGGCCACCATCATGAGTTGTGTAGCTTTTTTCATTTTCTTCCAGTCTTATAGGTTTATATTATGGTGCAAAGATACACATTAAATTTTAATTTTCAATCTTTCTGCACCAAAACTTGCACAATTGGCAGAAATAGTGTACTTTTGCCAACGATTTTTAAGTTGTATTTTATATTTTAAGAAAATGAAAGTAAAGAAATCGGTGAAGGCAGTGACTATGAGCTTGTTACTGCTCACCATGTGCGGCACCACAGCGGCACAGGACAAGCGGATGGCCACCATGACGGTGACCGAAAATGGCGAACTGCCCTACACCACCTCCCTGGTTTATAACGAACAGGGCGACATCGTGAACATGATTACCACCTACAGCGACGGCACCACGCGCACACTGGAACTGGTGCACGACGCCGCGGCCGGCACCATCCTCACGCAGCCCACTGAGGCGGCTTCGGAAGAGGATGCCTACAGAATGTTGTCGCACACCGACGGACAACTCATTGCCACCGACGACTACCACGGCTATTTTGAGGACATGCTCATCGACCTGACCATGGACTACACCTACGACGGGGAGGCAAGGCTCACCGGCGCCGACGTGTTGCTGAAAACGGAGAGCAAGACCTACAACGGAACATTCAACACCGAATGGGACGGCGACAACATCACAAAGCAGGAACTGAACGTCGGCAGGCGGTCGATGACCGTCACCTACGCCTACGGCAGCGTGGTCAATCCGCCTTCGAACATCTTCCTCAACCCCATCATGGCCAGCGGCATCAAGCTGATAGATACCCATTTCGGACTGGGTACGGCCATTCTTCGCGGCAAGCGCACGGCGTTGTTGCCGGTGCTGATAACGTCGAAGCAATCGGGAGGCCCAACCTTCTTTACGACCGTAGATTATGAGCAGGACGCCGAGGGCAACGTGACAAAAATGACATTCACCGAAGACGACGGCATCACCACCCTCTACGAGTTCACCTACGACACGCCCACGGCCATCCGGCCCGTTGCGGCAACCACGGCCGCACAATCCGCCAGCTACAACCTTTCGGGCCAGCGCCTGTGCGGCACGGTGCGCGGCATCAATCTCGTAAAGATGGCCGACGGCACGGTGCGCAAGATTCTCTCAAAATAACTTTTTAGACAAGATATGAAAAAGGCCGGAGTCCCTGCGAGGGCTCCGGCCTTTTTGTCTTAGGTTTTCCTAGGGCTTCCTAGGATTTCCTAGGATTTCCTAGGGCTTCCTAGGCAAAATGATTACAGCCCGATGATAGCCTTTTCAAACCAGTAGCAGAGCATGCCGGAGAGATAGCCCACGAAGGCAATCCACGTCACCCGTTTCAGATACCATCCAAAGGTGATTTTCTCCAAGCCCATGACCACCACGCCCGCTGCCGAGCCGATGATGAGCATGGAGCCGCCCACGCCGGCGCAGTAGGCCAGCAGCTGCCAGAAGATGCCGTCAACGGCCATGTCGCCGGTCGGTGCCACCGGATACATGCCCATGGCTCCGGCCACAAGAGGCACATTATCGACAATGCTCGACAACACGCCGATGATGCCCGTCACAAGGTAATGGTTGCCGCCCGACACGTCGTTGAGCCATTCGCCCAGGGCCTTGAGCACACCCACATGCTCCAGGCACGACACGGCCATCAGAATGCCCAGGAAGAACAGGATGGTGCTCAGGTCGATGCGCGAAAGCAGGTCGGTGACGCGCTTGGCCATCGTGTCTTCCTCGTTCTCTTTATGCACGCTGCGGTGGAAAATTTCCGTCACCGTCCACAAGATGCCCAACACCAGCAGGATGCCCATGAACGGGGGCAGGCTGGTAAGGCTTCGGAACACCGGCACGAAGCACAGGCCGCCCACGCCCAGCCAGAAGATGACGTTGCGCTGGGCCTTGGTGAACGCGCTCACCTCGGCCTTCGGCAGGTTCTGGCTCTTGTCGAACTTGCCGCTGAGCTGATATTGGAAGATAAAGGCGGGAATGAGCATCGACACCAGCGAGGGAATCAGTATTTCGGTGATGACGCCCTGCGTGGTGATGACGCCCTTAATCCATAGCATGATGGTGGTGACGTCGCCGATGGGCGAGAAGGCGCCGCCCGAGTTGGCCGAGATGATGACCAGTGCGGCATAGATGACGCGGTCCTTGCGCTCCTGCACCAGTTTGCGCAACACCATGATCATTACGATTGACGTGGTGAGGTTGTCGAGAATGGCCGACAAAACGAAGGTCATGAAGGCGATGCGCCACATCAGCTTGCGCTTGGAGCGCGTCTTCAGCGTGTCGCGCACGAAGTTGAAGCCGCCGTTGGCATCCACAATCTCAACGATGGTCATGGCGCCCATGAGGAAGAACAGCGTCTCGGAGGTGTCGCCAAGACTTTCCTTGATTTTCGTCCCTACCTCCAGCAGGATGTTGTCGCCGCTGAGATAGCTCTCGGGCGAAATCATGAACAATGTCCAGCAAACCACGCACATGAGCAGCGCAATGGCGGCCTTGTTGATTTCGAGCACGCTCTCGGTGGCTATGCACACATAGCCGATGATGAAAGCGATGACGATGCAAAGGGTCAGTGTAGTCATTTTTTTAATTGTTTGTTTTAGATGATTGTTAATTCCGGTGCAAAATTAGGCATATTTTCCGAATTACATGCCTTTATGATGGATTATTTCCGAGTTTTTTAACCTTCAGACCGTTTTCCCCGCTTTTCGGGAAAGCCGCGCCCGGCGCGCACGTGAAGGTGCGCTACAACGCCGTTGAAGGGGTGACCGGCATTAGGGTGACCGCCGCCGACGGCACTCCCGTGGACCTGACATCCCAATGCAGTGAAGAAAGGTATGAGTGGCTCTTCCTCAATTTCACCTTCACCATGCCCGGCTCGCCCCGAAGAAATCAGTTTGCACGAACAAAATTTTGTCAAGATTTTTCAATGCTTTTTTGACGCCCAAAAGAGTTTGACCGCAAATTTCAAGTGGAGATCTTCAAGATTTCTCTCCTCAATCTTCAAGATCTCTCCCCGATATTTGCGGTCAAACCTCGCACGATTTTCAAATCGCTGAAATTCAGCGATTTACGGAACCTTTGGAAAAATTGCCCGTTTTGTCAAATATTTTTACCAATTTTCACCCATGCCGCTATCCGGCTTTTGCTCCGAAAAACGGGCGTCTGTTTTTTTGGAAAAAGGGAAGTCCGGCGCGTTGACTCGTCGTCACATTTTCTTTTGCTTATTTTTTGTGGTTTCGGATAATATTCGTAACTTCGCCGCCAGAAAACAAAAAGATTTGGAATTATGACAATGTTTGAGTTGAACGCGCAGATATGGCGCGACATGGCCGAGATTGCCGACAGCGAGCCGTTGATGAGGCAGTTGGCCAAGTATCTAAAAAAGCTGGTTGCAAAAAAAGAAGACCCTACGCTGATGACGAAGGAAGAGTTTTTCCGGCGTGTGGACGAGGCGAAGGAACAGGCCCGGCAGGGAAAGGTGCATCGCATTGAAACAAAGGAAGAACTGAACCAGTTCATGAACAGCCTCTGATCATCATGTACAAGTTGGACTATACCGATCAGGCAAAAGATGGTATGCATCGCCTGAAACGCGAAGAGCCAAAGGCATTTCTTAAGCTTTGGAAGTTGTTGGACGAACTCATGGAGCACCCGCGCACCGGCACCGGCAAGCCCGAGCCGCTGAAAGGCGACCGCGCCGGCCAGTGGAGCCGCCGCATCACCAGGAAGCACCGCCTGATTTATGAAATCCACGACACCGAGGTCGTCGTGCTGGTGCTCACCGCCTACGGGCATTACGACGACAGGTAGTCCACGGCGCCGCGGTTTTTCGTTTCCAACCCCCACCGCCATCCCCCGCCACCACCAAGGCCGGGGATGGCGGTTGTGTATTAAAAAAAGAAGGGCGAAGGTTGCATGCATGGGGTATAATAAAAAGGTGGGAACCGAGAAAGAATTGATGTAAAACAAAAATTTGGGCTAAAAAATCAAATAGTCGTGTGAGCGTATCGCCCTTTTCCGTAATTTTGCAGCATTCGAACTACATCTCACCAAAACATGGACAACAGGAAATACTTTTTTGCCGTAGATCTGGGAGCCACCAGCGGCAGAACCATCCTCGGCACACTGGCTGAAGGGAAGATTGAACTGGAGGAAGTGACACGCTTCCCCAACAACCTCATTGAGCAGGGCGGACACTTCTATTGGGACATCTTCGCCCTTTACCACGAAATCTTGCAAGGACTGAAAGACGTGGCACGCCGAGGGGTGAAAATTGAGAGCATTGGCATCGACACCTGGGGCGTGGACTTCGTGCTCATAGGGGCCGACGGCGCCATCCTGCGCAACCCTCGCGCCTATCGCGACCCCGTGACCTTCGACGCCATGGACGACTACCTCAAGCATGTGGTAAGCCGCGAGGAGGTTTACAACATCACCGGCATACAGTTCCTGAACTTCAATAGCATCTTCCAGCTCTACGCCATGAAGCGCGAGGGCAACAGCGCCTTTGAGCATGCCGCCAAGATTCTCTTCGTGCCCGATGCACTGAGCTGGATGCTCACGGGAAACGAGGTGTGCGAATACACCATCGCCTCAACCTCGCAACTGCTCGACCCCCGCACGGGGCTGCTCGACGAACGGCTGTTGCAGAGCATTGGGCTCAACCGCTCGAAGTTCGGAAAGATGGTGAAACCCGGAGAACTCATCGGATGCCTGTCGGAAGAGGTGAGGCGCATTACCGGGCTGCCTGCCGTGCCCGTATATGCCGTGGCCGGACATGACACCGGATCGGCCGTGGCCGCCGTGCCCGCCAGGGACGAGAACTTCGCCTACCTCTCAAGCGGCACATGGAGCCTCATGGGCATTGAGACCAAGGACGCCATCATCAGCCCGCTAAGCTATGAGCGCAACTTCACCAACGAAGGAGGACTGGAGGGCACCACACGCTTCCTGAAGAACATTTGCGGCATGTGGCTCCTGGAACGCTGCCGCAAGGAATGGACCGACGCTCCCAAGGACTACGGACAGCTCATCGCCGACGCCTTGAAGGTGAAACCCTTCGAAAGCATCATCAACCCCGACGACCCCATGTTTGCCAATCCCGCAAACATGCAGCAGGCCATCAAGGACTATTGCCGCCAGACAGGGCAGAAGGTGCCCGAGGGATATGCCGAGCTGACGCGGTGCATCTTCGATTCGCTGGCCCTGCGCTACAAACAGGTGTTCGGATACCTTGCCGAAATGGCAACCTTCCCCATCAACACGCTGCACATCATAGGCGGAGGGTCGAGAAACGACCACCTCAACCAGTGTACGGCCAACGCCACCGGCGCACATGTGACGGCCGGGCCCACCGAGGGAACAGCTCTTGGAAACATCATGGTGCAGGCACAGGCCGCCGGTGCCGTGGACGACATCTGGCACATGCGGCGCATCATTGCCGACTCCATAGAGCTGAAGCACTTTGAACCACAGGACCAGGAAAAATGGAACAAGGCCTTCGAACGCTTTGAGGAAATCACCGCAAAAAGGAAGTAATCCCTACTAAAACAACTCGCATTATTCATCCATAATTATAATTCAACAAACAAATGAAAGAAGAACTGATACTGAAATCCTACGAGATTGCAAAAGAACGTTATGCCGCCATCGGCGTTGACACCGACAAGGCCATTGAAACCCTGGAGAAAACTCCTATCTCTTTGCACTGCTGGCAAACCGACGACGTGGTGGGCTATGAGCGCAACGAGGCCCTCTCGGGTGGAATACAGACCACCGGCAACTATCCCGGACGTGCCCGCAACATCGACGAGACACGCCAGGACATAGAATTTGTGAAAACCCTGCTCGCCGGCAACCACCGCCTGAACCTCCACGAAATCTACGGCGACTTCAAGGACGGCTTCGTGGACCGCGACCAGTGCGAGCCCAAGCACTTCCAGAGCTGGATTGACTGGGCAAAGGAAAACAACATGAAGCTCGACTTCAACTCCACTTCCTTCTCGCACCCCAAGAGCGGTGAGCTTTCATTGAGCAACCCCGACCCCGCCATCCGCGAGTTCTGGATTGAGCACACCAAGCGCTGCCGCCGCATTGCCAACGCAATGGGCGAGGCACAGGGCGACCCCTGCATCATGAACATCTGGGTGCACGATGGCTCGAAAGACCTCACCGTGGAGAGAAAACGCTATCGCGAAATCTTCGCCGAGAGCCTCGACGAAATCCTCAAGGAGGAACTGCCCTGGATGAAATCGTGCCTGGAAGCCAAGCTCTTCGGCATCGGACTGGAAAGCTACACCGTGGGCTCGCACGACTTCGTGGCTGGCTATTGCGCCACACGCAAGCTGATGTACACCCTCGACACCGGACACTATGAAATGACCGAGAACGTGAGCGACATGGTGGCTTCGTTGCTGCTCTTCGTGCCCGAACTCATGCTCCACGTCAGCCGCCCCGTGCGCTGGGACAGCGACCATGTGACCATCATGAACGACCAGACGCTCGACCTCTTCAAGGAGCTCATCCGCGCCGACGCTCTCGACCGCGCTCACATCGGCCTCGACTACTTCGACGCCGCCATCAACCGCATCGGAGCCTACATCGTGGGAACCAGGGCCACCCAGAAATGCGTGCTCTCGGCACTCCTCGAGCCGCTGAAGAAGCTTCGTGAATACGAGGACAACGGACAGCATTTCGAGCGCCTCGCTCTCCTCGAAGAGGCAAAGAGCCTGCCCTTCGGAGCCGTGTTCGACTACTTCAACATGAAGAACAACGTGCCCGTGGGCGAGGAATTCATCCCCTGCATCCAGCAGTATGAAAAGGAAGTGACCTCCAAGCGCAACTAAATCTTTCTTTAAGGACACAAAATCTTAAGAAATCATTGCCATTGATGACTTAAGATTTTGTGTCCAAATTTTTTCAATCAAATGGAAATTCTATTAGGATTACTCATTATTGCCGTCGGCGCCTTCTGCCAGTCCAGTTGTTATGTGCCCATCAACAAGATAAAGAACTGGTCGTGGGAGTCTTATTGGATTGTGCAGGGCGTGTTTGCATGGCTCATCCTGCCCTTTTTGGGCGCGTTGCTGGCCGTTCCCGCCGGACATTCCCTTTGCGAGCTGTTCACCCAGGGTAGTTCGTTCAACATCTGGATGACCATCCTCTTCGGCGTGCTATGGGGCGTGGGCGGACTGACCTTCGGCCTGTCCATGCGCTACCTTGGCGTGGCCCTGGGCCAAAGCATCGCCTTGGGCACCTGCGCAGCCCTGGGCACCATCATGGGCCCGGTGTTGCTCAACATTTTCTTTCCTGAGCAAGACCCGTTGTCGAAGCTCACCCTGGCCGTCATCATCGGCGTGGTGGTCACGCTCATTGGCATTGCCATCATCGGCGTGGCAGGAAGCATGAAGTCGGCAACGCTCACCGAGGAAGAGAAAAAGGCCGCCGTCAAGGACTTCAACTTCCCCAAGGGCATCGTCATCGCCCTGCTGGCAGGCTTCATGAGCGGATGTTTCAACGTGGGACTGGAGTTTGGCAAAGACATCCATTTCGGCGAACTCACCGACCCGATGTTCCGCACCTTGCCCGCCACCTTCCTTGTGACGCTTGGCGGATTTGTCACCAACGCCGTCTATTGCTTCTACCAGAACCAGAAGAACCACACCTGGGGCGACTACGCCAAGACCAGCGTATGGGGCAACAACCTGCTGTTCTGCCTCCTGGCCGGCGCATTGTGGTATTCGCAATTCTTCGGATTGTCGCTCGGCCGCTCCTTCTTCGAGGCCGGCGGAACCATGGACACCCTCTCGTTCTGCATCCTCATGGCGCTCAACGTGGTATTCTCAAACGTCTGGGGAATCATTCTGAAAGAGTGGAAAGGCTGCTCGCGCAACACTATCGTTGTGCTCATTGTGGGCATCATCGTGCTCATTATCAGCTCCTTCCTTCCACAATTCATCTAAACCTGAGCACTTAATCCCCACGGCGGGTCCATGCCATCCCCAAGGCACGGCCCCGCTTTTTTTTGCCAAGGAGCCCATTATTCTCTTTCCCCATAGAGTTTGTTTTCTAAGGAGTAATGGAGCCAAGGAGTTTTTCTCCTGTACTCCTTTTCTCCTTAGAGTTAGTTTTTAAGGAGTAATGGAGCCAAGGAGTATTATTTCTCCTGTACTCCTCTTCTCCTTAAAGATATTAAGAAAAAAACCATTCCTTAGAGAAAATACGATGGACTTTTGCGAAGCTTAAACAAAAAATCGCCCCGTTTAGGCTTTTATATGGAAAAAAATTCGTAATTTCGCAGCCGTAGAACGGCGAGCGCCTTCCCCGCGCCCCGCCGTCCACCATCCATTCAAAGCATAAACGCAGATTACGATGAGCAGCGACAGCATTGTCATCATTCCGACCTACAACGAAAAAGAGAACATCGAGAAAATCATCCGCGCCGTCTTCGGCCTGGAGAAATGTTTCCACATCCTCGTCATCGACGACGGCTCCCCCGACGGCACGGCGCAGATTGTGAAGCACCTCATGGCCGCCGAGTTCGCCGACCGCCTCTTCCTCCTGGAGCGAAGCGGAAAGCTGGGACTGGGCACAGCCTACATCGCCGGCTTCAAATGGGCCTTGGAGCGCACCTACGGCTACATCTTCGAGATGGATGCCGACTTCAGCCACGACCCCAACGACCTGCCGCGGCTCTACGACGCCTGCGCCAACGAGGGCTACGACCTGGCCATCGGCTCACGATACATCAGCGGCGTGAACGTGGTGAACTGGCCCATGGGGCGCGTCCTCATGTCCTATTTCGCTTCGTGGTATGTGCGCTTGGTGACGGGCTTCGGCGTCCACGACACCACCGCCGGCTTCAAGTGCTACCGCCGCCGCGTGCTCGAGACCATCGAGCTCGACAAAATACGCTTTAAGGGCTACGCCTTCCAGATAGAGATGAAATACACCGCCTATAAGATAGGGTTCAAAATCAAGGAGGTGCCCGTGGTCTTCGTCAACCGGCGCGAGGGAGTCAGCAAGATGTCGGGCGGCATCTTCGGCGAAGCTTTCTTCGGAGTGATGAAGCTGCGATGGGACGGATGGACACGAAAATATCCGAAGATTTCATAAACGCTACGCTAAATGATAAATTAAAGATGATAAAGGCGGCAGTATATTTTTCTCCTTTTCACTTTTTCACCCTTTCATTTATCAATGGCGGCAGCATGTTTTTCACCGTCCACTTTCCCTTTTCAATTTAATCGCTTCTATGAAAATTCTCTATCGCATCTACCAGCTTTTCATTGCCCTGCCCATACTTGTTGTATGGACCATTTTTATTTCGCTCACCGTCATCATTGGCTGCACCCTGGGCGGAGGCCATTGGTTCGGCTACTATCCCGGAAAAGCATGGGCATGGGTCATTCTGAAACTTTTCCTCATTCCCGTACACGTGGAGGGGCGCCAGCACCTTCGCGCCGGACAGTCATACGTCTTTGTGAGCAACCACCAGGGCATGTTCGACATCTTCCTCATCTTCGGGCACCTGAGCCGGCCGTTCAAGTGGATGATGAAACACCAGCTGCGCAAGATGCCCTTCGTGGGCTTTGCCTGCGAGCGGTCGCACCAGATATTCGTGGATAAGCGCGGACCGGCGAAAATCAAGAAAAGCTACGACCAGGCACGGGCCATCCTGCGCGGGGGCACCTCGCTTTGCGTGTTCCCCGAGGGGGCACGCACCTTCACCGGCCACATGGGAACCTTCAAGCGCGGGGCGTTCATGCTGGCCGACGAGCTGCAGCTCCCCGTGGTGCCGCTCACCATCGACGGCTCTTTCGACATCATGCCGCGGTTCCGCGACTACCATTTCGTGGAGTGGCACCCCCTGCGCCTCGTGTTCCACGCACCCATCATGCCACAGGGGCAGGGATCCGAAAACATCAAGCGCTGCATGGACGAGAGCTATGGGCAAATCATGGCATCGCTGCCGCCACGGCACCAGGGATTCGTGGAAAATCCCGACCAGTAAAAACGGCAAAAATCCCTCCCTTTTACAGGGTGCAAAACGTTGAAAAATCTTGACAAAATCAACCGTTTTTGCACCCTTTCCTTAACTTGTTGGTTATCAGTACTTTGTAAATTTTCTTGAGTTTGACCGCATTTTTCGAGGAGAAATCTTCAAGATTTCTTCCCTCAAACTTCAAGATTTCTCCTCGAAAATTGCAGTCAACCTTTTTCCCGGGCCTCAAATTCCATGAAAAATCTTGACAAAATTGCCGCTGGCAACGCCCCAAAAACACATGTGGGGACATGCCTTATGTATGTCTGCCAGCCTCCACATGTCAGGGCGTTTTTCGGTGAGTTTTCGGACATACATAAAGTATGTCCCTACTCTTCGGGAAGCATGCCTCGTATAAAAGAGAAATAACTCCTTGGCTCCGAAGTTCCTTGGAGAATATTATTTTCCCCATGGATTTTTCTTTCTAAGGAGTGGGGGGAGTAAAGGAGAACGATACTCTTTGTCTCCCTAAGCTCCTTAGAGAATTATACATGCTCCTTAGAGGTAATTATTTCCCCATGGATTGTTCTTTCTAAGGAGTGGGGGAGTAAAGGAGAAAAAACTCCTTGGCTCCGTAGCTCCTTAGAGAATTATACATGCTCCTTAGAGGTAATTATTTCCCCATGGATTTTTTTTCTAAGGAGTGGGGAGTAAAGGAGAAAGACAAACTCCTTGGCTCCCTTAGCTCCTTAGAAAAATAAATATGCTCCTAAGAGATTGTTATTTGCTCCTTAGAAAAAACTCCTTTGCTCCTTGGGGAAAGGGAAGGAGCAAAGGAGGAAGGGGCGTTTGCCTCTGGCTTTCGAGAGAGGATGCGGGATTATTTCAATTGGCCGGAGGTGTATTTGCGGAACAGCTTGAGCATGTCGCACTTCGTGACGTATGGGCTGAGCTTCGCGGAGTTGGCTTTGGTGTAGTCATTGAGCTCCTTCATGGCCTGGAACTGCCGGCTGTTTTCGTTGAATTTCCATTTTTCCTCCCACCACTCATAGTCTGCCCACGGGTCTTTGGGAATGAATGCGAGGGCGTAGAGGGCGTCTTGCTTCAGCTTGGAGTCCTTGGTCTTCTTGCATTCCTTGAGGTATTCGATGGCAATGTCTGCCAGGTCCACGTCGCTGGGGTGGAGTTCGTAATAATAGCTTCCGCCGTAGTGTGTGAGGAACCAGCAGTCGCCGAGGTGCGAAGCCTGATAGTATGCCGTGGCCAGTTTGTAAGCCAGTGCGCATTTCTGCTCTCCGGGCTTTGTCAGGCGGTATTGTGCCTGCATCTGCAAGATGTCCTGGCAGAAGTCGAGCTTCATGTTGGTGGTGAAGTGCCCGCCCAGGAGTGGTCCGTCGATGTATTTGTCTTCCGGCGGAATCTGCCTTCCCAGCCATCGCGGGCGCTTGTAGTCGCGGTTGGCCAGATACCAGCTGATGTTCATGGTTTCGAGGAACTTCAGCGGCACTTTCTTCAGGTAGGGCAGGGCTTCCTCGAAGCGGTTCTCGGCCATGAGGTGCGTGCCGATGAGGTCGTTGAAATAGTCGGCCGAGCGGTATGCGCGGCTTACGAGCAGGTTCTCGAGGGCGTTGTCGTGCTTCTGGTTGAGGTATTTGTAGAGGTCGATGATTTCGTTGGCGCTCAGCGTGTCGATGGCGGCGCCGAAATCGGTACAGTAGTCGTTGTTGTAGGTGTTTTCCGACGGTACGTAGTTGGGCGAGCGGTAGTTGTCCGTGTTGTCGGGCTGGTTGATGAATTCATCCTCGTAGATCATGCTCAGCAGTGCCAGTGCGGCGTAGTGGTTGCCGCTCTTTTCCAGGCGGTTGTAGAGTTCCCGGTGCAGGATTCGTGCCTTGGCATCCTCGTAGTAGGTGTCTTCGTAATCGTTGGGCGTGATTTTTGAGTTGAGCCAGTTCAGCTCACTCATGAGGTGGTCGGTGAAGCGCTGGTCCAAGGGTGCGCAGCGTGTGTAGGCCAACAGACTGATGCAACGTGCGTTGTCGAGCATTCGCGGCGTGCCTTTCATGGTCTGGGCCTCCTTGAGGTCGCGCATGGCGCGTTCGTTGTCGCCTTGCAGGATCCTAAGCATGCCGGCGGCGGTGCGCCACATGCACGGCCACTCCGACTTCGGGTTGGCGGCTGCTTCGTCGGCCAGCTGTAGGAAGATTGCCGTTTCTTTGTCGTCCACGAGCCTTGAGCCAATCTCTTCAATCCACTCCGGATCGACTTCGTGTCCCCAGTCGAGTGTTTCCTGCCGGTCGTTTACAAACTGTTCGACGAGGTATTTGAGCACTTGGGCGTTGGGGTTTTTCTTGTAAACGTCGCTGATGCCGGCCACGTCGCGCATCTTGTGTACGCTCCATTGCAGGCTTTCCAGGTCGCCCTGTTCGGCGTAGATGTCCCATGCCTGCTGCATCTTCCCCAGGTTGAGCAGTGCGTTGGCGTAGATGTTTCGCATGCGCTCCTTGTAGGGGCCGTTGGAGAACTTCGAGGCGGTGGAGGTCCAGTAGTCGGCGTTGGCCTGGTGGTTCTTGAGCACCATGTTGGCACGCATGGCCAGCAATGCGTATTGCTGGCGGAGGCGCGAGCCCTTGTAGGCGGTGCCGGTTTTCACCATTTCGTTGAGCTGAATTGTTCGCTGCCTGAGTTCCTCCTTGGTGGGGTAGGTCCACGTTTCGCGTAGCTGGTCGCAGATGTTCAGGTAGTTGTTGAGTCGCTCCACGTAGCCGACCATCTCGTTGTCGCCGCGCTGTTTTGCCGCTTCGAGAATTTCATCGCCGTAGTAGTGATAGTATTCGTCGCTGCCCTTGTTCATGTATTTCTTCCAAAAATCGTCGGTTGACATGTCGGCAGCCGCATTTATGCTCCCGTCTTTGAAGACGTGGAACATGTAGTAATTGTAAGTGGGGCCTTCCCATGCGCAGGCGCTGCCTTTTGTGGCCAGGGCTGCGAAAACGAGGCTAAGGAACAAAAATTTTTTCATAGCTATTATGGTTAAAACGTTGAATATTAGCGTTGTTCAGGTCAAAAAGAATAATCTCTCCGTTGGCGTCGTTCCGGCGCTTTCCGATGGCGTGGCGTGCCATCATGATTTCTTCAAAGGTGGGTTCGCGCCTTACGATGGTGTCGCCGGGGAGGGTGGGGTATTCGCCTTCGTAGTGCACGATGCCCACGAAGCGATTGTCGCGGAACAGAATGTCCCAGCGGTAGAGGGGATAAGCGGTGGCAAGGGGGAGTTTGTAGGATGCCAGGTTCTTCAGGTAGGGCAAGGTGGTTTTTGTGTCGAGAATGGGTTTCTGACAGTCGAAGTCGGTGTGGTCGCCGGTGTTGTACATCATGAGGACTCCGCGGTCGGCTGGGGGTGGCGTTTGCGAAAGCTGGTGCAGGCGGATGGTGGTGCTCAGCGTGATGCCGCGCCGGTGTGCCATTTCGCGCATTTGGCGTAGCATGTTGAAGTATTCCTTTTGCGTCTTCATGGTCCAGTCGCAGTCTATCTGGAGCTCTTTCACCTGTCCGATGTCGTGGGTTTCGTTCATTTGTAACACTCGTTCGAAGATTTTCTCGGCCAGGTCTTGGCTGTTCCCCGTCAGGCAGTTGTTGACAATGAACACCACGGGCACCACCTCCACACCTTCGGGCACCGGGCTTTCGAAGGAGATGGTGGCGTTGGGCATGTTGTCACCTCCGATGGTTTTCACCACGTCGAAGTATCGCACGTAGAGCCTTGTAATCTGATGGTCGTTGAGGAATTTCGTTTTTGTGGAGTCCATGCGGAACGTGGTGCTCCAGTAGTACATGGAGCGCGTCTTGGCGGGTTGGTCGCCGTCTGACGTGCAGGCGGCCAGCAGGAAAGCCATTATGAGAGCAAGAATGGCTGTGGCGTGTTTCATCGTTCAGATAGCGGTTTGTTTAAAAACCCCAGGCGTTGGGCGAGAATGCTGCCTCCACTTCGTTCTCGATGTCGTCGGGCAGGTTGCAGAAGAAGTCGATGCTGGTGCGCCTTTCCAGTTCGTCGATGCTGATGGCATACTTGGAGAGTTTGTCGCCGTCGCGGTCCACTTTCTCGTTTTCTGCCCAGAAAGCGATGGCGCGGTAGCCGTAGGCCGTTTTCAACAGGAGTGCCATGTAGAAGTATTTCGGCACGATGAGCTTTCCCTGTATGCGCTTGATGATGTTCATTTCGCTGTCGATGGTTGTTCCCTTGCAGACGTAGAGCATCTCGGTGTTGTAGCTCTTGGCCCACTGCCTCACCTGGCCCTCCATGTTTGCCCAAAGTCCGGCGTTGAACTCCTTGTACTGCGGCTGCATGTTGGTGAGGTAGAAGGTCTGGTAATTGGCTTCCTTGGAATAGAGCCTGTCGGCAGAGGGACAGATGTGCCCGTGGTCGAAGCCGGAACCGTAGAAATAGTCACCTGTGGTGTAATCGGCCGACGGCCTGTCGAAATAATATTGAGCCGGCAGGTCGGGGTCGAGGGGGTATTGGGGATTGCCGTAGTAGCGGGTGGTGTGCTGTTCGAGGCTTTGCCGGTTGAGGGTGTAGCACGACCATCGCTGCGACTTGAGATTATAGTCCCACTCCACGCTGTAGTTCACCTCTCCGCCGGTGCGGTGTACGATGAGCACGCTGTTCTCGGTCTTCAGCTTCGGAAATTCCAGTCTGGCGGCATCGGGATAAAGCGAGATGTCGTTGCGGTTGACATTTCCGGAGTCGGTGATTTCTTCGTCATCGCTGTGGCAGGCGGCGAAGAGGAAAAGCAGCAAGAAGGCGGTGAGGAGATGTTTCATGGTGTGAAAAAAAGGGGGGGGAGGGTTGAAGATTATCGGCCTTAAAAGCAAAAAGTGCGTTAGCGGGTATATGCAACTACTCACTGACGCACTTTTCGGCTGGTAATATATGAAAGATATTTTATTTCTTTCCGGTGCTCTTAGCATAGCGGCTCATGAAGCGGTCAACGCGGCCTGCGGTGTCCACGAGCTTGCTCTTACCAGTATAGAACGGGTGAGAGGTGCTTGAGATTTCTACTTTTACCATGGGGTAAGTTTCACCTTCAAATTCCACTGTATCTGTAGCCTTGCATGTGGAACGTGTAAGGAACATATCGCCGTTGGACATGTCCTTGAACACGACGGGGCGATAGTTTTCGGGATGTAAACCTTTTTTCATTTCTTTGTTAAATATGTAATTGTAAAACTGTTGCGTAATGATTTGGGCTGCAAAATTACGAAGAATTCCGCATCTGGCCAAATATTTTCGCTCTTTTTTCTGCTATGTGGCAAAAATCGTGCAGGTTAGAAGGTTTTTCAGTGCCTTCTGAAGGCCAGGCGGAGCCTCTTTGACTCCAGCACCATGTCGTTTTTCCCGATGTAGCTCACGTTGAAGCGGTCGGCGGCGGTGCAGATGCCCACGCCCTCTATTTCTTCGTCGGCCTCAAGTTTTCTTTCGTCCACGCCGTCGGTGGCCTTGAATCCGTCCTTGAGTTCAATCATCCCGTTTTGGTAGTTGAAGTGGAACAGGAAATAGTTGTAGGGGTCTTTCCTTGCCGACAATAGTTTTCCCTGAACCTGCCAAAACACGCTTCCTTCGCCCATCATGGCCTTTCCCCCCGTTGCCAGTGTGTCGGCCTGCACCAGGTGCCACATGCCGTCGAGTTGTCCGTTTTCCGAGTGCTCTATTTCGCAGGCACAGAGGCATGTCGCCAGTGCTGTTGCCAAAAGATATTTCATGGTCTTCATTTTCCTCTTGTTTTGTAGATGACGGTGATTTGTGCGCCCTGGTTGTCGCCGAGGATGCTTCCGCGGTCCATGCCGTAAGCAGCGCGCAGCGCCCATTGCGGACTGATGCGGCAGGTGGCCTCGGCCATCATGCTGAAATTGTGGCGCGGGTGGGTGTAAGGGTAGTTGTAGGTTCCCAGTCCTGTCTGCCATGTGAGCATGGCCCTGTATGACAGGCGGGCCGTGGGTGCTCCCATGGCGGCGAGGTGCCAGGCCGAAAAGCGGTTGTCGGCCACCCACACCTCGTGGTCGTCGTTGTAGATTGGCGAGCGGTAGAGGGGATTGCCCATCACCTGTCCCCAGTGCTGCCATCCGGGATAATGGCCGTGGTTGTAGTAGTCGTCGCGGCCGCTGATGTGGTCGGCCGAAAGTTGTGAGTGGTCGTGATAGACGGGTCCGCTCTGGTACTTGGTGTAGATGTATTCCACCACGGCGCTGCTGAGCCACCTGCACTGTTTGAGGTTGAGCTCGGCACCCAGCATGATGTCTTTCAGGTCGTAGAGAAAGTAGCGGTTGTCTTTCTTCACGTTCCATTCGTCGCCCGTTCCGTAGCCGTCGTAGTCAATCTGGAGCATTCCCGAGTGGTCCTCGAAGAAGTGCTCGCCATATACGCTCAGCCTCCATTGCGGGCGGTCGTAGTTGAGTCGTGCCATCCAGCTTCCGAGGTTGTTTCCGGCCACGTTGCTATAGACCTCGTCGCCATAGCTTTCGCCCTCGGTGGGGAATAGTGCGTCGATGAACGCGCCCAACCCGCGTTTTCCTTCATAGAGCACCGTCTGTCCGTTCTCCTGACGGAAGGTCTTGCCTCCGAATTGCATGGCCAGCTCTGCGCCGAACTCCGCCGAGAAGGGGTGGTCGTCTTTGCCTATTTTCAGGTAACCGGCCTTGGAGTGGAAGATAATGTCGTCGGTATATTTCGACTCCATGCGGGTGAAGTCGTGCTGCCATTTGTCGTCGGTCATCATTCCGTAGGCGATGTGGCCTTTCAGGTGGAACCATCCTCCGAGGACGGGCACCGTCCAGTAGTCGGGCAGTGCCAGCCTCACTTGTGGCACGGGTCTTGCGTTGATGCCCAGTGTCTGCGATCCGCTGCTCAACAGGTTGTTTTTCAGCTCCATGGGCTGCTCCTTGCTTCCTACGGTGAGCACTCCGTGTTTCCACCTCGCCTCGGCATAAAGCTGCTGCACCACGAGGTGGCTGGTATAGTTGAAGGGCACGGCCACGTCGGCCGCATAGCCCAGTGCCCACTGGCGGAGTGAGTCGGCCTGCAACGGCCTTTCCACGGTGGCCCTGAGGTAACCGTTGGTTTCTTCGAGCGAGCTCAGACCGTGTTTGTTGGCATTGAGCCATAGCGGCGTCAGCCCATTGCTTGCCGAAATCTGCGCCTCGGCGCCATATACCAGTCCTTGCGTCAGGCGGGCGGTGCCGTTGTCTTGTGCCTGCAAGGTGACAAGGGGCCACAATGCGTATATTATTAAAATAAGGTGTTTTTTTCTTCTCATTATGCTGATGTGTGGGGTGCTTATGAATCAAAGGCTGTTGATGTCGTCTGCGCTCAGTCCGGTATATTTTTCAATGAGTGCTGTAGGCATACCGTCGGACTTCATTTTGCGGGCATTTTCACGGCGGGCTTTTTCCATTCCCATTTCCATTCCTTTTTCCATTCCTTCCTCAATGCCTTTCTGCCTTGCGGTCTTCATGGTGCTGTAATAGTCCCAGTAGTCTTTCTTGCTCTCCTCGTATTGCCGGCGCTCGGCTTCGGAGTATTTGGCTTTTATTATCATATAAAGGTGTTTTTTTAGATATGTGGGATGCCAATGGTTCAGAGGCTGTTGATGTCGTCTGCGCTCAGCCCTGTATATTTTTCAATGAGTGCTGCAGGCATGCCGTCGGACTTCATTTTACGGGCATTTTCACGGCGGGCTTTTTCGATTCCCATTTCCATTCCTTTTTCCATTCCTTTTTCCATTCCTTTTTCCATTCCTTTTTCCATTCCTTTTTCCATTCCTTCCTCAATGCCTTTCTGCCTTGCGGTCTTCATGGTGCTGTAATAGTCCCAGTAGTCTTTCTTGCTCTCCTCGTACTGCCGGCGCTCGGCTTCGGAGTATTTGGCGATTTCGGCCTGCTCG
>JAEEGL014394064.1_pt1 | contig 25289 bp, 15 predicted proteins | sample 9134231 | NCBI WGS metagenome assembly JAEEGL01 (sample SAMN16246548, study PRJNA631951) | gut metagenome | biome: gut microbiome; feature: rumen; material: fiber-attached | host: Bos | place: Iran: Karaj | collected 2018-10 | reverse complement strand
CCCATCTCCTTTTTTCTCATATTTTTTTCCTTATTTTTTTTATATTTTTATTATTTTGTTTATTTATTAATTTTTTTATTTACATTATTCTTTCATATATTTTTAATATTGTTATTTTTTTAATTTTTATAATGAATGATATTATTGTTAATGAAATTGCTGATTTATCATGTAGTTCAAATAATTCTAATTTTCCAAATATTTTTAATGAAATTACAAATAATTCTCAATATCCAAAATATCATAAAAATAATGAATTATGTTTTGTTTTATTATCAAATCAACAAAAATATATCATAATTAATAAGAAAGATAATATTAACTCAGATGATGAAAATTTTAGAAAAAACACAATCAATAATCTAAATATATTTGAGACAGTATTAAATTCATTTAAAAAAAAATATCCTGATTTGTTTAAAGATTTAAAAGGAATAAAGATTGAATCATTTTATAGGAAATCTAATAAATCTCAAAATTATGAATTAATAAAATTTGATAATAATAATAACATTTTAAATGTTGATTATGTAATCTTTGTAAATATTCATTCTACAGAAGTTTGGGTACCTTTAAAAATTAATTTAACAATGTCATCTTATTATAAAATTGATATTAATTCAATTTTAAAATTAGATAGATTAATAAGAAAAAATCAATTAAAAAAGGTTATAATTAAATCTGTTATTGCAATTTTTAATAATATATGTTATCAAAAAGATAAGGAATTATCAAATCAAAAAATTTATATATTAAACGATTTTTTACATTGTCATTATTTGATATCTTCATTTAATATGAATTATTTATCTTTTAATTCTTTTGATTGGGATTCACAAACGTTAAATAATTTTAATATTGAAATAAATCTATCTGTATCTTTTATTAATTTAGAAGAATATTTTTTTAAAATAATAAAAAATAAAATTTCTAAAATTTCAATTAAAAGAGTTAATATTATGTGGAATGATTTTATTGAATTAAAAAATTATATTGAATTTAAAAATAACCACAATTTTGAAAAAGAATTTGGAATTTTTCAAAATGAAATAAGAAAATTGGTATTTAATAGTTCAAAAAAAAATGGTTGTTATTTAGTGTTTTCAAAAAAAAATTTCTCAGATTATAAAAATGATTATTTCTCATATTCTTCTTTTTCTGATAATAAAAAGAAAGAAAAATTACTTAATTTAATTATTTTACCACAGGTTGATGAAAAATTAAATGAAAAAAAAAAATCATTTGATAAAATTGATGAGACAAATATTTTTATAAAAAATAATAATTTAGATCTTGTTTCAAACATATCGGTTACTTCAAAAGATAAAAAAAAGAAAAAATTTAAATCTAATAAACATTTTGAAGAATCACCTTTAGATGAACCTTTAGTTAAATCAAATAGTAAAACTAATGAAGAAGAAAAAACATATGATGAAAATATAGAAGTTAAAAAAGCAAATAAAAAAAAACCAGAAAGTAAAAATTTATTGAGTAGTATAGAAGAAGATAAATATAAAAATGTAACACAAATGACAAAAAGTATTTATAAAGATTATGAAAAAGAACCTTTTTCCAATGATATTGAGATAGATAATATTAAAAATATTTCTAAAGTTGATGATGATTGCAATAATTTATGTAAAATACTAAAAGAATTAAGAGAACCTTCAAATTATTTAAATTTAGGAAACCAAATCAATAGTTTAATAAACGTTAAAAATTTTAATGAAGTTTTATTAATTTCTGATTTTTTAAAATGTGAAAAAAATGAGTTAGATAAGTTTTATTTACCTAAAATAAAAGTTTCTGATTTTTTGTTTTCACAAATAAAAGATGAAAAATATAGTAAAAAAAATGCATCTTTACAATCTCCATTTTCATTTACTATAGAAATTTTATTAGTTTCAGTAATATTAATTATAATTTTATGTATTTTAGGGTTAATAATAAAATTTCCCTAAAAGTTAAAATTTAAGTTTAATATTGGAAATTAATATAATATTTAATTTATTTAATAATTATTATTTTTTATTATCTTATCAAATAATAATATTTTATTTTAATTTTTGTAATTTAGAAAGTCAAATAGTTTTTATTGGAATAATTAAAATAAAAGTTTGTTAAAGAATTATCAAGATAAAATAAACATTCACCTTGTTGAATTAGATTTATTGTTTCATTTAAATCTTTTCATTGAAATCTATTTAATTTTTATTTCTGAAAAATAAAAATAGAATTGATATTTAAATTCTTTTGTTTTGTTACTTCTGGAGATTCATAATTAAAAAGTTGATTTGACTCCTTTATCTAAGTTAATGATTTTATATGAAAATTATGTTGTATTTTTTCATTATTTCATATTTTTTAATTATTGATAAAATTTATTGTATAAAAATATTAAAAATTATTCTTTAATTAATAAATTTTTAATTTTTATTAAATGATTTATAATCTATATAAACTAATTTAAAATAATAAAAGCTATTTTTATATTAAACAAAGCATAGATATTAAACTATCTATTTTTAATTTTTTTTCATGACCTTTTTTATAAAAACATATATAAAAAATTTATTATCCCTTTTTTTTGTCTTTGAAAAAAAAATATTTACAAATAAAGAATGTTAAATAAAATTGAAAATAATAATGTCAAATTGTCTAATTTTACATTTGAGAATTGTAATTAATAAGAGATTTAATATCATCAAATAATTCACTTTTAATTCCTTGATAATTAGGGCATATTTCTTCAAAAATAGGTAATCTCTTTTTTTCAAATAATGTTTTGATGTTTTCAACATTTTCTAATTTTGATAAAGTTTCAAGAGTTTTACAATAACTCATATTTCTATCATAAGGATTATTTAAAATATTAGTTTTTAATCCATGTGCAAATTGACATCTATTACCATAAGGACAGAAACCATAAGTAAAAAATTGTAAACATTTTTTAGTTCTATAATAAGTAGAATGAGTGACTTTTGATCTTAAATTTTCTTTCCCATGAGCATAAGCACAATTATCACCATATTTACAATTACCGTTAATTTCATAATATTTACATAATTCAGTTTTATATTTTACTTTAAAATCATATGCATTACTTTTAAATGGTATTTTCTTTGAATTATTATTTATTTGTAAATTTTCTTCTTTGTCTTCATTACTTGTACTTTCTTCAGAATCTCTTGAATATTTCCTATTATTATTTAAGTTTTGATATTTCATATAATTTAAATTGTCTTCTTGCTCATATTTTTTTGAATTAATAGAGTTTATTTTTTCTTTTCTAAATTTTGTTAAAAGATAATTTTGATAATTTGATTTGTTTTCATTATATTGATTCTTCTGGTTTGTAAAGCTTTTATGGTTATAATTACACTTTGGAATCAAATTTATTAAAGTTTGATTTGGTGTTTGTGGGCACATTTTACTTTTTTATTTTTTTTTATTTATTTCCCTTAAATAGTATTAAATAGTTTTATTAAATTATATAATTCATTTAATTTATTTTTTTCTAGAAATTTTCTGAAGAATTTTGTTAAAATATGAATTTACATATTTTATATAGTCCAAATAACTATTTAGATATTGTTTTTTGAGTTCTTTTATTATCTTAAAAATATAAATGTTTTGGAGGATTACTTTATAAAAATATCATTCAAAAAAAGATAATAATCTTAAAGATTAATAATTATTAAAGTATATTTTTCAATATATTTACATTTATTTATTTTTTTTTATAGATGAAATGAAATTTAATTATACACTCATTTATATAAGTTAATATAATAATTAAATATCTATATTTAAGAAATATTAAAACTAAATAAAATTATATATATCTTTCTGATAAAAATATTGATATAATATGTTAATTGATAAAATGAATCTTTATTTTATTTTGAATATTTTTTAAGAATTTAAATTCGTGATTAATTCATATTGTAATGGTACATTGCATTCACATAATATTTTCTTTAATTTCATTTGTTTTATAATTTTAGGCCTTTTATTTATAAAAAAATTAGGAGATCTTGTTTGAGTAAAACTATATTTTGGATCATAAGAACCTAAAGGAGGAATTTTATCTTTTTTTGGTATAAAAGAATAATATTTATGAGACATTCTATTTAATTCTACAAATCCTTTTACATTCTTTTGAAAAAATATATTTGGATTTGAACATGAAGAATTTGAATTTATACTTGATTCATTTATTAAAGGTTTTCTTTTTGAATAATCACTAAATTTTAAAGCATGATTTGATTTATCTGATATTTCTTTTTTATGTTTTAGTTCTTGAGATAATATTTCACTATTATGTTTATGTTTTTTCTTTTTATTGAATGTATTTATTGTTTTAAAATTATTTATTGTAATTGATTTAATATTTGTTTTAACTGGATGAGTTAAAAATTTTTTTCTATCTTCAGAATAATTCTTTTTTAATTTTATATTTTTATAACCATTTTGACTAAAAAGTATTCTTGGTTGATTTTTTCTGATTGAATCATAATTCGGATTATATCTTCCTATATCTGCTATAGGAGATAATTTTATTTTTTTTTCTTTTGAATTAGATTTTTGATCAGAATCATATGAATATTCAGTTTTTCTGAATTTAAATCTATTTTTAAAATTTTTTTTTTGTTGTTCTTTATCTTCTAAATCTGTTAAAAATTTTTTATATTTATCAACATTAAAATGACGAATAGGATGAAAGTTTGATTTTGTTTTTTCGAAAATTTTGAAATAATTATCGTTTTTATTTCTTTTATTCATAATTAAATTAAAGTAAAATTTATTAAATGACCTATCTCCAAAAATTCTATTTAATTCTTCTGAATATTTTGAAAAAGAATTTGTTTTTTCAATATTTTTAAACATTTTAATATTTTGTATTCTATCATTTTTAAGTTCAGACATAAAAATTTAATTATAATTAATTAATTATATTTAATTATCAATTACATATTTTATTTAATAATATCTTTAATATATCTTTATATTGATTAATATCTTCCTTTTTTTCATTTTTTTTTATAAATTTTAAAATATATCCATCATCAATATATGATAATTTTATTATATTAATTTCAAAATATATTTCATCTTTTCTACATAAAATTTTATTTTTTGTAATTGTAGGAATAATTCTTATTCTTCTAATTTCTTTCAAGATTTTATTTTTTAAATTTTGTAATTTATCAATAATAATACTATTTAAATCAAAAGGTAAATTATCTTTTTTTTTTTCATTATTTTGTTTAAATTCTTCAACTTCAGTATTCACTCTATTAGAATTATTTGATATATCAATTAAATTATGATTTAACGACCTATTAATATTTTTATTATTATTTATTTTTGCTGAATTTAAAATAAACTTCTTAAAAATTAAATTGGAATTTTTATTATTACAATTTAAACTAGTATTTAATATATTTACTTCTTTTTCTTTTTCTTTTTCTTTTTCCTTTTGTTTTATTACATTAAATCTTTTATTTTTAGATTTCAATTTTAAATATTTTAAATCTTTTTCTTTTTTCACATCTTCACTTTCATTTTCTTCTATAATAGATTTATCATTTGAATTTTCTCTCTTTGTACTTCTTTGATGAGAATCATCTAAACTTTTTTCAAAACTTACACTTGTATTAAAAAATCTTTTTCTTTTTTTTTCTCTATTAAAATTATTTTCTCGATTATTTACTTTTTCTATCATTGTTTTTTCATTTTCATTTATATTTGTTTGATATGATGTTATATTTTGTAAAGTTAAATTATGATTATCTTTTTTTTTGATTACTAAATTTAATTTTTTGTTTATTTTTTTTTCTTTAGAACAATTAAATGAAATATTATTTTTTATTTTTATTTCATTGTTTAACTTTTTATTTTTTGAATTTTCTTTAGTTTGATATCTTTTTATTTTTTTATAATTATTTTTTAATGTAAAATTCATATTTTTTTCAATTGAAGGGATTTTATTTATTCTCTCTGTTAAAGGAGGTTGATTTGATATATCAATACTTTTATGAAATAATTTTTTCTTTATTTCTTTTTTTAAATTTAATTTCTTCTTTTTATCATTTGTTGTCATTTGATTCTCATTTAAAAATTGATTTATATTTATATCTTTTCTTAATGTTAATGATATTTTTGGAATTATTTTCTTTTTATCATTTAATGATACTTCTATTGAACTTGAATATTTGTGATTTACATTATTTTTTATTTTTTGTTCTATGTTTTCTTTTTTATCTGAATTTGTTTTTTTTTGTGTTTTTTCTTCCTTATTGTTCAAATTACTATTATTATTTTTCTTACTATTATTACTATTTAAATATTTATTTATTTTTCTTTCAGTTAAAGATTCATTATTTTTTTTCTTCTCAATTTCCTTCGTTTGTTTTAATTTCTGTGTTTTAGGAATTTTCATATTTTTTTCATTAATTGTATTATTTAGTTTATTTTTAATATTCTTTTTTTCACAATTTTTTTTGGAATCTTTCTTATTACTTTTTTTAGAATTATCAGTAAATAAACTATTATTAAAATTTTCAGTTTGAGGATTTGATTCTTTTTCAACACTATCACATGTAGAAATTTGATTTAATTTCTTATTATTTTCTGCTCTATATTTATTAATAATATCCATAGCTAATTTTTCAGTTAAAATATTATTTTGTGTTTCTTTCTCCTCTTTATTATTGTATACTCTATCATTAATAATTTTATCTAAATCATTATCATAAGAAGATAATAAATTACATGGATCATTGATATATTTTTTAAAAGATTTTGATTTAATATCAGAAACACTTTCTAATCCTTTTTTTATTTTTTGTTGTAACAGTAAATAATAAGTAGTCGTAATATGATTATGTCTATTACTTAAAATACATTTTTTAACTTCATCTTTTTTATAATTCATCTCTTCCATTTTTTCAATTAAATCTTCATCAATGGGAATAATAAACAAATTTATATTTAATCCTTCACAAATATTAATTTTTTGATTAATTAAATTAAACCAAGGATGATTTTTAATTTGTGATAAATTATATCTTTTTCTAGGATCAACATTTAAAATTTTATGTAAGAAATCATTAGCTAAATCAGAAATAAAATTAGGAACCTCAAATTTTCCTTCACAAATTTTATCATATAAAAGGTCATTATCTTTATCTTCAAAAGGTAAATAACCACAAAGCATAGCATATAAAACAATACCAGAGCTCCAAATATCAACTAATAATCCATTATATTTATCACCATTAATCATTTCAGGAGCAGCATAACAAGGAGAACCACATGCAGTTGAAAGTAATTCATTTTTTGGGTACATATTACTTAAACCAAAATCTACTATTTTTATATTTTTCTTTGAATCCAATAATAAATTTTCTGGCTTTAAATCTCTATGAACTATTTTTAATTTATGTAAATATTCTATTCCACTTATTATTTGCTGATAAAATTTACATGCTTCTATTTCTTGTAATTTCCCTTTTTTTATTATATAATCAAATAATTCTTTTCCACTTACATATTCCATTATTAAATATATAAATTGAGTTGTTTGAATTACACTATATAAATGAACTATGTTTGGATGACGCAATATTTTCATTAATTTTATTTCTCTTTCTAATCTTGTTTTATCTGTTTCTTCTAATATTTTTTTCTTATCTAATATTTTTACTGCTACTTTTTCTCCTGTTAAATAATGGGTTGCTACTCTTACTACTCCAAATGTTCCTTCTCCTAATTTTTTACCTAATATGAATTGACCTTCGTTTTTTTTTTTTGAAAAGTTTTTCATCATTTTTTCATTTATCTTAAAAGTATTATTATTACTATTGTTTATTTTTCCTTCTTCCATATTAAAATAATTTGTATTTTCTTTTTCCATTGATTTTTTAAAAATAATTCAATTCTATATCAGTGATAAAAATTATTTTTATTAATAATATGATTTAAAAGGAAAATTTAAATTAATTTTTAATTTTCAATAAGCAATAAATAAATTATTTTTTAATAAATAATTTAATTAAAATAATTTAAAGAAAGAATATTTTCTCATGTTAATTATTATCTTTTGAAATAATTTTATATATTAAATAATGATGATTTAAATTATAATCATTTAATTTTAATTTAGAAATTAATCCTCCATCTTCTTTATTTTCTTTTTCAAAATAAATTCTAGAAATTCTATTATGAACTAAAGCCATTGAACACATAATACAAGGTTCATTAATACAAATAATATATAAATTTTCACAATAATATTGCAAATTATTTTCTAAATTTTGATTAAATAACAAATCAGTATTTTCTTTTGGTCCTTTCTCATTTTTTACTCCTAGATTAAAATGAAAATTTTCATTTTCAGAATCTTTTAAATGATTAGAATAATTATTTAACAAATTCATAATATCATGTTCAATTAAACTTTTATTATTTTTTTTTCCTTTACATAATATTTTATCATTTTTTGGATTATATAAATAACAAGTAAAACCTTTTTCATCATTTTTTAAATTATAATAAATATTTAAAATTTTATTTTCTTCCTCTAAATTATGTTGATAAATATATTTTTCTTTAGGAGATATTAAACATGATATTGGCCAATAAGTTTTTGCTTCTTCATATTGTTCATTTGAAATTGGTTGTATTGATGGAATATCATATTCTAATATATCTTTTTCTAATATTTTCAATTCTGAACATAAATCTTTTAAATTTATTTTTTTATATTCTATATCTTCCTTAAAACTTATTAATATTAAATTTTTTGAATCATTTAAATTTTTCACTCTTTTCAAAAATGAACAATCATATATTATATATTCATTATTTATATTATTATCAATAGAACTTTTTTCATATTCATTTAAATTTTGTTTTAAGAAATTATTATCTTTTAAATATACACTGTCTAAATTTATATCTTTTTCTTTTAAAATCTTTATTATATTAGTTGTTAATTTCTTTTCAATTTGAATACAAATTCCTTTTTTAATAGGTATTTTTGCAGTTATATAATAAGGTAAAATTTGCTCAATTAAATATTTTTCATTTACTTTTTCCATTATATTTATTTTAATTTGTATTATTTTTTTCAGTCGAAAGATGGTGAAAAATGATTTTAATCATAATTCATACAATAAAAAAAATTTTCATCATTTAAAACAAAAAAAATTTTAAATTATTTATAATCCAATAATTTAATTTTTTTATGATAAAAATAAATAAAGATAATAATAATAAAAAAATTAGTAATTTTTTTTAATTCTTGAATTTTTCATATTAATTTGACTAACATTAATAACTTTAATTTGATCTAAATAATCTTTAACTTTTTCACTTTCTCCAATTTCTTTTCCTTCAATAATTTTATTTACTATTTCAATAACAGTATTTTTTCTAATATAAACATTATTTCCATTATCATCAATTAAAGGAATAAGAAGTAAATCATTATTATTTAAATCAATATCTTTTAATTTTTGAAGAGTAGTCATAATTTTAGTATTAAAACTATCTTTAATACTAATAACCATATTATTATTATTTGATTTTTCTGATAATTGAATAGCTTTAATAATAGTTCCTCTTTTAATTAAATGTTTATTTCCACTTTGAGTTATTAATTGAATATAAGGACCAGAGGAACAAATAATATCATCATATTTAATTAATATATCTTTTATTATTTCATAAGGATTAAATTTTATTTTTTCTCCTTTTTCATCATTTGATTCCATATAATATCCTAATTCTTCTAATTCTTCTCCTAATAAATGTTCTATTAAACTTGTTTTTATTTTCACTTCTTTTTTTTCTAAATCTTTTATTGTTGAAAATTCTTCTCTTCTTCCATTTGATGCTAAATAAGAATATTGTTCAGGAAATAATTTTATATATTCATTTTCACTATCAATTTCATGTTTCTTATAATTATAATCTTGTATTTCTTGAATTGTTTTTTCATAATTTTTATCAAAATTTTCTTTTAAATCTTGTAAATCTCTTTTTAAAACAATAATTTTTTCTCCATTTAAATTATCAATTTCACACCATTCATTATATGAATTTTCTTCATCAAAATCTCTGATAATTTCATAAGGAATATAAATTATTCTATTATCTTTATCAGTAATTTCTATAATTGAAATTTCATCATTTAATATTCTTTTTTTTTTAGCAAATTTAATAATAGGTTTAGGAACAAAATGATAGATTCCTTTATTATCTTTAATTTTATATAATATGTTTTCATTTCCTTTTTCATTTTTTGTTGAATGATATTTTTTAGCAATTCTACAAACATTTCCAGTAATAATTTTCTTTTTTTTTGCAAAATAATCCATTATTAAAGTTTCTTCATTTGATATTTTAAATTCAATTAATTGTTCTTTTTTTACTAATATTTCTTTATTTTCTATATCTGGAATATATAACCAATGATAAGTTAAATTATTTTCATTTAAATCTATTAATATTTCTCTCATTAATGTTATTTCATTATTATCTTTGTCATATATATTTATTGTTGTTTCTGGGGAAATATTTTTTTCTTGGGATATTATGTATTTTGCTTTTAAAATGTTATTTCTTGGAATTAAATATTTCTTCCATTTTTTATCTAGAACTTCTATTATTGTTTTGTCTTTATTTATTATTTCTAAATTTGATTCCATGAAATTTAAAAAAAATAATTAATTTATAATTTATAAATTATATAATTTAACCTCTTTGTTTAAATATATTAAACCATTAAATAAATTAATTTTTATTTTTTACTATTCTTTTTATTTCATCTATTTTTTTTTTAATATTTTCATTTGAAAATCTCCATAAATAACCATTTGTAAATAAAATATAAAATAAATCTTTTTTTTCATCATAAATAAATTTTTTTAATTGTTGATTTTTATATTTTAACTCTTCCTTTAAATTAAATTTTTTAATAGACTTATCAATTAAAGAATAAAAAAAAAGATGATCATGCTCATCAAAAAAAGTAAATAAAATTTTACCATTTTTAACAGTAGAAAAATCATTAATATATAATTCTTGATTTTCAGAAATAACTTTTAATCCATTAATAGAATAAATGGAAAAATTAAACTTTAGTGAATGTTTATTTAATTTAAGTAAATAATACATATCATAATTAGAAAAAATAATATCATTAACAAATTCATTTTTATTGATATTAATAATAGTTAATAATTCAAAATCAAAATATTTTCTTATATAAATATTTCCATCTAATGAAGAAGTAGCTAAAATATTATGTATTTTAATATAATTAATTGAACAAATCATACTATTAACATGAGCAAAAATATCTCTTTTAATTTTTACATTTATTTTATCATCAACTTCCCATTCCATCAATCTTCCATTTTCATGACCTGAAAAAAAATTATTTTCATTTATTTTATGTAATGTTGAAATAAAAGAATCTACTTTTATTTTTTTTGAAATATTATTATTTGAAGAATATATTCTTAAAGTATTATCATCATTTCTACAAATAAAAATGTAAAATATGAAACCTTTATCTACTGCTATTATTTTTTCAAACATGAGATATTTTAAATTTAGTTTATATATTTTTATTGTTTTTTTTTCTCCCAAACCTGAATTTCTTTTATCAAAAAGTTCTTTTCTAAATAATTTAACTTTATCAATACATATTTTTATTTTTAAATCTTTTGAATCTTCCCATATTGTAATATAAAAATTTCCATTTTCTTTAATAAGAAAAAAATAATATTGTTTTTCTTTAAAATCAACAACCCAAAAATTAATAATTTCATTTTTACTAATTTCAACTGTTCGCTTTAATTTGAGTAATTCATCTCCAAGACCAATAAATTCATCATTTTTTTTTTCTTCCTGAGTTTCTTGTCTGGAAAATTGACATCTTTCCTTAAAAAGAACTTCAGGAGTTTGTCCAAATAATAAAATAGAAATTTTTTTTTCCAAAATTTGTTTTTTTTTCTCCATTTCATCTAATGTATTATCACCAATAATTTTTTTAAACTTGCAATTTTGAGCGTAAGAAAAAGGATTAAAAGTATTATATCTTTGAATATCAGGTTTTTTTTCATATTGATAAATACCAAAAATATTATTAATCCAATAATGGATGTTTTTTTTAATATCTTTTTCTTTTTTTGTTCTTTCTTTATTATTAATTATATATCTCATATAATAAACAAATTCAGCAGGAGACTTAAAAGAGTCAGGAATTTTTAAATTATTAATTATTTGTTTATCACCATGTCTAATACCAAAAAAATTATAATTCATATTATAAAAATATTCAAAAGAATAAAATAAATCAGGAATTAATTCTCTATTATCATTATTCGTTAATAAGATTTTAATTAATTCTTCATAAGAAGTAAATTGTCTATCTGGAGAATCAAATTTAGAATTTTGTAATTTTATTTGTGCTTCAGTATAAGGAGATAATCTTGATAAATATAATATTATATAAGCTCCATTTGAATAATGCAATCTAAAATGAAATGGAAATTGCGGATTTTCTTCTTTTGAATTTTCAAAATTCATTTCTGCTAATTCTCTTTGTTCTTTATATTGAACAGAGATTGGATATAAAAATTCTCTATATTTTTCCGTATATTTTTTTTTATTATCTTTTGTATTTTTTATCTCAAAATCTAACACTATCCAAGGAAAAATTGGATATTGATTGGGATCATTATATGATCTTCCTCCATATTTATTTATATACAATAAAAATTGATATGTTTCTATTTCAACACGATTCCATTTTTTTTCTATTTTCTTTTTTTTAAATTCATTACATGGATCTTCTACTATATTAAATTGAATGTTTCTTTCATTTTTTATTTCTTTTAATTTTTCTATTGTTATTTTTGCATTTTCAATTTTAAATAAATTAAAAAAATAACTTTTACCATCTAAAAGAAAAAATTCAAGAGCTTGATACATAAATAAAAATCTTCTTGAAAACACTTCTTCAATATTTTTATACTTAATAATTATTTGTTTTTTTCTTTTAGTTAAATCTGATTCTCCAGTAGAAAAAATATAATTAATATCATTATTATATTTATCAAAAGTAAGTTTAGATTGAAATATAAAATATTCATTTGTTAAAATCATAGAACCAAAAATAATATCTTTATTAGTAATTAATTCACAATCAAGATTATAAATAATATAATTTGATGTATAAATATTATTTCCATGAAACAATAAACTATGAGCATTGACTGGGAAATAATGAGAAATTTTTGGAGTTAATTTTTTTAATTTATCTATTTTAAAGTAATTATGTCCTATTGAAAAAGTTTTTAACTTAAAAAACTTTGATTCATAAGTTAAAAAAATTTTTGGAAGAAAAAGTTCAGAATTTGAAAAATTTTTAATTCTTGAAGGGAAAGGAAGATGAATTTCATTATCATAAACTGTGTAATTATTACAATAATTATTATTTTTATAATATAATTCATTATATGCTAAATATAATAATTGAAAGTATTTATCATTAAAATATATATCATTAAAATAAATTGAAAGATGTTTAAGAAGTAAATCACGTTTTAAACAAATTATTGAATCTTCTATATTTATGTTATAAAAAGAAAAAATTTTCTCTTTTGTTTTTGTTTTATCTTCATTATTATTTAATTCAAAATTTAAATCTGAAATTATTTCTTTATGTTTTGATATTAATTCTTCAACTTCTGATTTTGGAAGATTATTTATGATTAATTGTAATACCTCATTAAAATTATTTTTTGATTTTTCATTTTTTAAAAGAAAATGAAATTTTATAATTTGTTCGAAAAAAGTTTTGCTGAAAAATTCTCTGTCATTTTTATTTTCTAATATAAACTTAAAAATAAAATCATTTATTTCTTCAAAATCATTTATATCAAAAAAATCAGGATTTAATAAAGAACAAAATAATTTATATTTGATTTCTTTAAAAAAATAATTATCATTTTTTTTTAAATTTAAAACCTTTAATTGTTCAAATAAAACTTTGAATAAATAGTTTGAATTGAATAAACTTTTTATATATTTACTCATCTAAATATTAAAAAAAATTTACTAAATCAAAGAGTTTAAATAAACTGAAATATAATTTATTAAACAATTCTTTCTTAGTATTTTCTCCAATATCACATTTTTCAATTATGAAAGTTAAAAATTCTATTAAAGAAGATAAAGTTAGAAACCTAAAATATTATAATAATTATAACTTACATTTCTTCTTTATATTCAACTGTTCTTGAATTATTAATAATATTAATAAAATATTCAAGAACTAAAGTTAAAAAACTAATCCCATCATTTAATAAAATCCATTTAATTATATCTGTGTTTTTAAATATAAAATAATTATTCTCATTTTTATTTTTTTTCTTGAGAAAAAAATTTTTTATTTTTTCTGAATTAATTTTTAAAATAATAGAATCATAATCTTCTTTAAATTCATTTATAGGGTATAATTCTTGTTTAATTCCAAAATATTCTTCTTGAATATTATTATAAAACAAATTATCTTTTAATATATATTTAAAATTATTCAAATCAATATTTTTATCAAATAAAAGAATTTGACCTAATACTCCTTTAAAATTTTTTAATTGTTTATTAATTCCTTTAATTTGTTGTTCTTTAAAATCTAATAATATTGATAATTTATCTGAAGGAATTGTAAATTTAACTGAACTTTGATTTGTTTTTGTTTCATTTAAATAAACATCAATTGTTTTTGAATTTTTGAAAAATCCTTTTTGGAAACGATAAGATATACATATAATATAATCTTTATTTAATTCAATTTCTTTATTTAAATTTAAAGAAATATGGTCATTGTCCTCTGAAATTAAAAATAAATTATCTCTTTCTAAAATTATTGAAAAAATTGCATTGTTTCTTTTTTTACATAAAGAAAATAAAATTTGTATATTTGAAATATCATAAGCTTTAAATGAGAAAATTAAAGTGAAATTATTTTTTAAAATAAAAATATTATCATATTTAATCTGTGATGTTATCTTATTTCCAATAAAAATAATTCCATCATTTATTTTATTTTGTAAACAATTATTTCCATTATTTTCTTTATTTTTTATTTCTTTTAATAAACGAAATATATTATTTATAAATAGAATATCTTTAGAATTTGCTTTTGGTTTAAGTAATAATCTCTTTAACTCTAGATTAAAATATTTCATATGATTAAAATTTAAATTGAAAATTAAGCAATTTGTTAAAAATAAATATAAAAATGATTGTGTTTCATCTGAAATTTTTTTTGAATTAATCAAATTTAAAATTGTTAAAATAATAGAACTTTGATTTAAATTGAAATATATAATTAAATTTTGATGTTTATTTTTAATAATATTTTCTTCTAAAAATGTAAATATTTTAACAATAAAATCATTATAATCTTCATTATTTAAATATTGTTCAATATTTATACATAAATTTATAAAGAAATTTATAAATATTAAAAAATTGTTTATTAAATATGCCTGATAATAAAAAAATATAATTTTGAAAATAACTTCACAAAAACTTATTTTAATTAAGTTATTTTTAAGAAATAGAAGAATTAATTTAAAAAACAAATCATCATAAAATTCAAGAGGAAATAAATATTTTTGTTTAATTCTTTTTATTTCTTGAATACGATAAAAATTTTCATTATGAGTGAAACTAAAAAAGAAAATTAAAAATTTTTCTAAATTCAAATTAAAATCTTGTTTTTTGAAATATTTATCTATATTAATAACATGACAAATTTTTTTTAGTTTAATAATTTTTTTAGAAAAAATAAGATAATAAAAATTAATATCATATTCAGATAAAATTAAATTTTCCAATTTATAATTTTCCTTATTTTCTTTATGTAAAGAATATTCTTCAATGATTTTTTCAGTAAAATTATTAATAGAAATAATAGATTTAATATTAATAGAAACATTAAAAAAATCTTGAAAAGAAATAACACCTAAACTTTTTTTTCTCAATCCTTTCATTTATATAAAAATAATAAATTAATAAAAAAAAACTTAATTAAAAAAAATGAGTAGTGATTTAAATGAAAATAAACTTGATTCAGTTAAAGAAGATATAAATAGTGAAATTCAAAGTAATAAAGGTCAAATTCCTTCAACAGAAATATTGAAAGATTCAGAAAATTTAAATGAATTATTAAATGAAGATAATAAAGAAAATGAAGAAAAAGAAAATAATGATGATAATAATATTGAAAAAGAAAAAATTTATTCTAAATCAGAAACAAATATAACAGAAATAAATAATGAAAATAATAATGAAAATAATTATTTAAACACAGTAAATAAATTAAAAAAAGAAATTGAAGATGAAAAAATAAATCATCTTGAAAATATAAAACAATTAAAAAACAAACTGAATTATCAAAGTAAAAATGTAAAAAATGTTTCTTTGAAAAATTCTAATTTAAGATCTTCACTTCAAGATTTAAATTATGAAATGGATAAAATAATAAAAAAATCAACATCAAGTCGAATATCATTATTTGAACAAAAATTAAAACCTGAAAAAAATTTAGAAATATTAAAAGATGAAATTAAAAATTCATTAAATTTAGAAAATATATTTTTAAAAGATAATAAAAGAATAAAAAAATTAATTGATTATCAAATTAAATCTTCTGTTATTGAATTAGATTCTAAAATAAATGTTAAATTAATTGAAAATCAAAAATTAAAAAAAGAAGTTTATCAATTGAACTTTAATTTAAAAAACCATTTAAAATGTGATAATGAAAAAGAAGAATTAAAAAGAAAAATAAAAAATATTGAATTAGATATTATTAGACAACAAGAACAATCAAAAAAAATAAAATTAAGATTTGATAATTTAGATAATATAAATAATAAAAGTATTTTAGCTTTTATTCAATATAAAGAAAATATAAAATTAAGAAAACAAAATGAAGAAAAAAAAAAATCAAAAAGTTCTTTTAATAATTCTAAAATGTTTAATCATATTTTATTGGAAAATATAGATAAATTAAAAGAAGAAATTACAACAATAACAAAAGAAGAAATTGATATAATGGAAAAATATTATAATGATAATTTAGAACAGTTTGAAACTTTTTTAAAAAATATTTATAATATTGAAAAATATTTAAAAAGAAGAGAAAATGAAATTAATGATTTTGAAAAAGAAAATGAAGAATATTATAATTCAAAAAAAGAACAATTAAATGTTTTAAAAACAAATTTAAAATTAAAAGAAGATAAAATTCAAAATTACGAAATTCAAATTGAAGATTATAAAAAATCTAAAATTACTCTTGAAACAAAATTAAATCATATAACAAATTCATTAAATAAAACAAAAAATAAAATTAAGAAAAAAGAGAAATTAAATTCTGATTTATTTTCAGAAATAAATAATTTAAAAAAACTATTAAAAGAAAATAATTATAATCCATCAAATAAATCCTTAATGGAAAAAATAATAACAAAAGAAACAGGAACGAATTATGATTACGAAGAAGAAAACGAAGTAAAATAAAATAATTTATAAAATATAAATATTACATTATAAAAAATAAAAAGAAACAATTATTTTATATTTAACTAACATCAACAAACCTTTCAATAGAATATTTCCTAGCAAGAATACTCATAATAGGAGTACCAGGAATTTTTCTAATTCTATTTTTTAACTGTCTATCACAAGTAGCAATAATAAAACATTTATGTTGTTGACATACATTAACAAGACAATCATCAGCATAATTACCATCATGATCACAAATAAATCTTCTAAATCTAGGATCTTTAACTACTCTTAAAGCTAATCTATATTTACTTCCAAATTTTTCTAATTCTGCCATTACACAATCTGTTATTACTGGAATACATTTTGCTAATAAACAATTCATCATTCCTTCAAAAATATCTATTTTATGTTGAATTGATAAATTTATAAAATTTGTGTCTATTAATATTTGATATGGAGGACCTAAAGATTTATTGTATGAAAAATATAAGTGAACAGGATTCTGCTCTAATTCTCTTATTCTTAAATCTCTTGTTATGTTGTTTTCAGATTTTTTCATTTCTTCCTTCTTTTTTAATTTTTCATTTACAGATTTTAATCTCTTGTCCTTTGGATTTAATGTTCGCTTTATTTTTGCAAATTTTTTTGATTTATTTGTTTTTCCCATTTTTTTGTTTTTGGATAATTTTTTTTGCTTAATTTTTTTTTTATTAGAATCATGGAAAAAAATTTAACTTTTGAAAAAGATATTAATCATATTATTTTATAAATTACTTTTTAAGATTTTTTGTTTGAAATTAAAAATGAAGATATCTAATGTTTTTAATCTATTCTTAAATAGAAACAATCTTTAATAAAATTTTCATAAGGTAAAAATTAAAATTTATGATAATTAAAAAATTAGAATTGAATTAATAAAATATATAAATATTATAAAAATAAATAAAATAATATTTTAATATAAGTTAATATAATATATAAAATAATAATATTAATATATTAATATTTCAATGTATAATATTTAACCTTTAAATAATAAAAAAAAATATTAAAAAATAAAGAAAGAAACAATATTATTTTAATAATATGTCAAAAATTATTTCAAATGATAATAAAAAGGAACTTCATTTAAAAAATATAATTTATCCATCATCATTAACCAAAAAGAAATTGAATATACCAAATATAATATCAGAATCAAAAAGAATAGCAACATTATCAAATAATCAAACCAACTTAAATAACATATCAAATTATTTAAATCAAAATAAAATAATCAAAAAATTATATCATAACAATTATTCAAATAGAAAAATAAAATCTGCACATTCAAGTAATAAAAAATCTAAAAGTATAAAAAAAAAAATAACTCAAAATTTAGTTTCTTTATATTCTTCTTTAACACATTATTCAAAAAATATATCAAATATAAATAATAATGAAAGTTTTAATAAAAATAAAAAAACTTCTTCAGTTGATAAAAATTTAAGAAATAGAAATTTTTATGAAATGTTTACTACAAATAATATTTCTTACAATAATAATAAATATCTTAAACATAATTATAATGTAAGTACAACACAAAGAAAAAAATTTAAATCAATCATTAAAAAACAATTGATTAAAAAAAAGAAAAAAATAAACATCTTTTCTCCAAGAAATAATATTTCTTCAGAAGATTGTTCATCAAATTCATTTAATATAAATATATATTATAATGATTTTTTTAAAAGAGTAAATAAATCAGAATCAAAAAATAAAAAAAATAAAATAGAAAAAAGTATTCAATTACAAACAAAGTTTTCAACATCACAAAGTACTTTAAATAAAAAAAAAACTAAATCAAATTCTAATTCTTGTAATAATGAAAATGATAGTTTTAATTTTAAAAATATTGAATGTCCTGAAGAATTGCATTTTTATTTTGTTTGTATATATCAAAATAGAAAAGATATTGAAAAAAAATTTGAAAATAATTGATATTAATCTTTGTATAAATATATATTGTATTATTAGAAATAATATTAATGTTTTATTTTTATTATTATAATTTGTTTAAATTTTTATATGAAAAAATTTAAATATGATAAAACGAAAATAAAAAAAGAAATTTTTTTTAATTATAGAAAAAATATGATATTAAAGATTAAAAATCCATTCCAAAAAAAAAATAGAACAATGAAGGAAATAAAATAAAAAAAATAAAAAAAAAAAATATATTTAAAATAAAAATAATGGAATCCCGTCCATATATAAACCTCTTAATGATAATGTCAATAGATGGAAAAGTAACAGGGAATTTTCTTTCTTCTGAGAAATGTATTCCTTTTTTAGAAATATATTCAAAAAAACGTAAAGAATTTCCATCAAACGGTTTTATATGTGGAAAAACGACAATGTCAGAATCTTACACTCATAACTTCCATCCTAATTTAAATGGTTTCAAAGGGAAAAAATTGAAAGGAGGAGATTATATAGCAAATGCAAAAGCTAAATCATATGCAATAGCCTTTGACACACATGGAACATTAGGATGGAAAATAGGACATTTACCTGAATCAAAAGATAAACATGTTATTGAGATTATAAGTCAAGATGTTGATCCTGCTTATTTATCTTATTTACAAGGAATTAGATGTTCTTATTTATTTTCAGGAGAAAATAATATTATTATTCCACTTGCTTTAAAAAAATTAAAAAAATTCTTTGGAATCAAATATTTAGTTCTTGAAGGAGGAAGTACTATTAATGGTGCTTTCCTTAGAGAAAAATGTATTGATGAAATTAATGTTATTATGGTTCCTATTACTGGAGAAAGTGGAGATAAATCTTTATTTACTAATGGAGTTTTAGAAAGGTTTACTTTAGTTAAAAGTGAACCTGTTGGTGATGGAGGAATTTTACTTAATTATAAAGTTAAAAATGAATTAGAGGAAGAAAGTGATGAAAGTGATAGTGATGATTAATTAGTTTTTTTGGTTTTGTAAGAGGTTTTTTTTTGTGTTTTTTTTTGAGAAGGTTTTTAATCAGTTTTTCAAATGTTAAAATAATTTTTTTTTCTCTCTATTAAGTTTTTAATCTTTTTTTTTAATTTATTAAAATAATTTTTATTCAGTTATGTTTCTTAAAAAAACCTTTGATAAAAGAATGAAGAAATATTCCTTATTAGAAGGAATACCTCAAAGTTTAAGTAACTTTGAAAATGAATTTGTTCAAGTAGAATCAAATCCTCCTTTATTTCCTTATAAACCATTGCCACAAAATCCTTTAAAATTATTCTCTTTTAAAAAATCACTTCCAGAAGAAATAAATTCAACAAATCAATTAAGATTATTAGATGACAAAGAATGGCAGAATCAATTTTCATTAAAGAATTTAAGAGAATCATATGGTCAAAAAGAAGAATTAAATTTTTTTCCAGAAGAGCAAAAATTTCCTCCATTAAATTACTCTCCGAAAATAGAAGAATCGATTGAATATGTAAAAAAACTAACAGATTTAGATATATTAAAATTAAATAAGAAAGAATGGGATAATTCATCAGATTTAAATGTAAAAAATTCATCTAAAGGAGTAGACATAGAAAAAGTTTTATTTGATTTAAATCATCATTTTAATGATTTTCAAGTAACACCATTAAAAAGAAATAAATATATTTATGAAGGATGTGATAGTAGAAATAAATATAAAGTAAAAAATAAAATATGGAATTCAAGTACAAATGATGAATATAATGGAGTAAAATCAGTAGAATTAAAAAGATTAAATGATATTAATGAATTAGCAAAAAGTAATAGTGAAATATATTGGAAAGAAAATGAGGAAAATAGAAGAAATAAAAGTGCTTTTAAAATATCTCCAGAAAGAAGAAAAATAGAAGTTAAAAGATATTTTAAACCTTATAGAAAACCATATGAAAATACAATTGATTTTATAAAGAATATGAAAAAAGCAAAAAGTTTAAGTCAATTTGAAAGAGAAAAAATAAAAAAAGAAATAATCCATGAAAATCCAGGAACTTTAAATTTCCCTGAAAAAATAAATGCTTTAACAGATAAAAGAATGTTTAATATTGAAAGAGAAAAATATAATGAAATAATTGGAAAAATTGATAAGAAAAGATTAAAAGAAATAGAATTAGAAAAGGAAAAATTTAGATGGAATGATTCAGATTTAATAAATAAAATGATGTTATTAAATGAAATAAAAGATATTAATTGGTTTAAAAAATCAATAAGTAATAAAAATAAAAAATCAAAAATTGATTTTAAAAAAGAATTTTTAAAACCTTTAGTTGAAGATGGAGATGAAATTCATAAAGAAGAAGAAAATATTAAAGATAAATTATTAGAAGAACATAAAAGAAGAATGAAACATGAATTATTATTAAAAAATAAATTTGGAAGAAAAATAAAAGAAAAAAATGATTTTAAAAGTAAATATCCTTTAACTGAAACTCAATATAAAAAAGAACTTAATAAAAATAAAAGTTGGAGATTTGATAAAGAAGATAAACCAGTTAATCCTAATCAAATTTATAATGATGATGATGTTTTTATTCAAGCTTATCAGAAAGTTGTTAAAAAAAAGATTGAAGAAAATTCAATTTAATAATATTGGCTCATCATTGTAAATAAATAATTAAAAAAAATTAATTAAATTTTCATTAATTAACCTTAAAAAATAAATAATTATGTTAAAAGAAATTTAGTAGAAGAATTTTATATTTTTTCATTTGGTAAAGTATTAATTTAATTAATAAAAAAGAAATTTGATTAAATATTCCTTGATTTTGATTCAAAATATCATCAATATATAAATCATAAACTAAATTTATATATAATTATAATTTCTGTTCTTGTTTAAAATATACTGTAATAAATAGTCTGAAATCATTAATTTTACACAAACAAAATTAAATAAAAATTCAAATAATTTATGATTATTAAATCAAAATAAAGTTTTTTAATTAGTTTTATTATATTTTTATTTTTATATAATATATAATTTAATCTTCTTTTTTTCATTTATTTTTTTTTTAAATTTGATTTTTTTTGTTTTTTCTATTTATATGTAATTTTTTATCATTTTTTTTAAATGGAAAGTTTGAGAATTTCAAATAAGGAATTAACATACAAAATTTTGAAAGATTATAGGGATCTTTTTTCACTATTTTCAAATAATATTAATAATAGTAACAGAAATTTAAATTTTATAAATCAGATTAAACAAAATAAAAATATAATAAAAACTGATAATTTAACTAACTCCAAGAATAAAAATAATGTAATTAATAATAGTAATAATAAAAAAGTAAATAATCAAAATCACAATAATAATATAAATATAATAAAAAAGGAAAAAATTCCTGAAAAATCAAATCAAGAAAATGATGATTTATTTATAGATGAAAGTAATATAAGTGAAATATTAAAAGAAATAGGTGAAAATGACTTAAAGAAAAAGAATAAAAGTAATTTTAATGAAAATAATAATATGTCAATAGACAATTTAGAATCAACAATAAATGATAATGAGTCGTTTAATAAATCAAATAATATATTTCCAAAAATTAATAAAAGAAAAAACATCCAAAGTAATTTAAATAATAGTTTAGAAGTAAATAATTTAAAAACATTGAATATTACAAATCATTTAGATAATGAAATTAATTTAAATAATACTTTCGATAATATAGTAGAATTAAATAAAATAAATGAAAATAATCTTCCCAAATTAATTCCAAGAAAAGAGAACAATGAGAAAATATTAATAAATATGAATCAACTAAAAAAGAATTTAAATCCATTAGAAATTGAAGAAAGATTTAATAAATATTTATCTGAATATAAAAAGAATAATAATATTAAAAAGGAAATATTAGATTGTATAAAAAATATAATAAATAAAATAAAAGATATTAAATCAACAGGTTTAGAAAACACTTTTTCAGGACCTTATTTAATAGGAAGTTTTCATAGATTTGGAATTGATTCTGCAATTTATGAAAAAAATATTAATATTGATATTTTATTTACTTGTTCAAATTTAGAAAAATTAAATTTTAATAATTATGAAATTATTAAAAACTTAATCAAAGGAATTTTAATTGGTGATTTAAATTTATCTGGAAAAGATTTATCTTTTAATTTAAATCAACAAAAAAATATTATAGTTTATGAAATTCAATTAATTGAATATACTAATATTAAAATTTGTTGTTATTTTATTGATATTGAACAAAAAAAAGAAAGTAATATTGTTAATAATATTTTACTTGAACCAATGAAATTTATTATGTTAGAAAATAAACAAATTTTATGTTTTTTTCTTAGAAAATGGAGAAAAAAATGGAATTTAAATTTTATTATTCCTGAAATTTTAGATCAAATTGTTGAAGATTTCTATAAAAAAAATATGACTTTAACTTTCCAAAATATTATGTATAATTTATATTTAAAAAATATTGAAATTCCATTTAAAATAGATTCTACTAATGTTTTATATAATGATTTAATTAAAGAATGGTTTAAAAATAATAATTTCTCTTTAATTCAAAATGCTTGTTTAGAATCTGAAATGCTACTCTCACAAGATAAATTTGATGAAATTTTTAATTAGAAAAAATAAATAAATAAAATTAATAATTTTAAATATATATATATAAATGTATAAAATTTAACTTAAAATTACTAAAATAATCTTTTATTAAAAAATAATGTTTAACAATAGACAAAAGAATTATAAATATCATAGGAATTAAAGATAATAAATAAAAAATTCAGAAAAAACAGAGTTAAAAATAAACTTTTTAAAAATCTATATTAAAAAAGAAAAACAAATGAAAAATTAATTTAATAATTAATTATATATATAATGTCAAAAAAAAAAATTAAAGATTTATCTGAAGAAATAGAAAAAAAAAAGAAAATTAAAGAAGAAAAAGAAGATTTATCTGAAGAAATAGAAAAATTAAAAAAAAAGAATAATGAAGAAAAAAAAAGCAATCAAGAAGTGATAATAAATCAATTAAATAAAAAAATTGGAAGAGGTGGAAATATTTTTATCTTTTTCATCATTAATAACTCTTCCAGTAGCATCAATAAATTTTTTAGTAACAATATTATCTTTATTTTTCTCTATATTTATATTATCATTATTATCTTCATTATCATCTTTTTCTAAAATTTCTTTATTTTGAATTTGTTTTATTCCTTTTTTATTATCTTTATTATTTTCATAAAAATTAACTTTAATCATTTCATCTTTTACAAATTCTTCTTCATCATCTTCTTCACCTCCAGTAGTATAAGATTGTTTATTTTTTCTTCTTCTTTCATATAAATCATTTGATCTTGTTTTTTTTTACTTTTATCTTTTTCTTTAACATCACTTTGAATAATTTCAATAACACTTTCTTTTCCATCTTTATTATAATTATCTTCAAAAATAAATTTCCTAACAGGGGATTTTTATCTTGATTTAGTTTTTAAATTTTCATATTCAACTTTATCAAAATAAATTTCTTTAATAGGACTTTTAAATCCTTTATTAATATAATTTTTTTTCAAATATTTGCTATTTTTTTTTAATTTCTTCTTTACTTAAATCATCATTAATTTCATCAATGGAGAAAATATGAGAAATTAATTTATTTCTTTTAGAAAAGAATAAATCAAATT
>JAEEGL012320849.1_pt1 | contig 25289 bp, 24 predicted proteins | sample 9134231 | NCBI WGS metagenome assembly JAEEGL01 (sample SAMN16246548, study PRJNA631951) | gut metagenome | biome: gut microbiome; feature: rumen; material: fiber-attached | host: Bos | place: Iran: Karaj | collected 2018-10 | reverse complement strand
GCCGCAGCCGAAGGCCGTGATCATCGCGCGGATTTCCGCGTTTTCCAGGGCCCGGTCCAGCCGGACCTTCTCCACGTTCAGGATCTTGCCGCGCAGGGGCAGGATCGCCTGTGTCTTGCTGTCGCGGCCGCCCTTGGCGCTGCCGCCTGCGGAGTCACCCTCCACCATGAAGATCTCGCACTTGGCAGGATCCCGCTCAGAGCAGTCTGCCAGTTTGCCCGGCAGGGACGCGCTCTCCAGCACGGTCTTCCGCCTCGTGGCTTCCCTTGCCTTCCGGGCTGCTTCCCGGGCACGCTGGGCATCCACGCAGCGGGTCACAATCGCTTTGGCCACGGTGGGATTCTCTTCCAGGTACGTGGTCAGTTCCTCGCTCACCAGGCTGTCCACCACGCCGCGGACCTGGCCGGAGCCCAGCTTGGACTTGGTCTGGCTCTCGAACTGGGGATCTTCCATCTTGATGGAAACAATCGCCGTCAGGCTCTCGCGGACGTCCTCGCCCTTCAGGTTCGGTTCATTGTCCTTCAGGATCTTGTACCGCCGGCCGTAGTCGTTGATGGCACGGGTCACCGCGGTGTTGAAGCCCTGCAGGTGGGTGCCGCCGTCCGGCGTGGCAATGTTGTTGGCAAATGTGTACACATTCTCCGCGTAGGAGTCGTTGTACTGCATGGCCATCTCCACCAGGATGCCGTCCTTGATGCCCTCGGTGTAGATGGGTTCCGGGAACAGCACCTGCTTGTGCTGGTTCAGGAACTTGACGAATTCCCGCAGGCCGCCTTCAAAGCAGAAGTTATTTTCCTTCGCTTCTTCCGGCCGTTCATCCCGGAAGATGATCCGGACGCCCTTGTTCAGGAAGGCCATTTCCCGCAGGCGGTTCCTCAGGGTTTCATACTCGAAATCCCCGGTCTCAAAGATGCCTTCGGGATTCTCTTCGGAACGGACATCCGGCCAGAACTGGATCGTGGTGCCGGTCCGGTCCGTGGTGCCGATCACCTTCAGGTCGTGCAGGTATTTGCCGCGTTCGTACTCCTGCTGGTAGATCTGGCCGTTCTGGTAGACGGTAACGGTGAAGTGCCTGCTCAGCGCGTTCACCACGCTGGCGCCGACACCGTGCAGGCCGCCGGAAACCTTGTATCCCCCGCCGCCGAACTTGCCGCCCGCGTGCAGGACAGTCAGGCAGACCTCCACCGCGGGACGCTGCATCTTCGGATGCAGGCCCACCGGGAAACCGCGCCCGTCGTCCATGACGGTCACGGAGCCGTCCGCGTTCAGCGTCACGTTAATCTGCTTACAGTAACCGGCTAGCGCTTCGTCCACGGAATTGTCCACAATTTCATAGACCAGGTGATGCAGGCCCCGGGCGTCCGTGGAGCCGATATACATACCCGGCCGTTTACGGACAGCTTCCAGTCCTTCCAGGACCTGGATCTGCTCCTCTCCGTAGTCAGCTGTGACTGCCGTCACCTGTTCCATTTCAAGATCTTTTTCTTCTGCCATGGTGCACCTCATAATCGTTCTCTTTCGCGCACTTTGGAAAACCTGTGTTTTCAGGGGATTTCCGGACCATTTTTGAAATCCGTCAACGCCTTGAAAAATCAAGCATTCCAAATCGATTTATTATAGCACTTTTTAACCGGAAATGGAAGCTTTTTGGCGCTTTTTTCTTTCCTATTATATATACACGGTCTTTGTTGTCCGGACAGCCTGCAAGCCTTTTGCGCCTTCTTTCCGGGCCTTTCCCGGCGCTTGTTTTTCACTGTGGCGCATGATACAATCCTGCTGTATTCAGCGCGTTTTATCCCGGTTTTCCGGCCATTCCGGGCAGATCGGAGGATCCATGAACGATATCACCTATGTCGGCAAGAATACCATCCTGAACGCCGTTTCCCGGCATGCCCATGAAAGCTGGGAGTTTGTTTACTGCACCCGCGGGTCCGGCACCTTCCTGTTCGATGACCGCAGCCTGGACTACCGGGAAGGGGACGTGGTCATCATCCCGCCCATGACGCCCCACTCCAACGCCGGAACGGAAAGCCCGCAGAACATCCATATCAACATGGTGTCCCCCGCGCTTTCCTTCTCTTCTCCGCTGGCCATTTCGGATGACTCCAACCGTTTCCTGCTCAACAGCTTCCAGGCCGTGTTTTTTCATTTCTACTCCGACCGGAAGGAAGCCGCCGCGCTCCTGTCCGTCTACGGCGACCTGATCACCTGCTACCTGGCGGCCTACCGTGCCGGCAGCACGCTGACGCCCATCGTTGCCAGGATCGAGAACAATATCATCTCCAATTACGCGGACAGTTCCTATGAGCTGGATGCCTATATGCATTCCCTGCCCTTCAGCTACGATTATTTGCGCAAGCTGTTCCAGAAGGAACTGGGAGTCACCCCGCACCGCTATCTCGTGGATAAACGGCTTAAAATGGCCGCAGAACTGCTGATGACCGACGCCGGCGCCGGCACCTGGGCCATCGGCGATATTGCCCCCATGTGCGGCTTTCACGATCCGCTGTATTTCTCCAAGATGTTCAAAAAGCGGTATGGCGTCGCGCCGCGGTACTATTCCGAATACTGCATGAAAAACGCGGCTGCCCGCCCCGACAGCGACAGGGGCAGGGTCCAGCTGTAAAACAGCTTCATTCCAGTGAAAAACGGCCAGCCGGTTCAACCGGCTGGCCGTCATTGTTTTCCTGGCACAGAAGCATTATTTCTGCTTTTCTTCAAAGGCAAAGTACCGTTTTGCGTTGTTGTAGCTGATATCCGCCACAATCTCCTTCAGGGTGTCATAATCCTCGGGATAGAATCCCTCCTCCACCCATTCGCCGAATATGCGGCAAAGAATGCGGCGGAAGTACTCATGCCTCGGATAGCTCAGGAAGCTGCGGCTGTCCGTCAGCATGCCCACAAAGCCCGCCAGGTAGCCCAGGGACGCCAGGCTCCTGATCTGCTCAGTCATCCCGTCAAAATGATCATTGAACCACCAGGCGGAGCCGTGCTGGATCCGTCCCACCGCCGTATCATTCTGGAAGCAGCCCAGGATGGTATCAATCGCGGCATTGTCGTTGGTGTTCAGGCTGTACAGGATGGTCTTCGGCAGGCTGCCCGCTTCCTCCAGGGCACCCAGGAACGCCGCGGTCTGGGCGCTCGGCGCGTAATTGTCCACGCAGTCAAAGCCGGTATCCGGCCCCATGGCCCGGAAGGTGACAGGGTTATTGTCCCGGCGGCAGCCGTAATGCAGCTGCATGACCCAGTCCCTCTTGCTGTATTCCGCCGCCATCGCGGTCATGAAGGCGCATTTGAACTTCGCTTCCTGCTCCGCGTCGGGAAGGATCCCTTCCATCCGGCGGCGGAAAATCGTTTCAATCTCCGCCTCCTCCGCGGGGGCGTAAACCACATAATTCAGGCCGTGGTCGCTCAGCTTGCAGCCGTGGGCCGCGAAGAAATCAAGCCGGTTGTGCAGGGCGGCCTTCAGGTCCGCAAATGTGGCAATCTTCATGCCTGCTGCCGCTTCCAGCTGCGCAATGTATTCCGGATAGGTCACCTTTTCCAGGTTCATTGCCTTATCAGGGCGCCAGGCCGGCAGCACCGTCACCGGGAAGCTCCGGTCCGCCGCCAGCTTTTCATGCCACTCCAGCGTGTCCGCCGGGTCATCCGTGGTGCAGATGGTATCCACATGGCTCATCATAATGAGTCCCCGGGCGGAATATCCTTCCTCCTGAAGCTTCGCGTTGGCCAGGTCCCAGACTTTCTTCGCCGTCTCTTTGTTCAGGATGCCTTCATAGCCGAAAAACCTGCGCAGCTCCAGATGGCTCCAGTGGTGCAGGGGGTTGCCGATGGACTTCCCGAGCACCTCCGCGTATTTTTCAAACTTTTCCCAGTCGCCCGCGTCCCCGGTAACATACTTCTCCGGCACGCCCGCGGACCGCATCAGGCGCCACTTGTAATGGTCGCCGCCGAGCCACACCTGGGTAATATTCTCATACCGGATATCCTCCCAGATCTCCCGGGGATTCAGGTGGCAGTGGTAGTCAATGATCGGCTGGTTTTCAGCTGCCTCATGATACAGCTTTTTCGCCGCTTCCGTATTCAGCAGGAAATCCTTGTCCAGAAACACTTTCATTCTCTTTTCCTTCCCGCATAAGCGCACGCAGCTTATACTTGTTAATTGTTAATTATCTTTTTACCCTTGCGCTGCCGTTTTTCATGATGCTTTCCACTTCTTCCCTGCTGGCCATGCTGGTATCGCCGGGGGTGGTCATCGCCAGCGCGCCGTGGGCTGCGCCGTAATTCACTGCCTTATCAGGATCGCCGGTGGTCATCAGGCCGTAGATCAGCCCGGAGGCGAAGGAATCGCCGCCGCCGACACGGTCCAGGATTTCCAGGTTGTCATAGGCCTTTGACATATAAACCTGCCCGTCCGCCCAGCAGATCGCTTTCCAGTCGTTCACCGTGGCTGTTTTTACGGTGCGCAGCGTGGTGGCAATGGCTTTGAAGTTCGGATACTGCTTTGCCGCTTCCGCGATCATCTTGTAGTATCCGTCAAGGTTCAGTTCCTTCAGGTTTTCATCGTTGCCTTCAACCTGCAGGCCCAGGCAGGCCGTAAAGTCTTCTTCGTTGCCGATCATCACGTCCACATATTTCGCGACTTCCCGGTTCACTTCCCGGGCTTTCTCCTGGCCGCCGATCGCCGACCACATGGAAGGCCGGTAATTCAGGTCGTAGGATACCAGGGTGCCGTATTTCTTCGCAGCCTTGCAGGCAGCGATGACCGTCTCGCAGCTCTGTTCGGACAACGCCGCGTAAATGCCGCCGGTATGCAGCCACCGGACGCCCAGTTTGCCGAAGACATAGTCGAAATCGAAGTCCTCCGGCGTCGCCTTGGAAATGGCGGTGTTGGCACGGTCAGAGCACCCTACCGCGCCCCGGATGCCGTAGCCGCGTTCCGTGAAGTTCAGGCCGTTCCGGCAGACGCGGCCGATGCCGTCCGTCTTTTTCCAGCAGATCAGGCCGGTGTCCACGCCGCCCTGCTCAATCAGGTCCTTCAGCAGTTTGCCGACTTCATTGTCCGCGAACGCCGTCAGCACGCCGGTCTTCATTCCGAAGCACTTGTGCAGGCCGCGGACCACGTTGTACTCGCCGCCGCCTTCCCAGACCTTAAATTCACGGGTCGTACGGATCCGGCCCTCGCCGGGATCCAGGCGCAGCATGATTTCACCCAGGGATACCGCGTCATAGCGGCATTCTTCAGCAGCTTTCAGATTAAGGTCCATATTCTTACCCCCTGATCTCTTTCACAATCTCAGCGGCCTCGCGTACAAGCCGCTCAATTTCATCAAACCGGCCTTCCTTGACCAGCTTCCCGCTGACCATCCAGCTGCCGCCGCAGGCCACGATCCGGTCATAGGCCAGGTAATCCCGCACATTCGCTGCGCTGATTCCGCCGGTAGGCATAAAGTTCAGGCCCACATAGGGAGCCGCCAGCGCCTTGATCATCTTCAGGCCGCCCGAAGGCTCCGCCGGGAAGAACTTCAGCACGTCCAGGTCAAACTGCAGCGCCGCCTCAATCTCCGTCGGCGTGCAGACGCCCGGGGTCATGGGCACGCCCTTCTTCAGCACATACTCCGTCACCTTCGGATTGAACCCGGGGCTGACAATAAACGTCGCGCCGGCATCAATGGCCCGGTCTGCCTGCTCTGTGGTCAGCACGGTTCCGGCGCCGATAATCATTTCCGGAAAGGCTTTGGCCATCCGCCGGATGGACTCCTCGGCGGCAGCCGTGCGGAAGGTGACCTCCGCGCAGGGCAGGCCGCCCTTCATCAGGCATTCCGCCAGCGGCAGCGCGTCTTCCGCGTTCTCCAGGACCACCACCGGCACAATACCGATCTTCTGCAGTTTCTTCATCATCTCTGTCATCTTTCAGTTCCTCCCTGACATTGTTCATTGTTAATTGTTCATTATAATGTGATTCCCGTCTTGAATATCGCCAGGTCGTGGAATCTGTTCTCCTCGCTCCGGGTCTGCTCTCCCGAGGCAATCCGAAGCACAAGCTCAAACAGCTCCCCGCCCAGTTCGTCCAGGGTTTTGCCTTCCAGCAGCCGTCCGGCGTCAAAGTCAATCCAGTTCTTTTTTTTCTCCGCCAGCGGCGTGTTGGAGGAAATCTTGACCGTCGGAACCGGGCACCCGAAGGGCGTTCCCCGTCCGGTGGAGAACAGGATCAGCTGCGCGCCGGATACCGCCAGCGCTGTGGAAGCCACCAGGTCGTTCCCCGGGGCTGACAGGAGGTTCAGCCCTGCCGCCTCCGCGTATTCACCGTACGCCAGTACGCCTTTCACAGCGGAGCTTCCGCTTTTCTGGGTACAGCCCAGTGCCTTGTCCTCCAGGGTGGTAATCCCGCCGGCCTTGTTGCCCGGCGACGGATTCTCATACACCGGCATATGGCTGTTTTCAAAGTACGCCTTGAAGTCATTGATCAGCCTGACCGTTTTCCGGAATGTCCCTTCCGTCTCACACCGGTCCATCAGGATGGTCTCGGCGCCGAACATCTCCGGAACCTCCGTCAGGATCGCGGTGCCGCCCATGGCCGTCAGCCGGTCGCTGAACACGCCGATCGCCGGATTGGCCGTAATCCCGGAAAGGCCGTCCGAGCCGCCGCATTTCAGCCCGACCGCCAGCTGGTCTGCCGGGCAGGGGATCCTGCGGTCCTCCCGCATGCGTTCCGCCAGTTCCTCCAGCAGGTTCATGCCGGCTTCCAGCTCATCTTCGCAGTCCTGGCACACCAGGAAACGGACCCGGCTTTCATCGAAGCTGCCCATATAAGGCCTGATCTGGTCAATGCCGCTGTTTTCGCAGCCCAGTCCCAGCAGCAGCACACCGCCCGCATTCGGATGGGTTGCCAGCGCCGCCAGCACCTTCCGGGTATTGTCCTGGTCATCCCCCAGCTGGCTGCAGCCATAGGGATGCGGAAACGCGTAAACGCCTTCCACCGGTCCGCCGGCCAGGCACAGTGCCCGGTGGGCCAGGGCCTTTGCCACGTCGTTTACGCAGCCGACCGTCGGCAGAATCCACAGCTCGTTCCGGACACCCGGACGGCCCTGTTTCCGGGAATACCCCTGAAACACCGCCGGCGTCTCCGTCTCCCGGTTCGGAAAAGCCGGGTGCCATTCATATTCCTTCTCCCCGGAAAGCAGCGTACGCAGGTTATGCGTATGGACATGCGCTCCGGCTGGAATGTCCTCCGTGGCTTCACCGATGGGATAGCCGTATTTGATGACGGCCTCCCCTTTCCGGATCTGCCGCAATGCCGCCTTGTGCCCCATGGGCAGATCATCCTTCAGGACAATCTCCCCCGGTCCGTATGACACGGTTTCCCCTGCCTTCAGCGGTTTCAGTGCCACCGCCACCATATCCCGGGGAGTAATGCGCACCATTTCGTTCATATCTCTCTCCTGGTCATTCCGGCTCCTGAACGTTTGCCTGCAACATCCTGTTATCATCCACACTTCACACTGAATTATGAATTATGAATTGTGAATTATTCATTCTTCATTTTTCATTCTTCATTCTTCCAGGCATTCCCTGAATGCCTGAGCAGCGCCTTCCCCGCGGATCGTTTTCAGGATCCGGACCGTCTCTGCCTCAAACCCGGCAATTTCCGTCAGGTCCTGCCCCCACATCTCCGTATTGCTCATTACGGCATGGACAAGCTCCTCCGGGCTGTCCTCCCGGTGATCCCAGTAAAACTCAAGCACACGGCGGTCATCGCTGACAGTATACCGGTTTCCCTTCGGCCTGCGGCAGACCAGTCCCTGGTCTGTCAGTTCCTGCGGTTCATTGCTGTAAAACGCAATATAGGCGGCAAAGCTGGTAGTCAGGCAGGCCGGCAGTTTTCCCTGCTCCCGCACGTAGTCCAGGAAGGTCGGCATGTTTCTTGCTCGCCACTTGCTGGTGGAGTTCAGGCTGATGCTCATCAGTTCATGGTTGACGAAAGGATTGTTGAACCGGTCCTGCACCGCCCGGGCAAAATCCTCCAGGTCCTTCCTGTCCAGCGGCAGGGTCGGAATCACTTCCTCATATAGCATTCTGTTCATATAGCCCAGCACGGTTTCATCGTGCATGCAGTCCCGCACAATGTCATACCCGGCCAGATAAGCGCCCGGAACAAAACCGGTATGCGCGCCGTTCAGGATCCGGACCTTTCTTTTTTTGTACGGCGTCACGTCCGGAACCACAATCACCGGCACGCCCGCCTTTTTGAAGGGAAGCCGGTCTTCCAAACTTTCCGGGCCTTCAATCACCCAGATTCCGAAAACCTCCCCCACATCCGTCAGCGGATCCTCATAGCCGTTGGCCGCTGCCAGCGCCTCTGCTTCCCCGGCATCCCGGATCCGTCCGGGCACAATCCTGTCCACCAGCGTGGAGCAGAAGATATTCTCCTCATTCACCCAGCGCCGGAAATCTTCGCTCAGTTTCCAGTCATCAATATACTGGTTCACACACTTCAGCAGTTCTTTCCCGTTATTGTCAATCAGCTCACAGCTGAGCATCACAATGCCGGGCATTCCGGCTGCGAAACGCTCATACAGCACCCGCGTCAGTTTGGCCGGAAAGCTCACCGGCGGATTCTGGTCGAAGGTGCTCTCCGTATCATGGACAATACCGGCTTCTGTTGTATTGGATACAATGATCTCAATGTCCCTGCTCCGGGCAGTTTCCAGCACCTTGTCCCATTCACCGTAGGGATTGATGCACCGGCTGACCGCGGAGATAACCCGCCTGTCATCCACCCGGATTCCGTTTTCACTTCCCCGCAGATAAAGCGTGTAAAGGCCTTCCTGCCGGTTGATCAGTTCTGTCAGGCCCTGCGCAATCGGCTGTACCAGGACGACCTTTCCGTTAAAGCCGGCTTTCTCATTTGCGATATCAATAAAATCATCCACAAAAGCCCGCAGGAAGTTTCCCTCTCCGAACTGCAGCACCTTTTCCGGAGCCTTTTCCAGGATAAATCCGTCATATCCGGTCTTTCTCAGGATCTCATAGTTCAGTTGTTCCATATGCACACCTCCGATATGGATTTTCTATACCCAATTTACACCACAACGTCTGCCGGAGTCAACTTTCCCGGAAGCCGTCAAACGCCTGTCAAAAAAGAGTCTTTTGCCCTCGATGCAAGGAAAGTCAAAGGGTTTGCAACCGCAGTCATATTTATGGATAAAACGGATATTCTTTATGCTGATTCGGAGAGAAATCGCTGATTGATTTTATCCTTCCGCTCTGCTATACTCTCCTCAGGAAAAACTTCCATATTAACCCGTGATCCGAAGGAGGAAAACGTATGAAGAAACTTCTTGGTATCCTGTTGTCACTTTGCCTGCTCCTGGGCTGCTGCGCCGCTTTCGCAGAGGAAGCCGCCGCGCCTGAGCTGCAGAAGAATCTGGTCGTACTGTTCACCAGTGACGTCCATTGCGGTATTGACCAGGGCTGGGGCTATGCCGGCCTTTACGCGGTGAAGGAAAGCCTGTCCGCTGACAATTATGTCCTGCTGGTGGACGATGGCGATGCCATCCAGGGTGAACCCATCGGAACCATGACCACCGGTGAAGGCATCATTGATATCATGAATGCTGTGGGCTACGATATCGCCGTCCCCGGCAACCATGAGTTTGACTACGGCATGGACCGTTTCCTGGCACTGGCTGAAAAGGCAAACTTCCCCTACATCAGCTGCAACTTCAACAAGGAAGGCGAGCTGGTCTTCCAGCCCTACATCATCAAGGAATTTGACGGCGTGAAGATCGCCTTCGTGGGTGTCACCACACCCATGACCCTCCGTTCCTCCACCCCCCGCTATTTCATGAATGACCAGGGCGAATTCATTTACGGATTCCTGCAGGATGACACCGGCGAAGCCCTGTACGCCGCAGTGCAGAAGTCCGTGGATGATGCCCGGGCCGAAGGCGCCAATTACGTGGTCGTCCTGGCTCACCTGGGCAACGAAGCCGAGTGCTCCCCCTGGATGTACAATGAAGTCATCGAGAATACCACCGGCATTGACGCCTGGCTCGACGGCCACAGCCATGACACTGAGCAGACCGTTGTGAAGAACAAGGACGGCGCTGACGTGGTCCGTTCCGGCTGCGGCACCAAGCTGGCCAATATCGGCGCGCTGACCATCGCGAAGGATGGCACCGTCTCCGCTCAGCTCTTCGGCTGGGATTCCTCTGTGGCGGCCCCGAAACTGCTGGGCCTGAAGAACGCCGGCAGCGAAGCGGTTTCCGCGGCATCTGACGTACTGAACGAAAAGCTGCAGGAAGTGGTTGCAAAGACCGCTGTGGATCTGTATATCAATGATCCGACAGCCACAACCGATGAAGGCAAGCCCGTCCGGATCATCCGCCGTGCAGAAACCAACCTGGGCGACCTGTGCGCCGATGCATACCGTGACCAGGGTGGCAACACCGATATCGCCTTCGTCAACGGCGGCGGCATCCGTGTCCAGCTGAACGCCGGCGACCTGACCCTGAACAACATCCTCAGCGTGCATCCCTTCGGCAACAGCCTGACCGTCATCGAAGTCACCGGCCAGCAGGTGCTGGATGCCCTGGAATGGTCCGTGCATTCCCTGCCGGGCGAATTCGGCGGCTTTGACCAGGTCTCCGGTATCACCTTCGAGTATGATTCCGAAATCGAGTCTCCCGTCATTGAGGATGAGAGCAAGATGTTCGCCGGTGTGGATGAGACCAAGGAACGCCGCGTCCGCAATGTCATGGTCGGCGGTGAGCCGCTGGATCCCGAAAAGATCTACACGCTGGCTTCCCATGACTATCAGCTGCTGAACAACGGCGACGGCTACACCATGTTCAAGGGTGCCAAGGTCCTTCAGGAATCCGTCAAGCTGGACAACCAGGTCCTGATCGACTACATCACCCAGACCCTCGGCGGCGTGGTCAGCGAAGGCTATGACCAGCCCTATGGCCAGGGCCGGATCGTCTCCGTCCACGCGGAATAATCTCTCCCTCGTTTTTCCGGACTGCCGGGCTGAAGCCCGGCAGTCTTTCTTTTGCCCTGCAAGGCTTTTCATCCCGGCCCGTGCTTGCTTTTTTCAGGTCACTGCTATAGAATAATCTTGTTATACGTCATCATTATACTTTGTCCCGAAGGAGGTTCCCCATGAATCAGAATTATGTCTTTATGACCGACAGTGACAGCGACCTGCCGTTTCACCTGAAAGAGCAGTACGATATCCCGGTCGTCTATATGCCTTACGCGCTGGACGGCAAGGAATATTTCGACGATCTCGGCCAGATGCTTGATCACAAGAGCTATTTCACCGCGATGCGCAATGGCGCCACGCCTGTCACCTCCGCGCTGAATGAAGCGTCCTACATCGATTATTTCGAGCCGATCCTCAGGGAAAAGGACCTGCTCTTCGTCGCCTTCTCCAGCAAGCTCAGCTGCACCCTGCAGGCGGTTTACAGCGCCCGGGAAAAGCTGCTGGAGCAATATCCGGAACGGAAGTTTATCGTCGTGGATACCCTGCGGATCTCCGGCCCCATGACCCTGCTGGTCCTCAAGGCCCATGAGATGTACCGCGCCGGCAAATCCATTGAGGAAGTCGCCGGCTGGCTGGAGGAAAACAAGCTCCGGGCCCAGGCCTACTTCATCGTGGATGACCTGAAGTACCTCAAGCGCGGCGGACGGATTTCCGCAACAGCCGCCACCGTCGGCACCATGTTGGACCTCAAGCCCATCATCTCCGAAGCGGCGGACGGCACCCTGACTGCCAACGACAAGATCCGCGGCCGCAAGAAGGCCATCGCCTTCATTGTGGACAAAATGCTGGAGTTCGCACCCGATCCGGCGGAAAGCCCCATCATCGTGCTGAACGCTGACAGCATCGAAGACGCTGAGCGCACCAAAGCCCTGGTGGAGCAGAAGCTCCCCGGCGCCAATGTCCTGATCGAGAACGTCGGCCCGGTGATCGGCGCCCACGCAGGCCCCGGCACCATTGCCCTGTGCTTCATCGGTTCAAAACCCCAGGCCTGATTTCTTTGTGAAACACACTCCGCCCCGGCAGTCTGCCGGGGCGGTTTTTTATCCCGGCATCAGCTGTACAGCACCTTTTTCAGGGTCTCCCGTACTGCTCCGGGACCGCGGATCTCCTCCAGGAAATAGCCGGTAATCCGGTCGCCCAGCGGGCACGCGGTCAGGTCGCTGCCGAAAATCATGGTATTGGAGAGAATCGGACGGAGCTTGTCCCCGCAGGTTTCCGGACGTCCCAGTTCGATTCCGGCCAGCATGGCCCGCAGCTCATCCAGCAGCGGATCCCCGGACAGCGGCATGGGATTGCCCTTGTCATCCACCGCAAGCAGGTACCGCAGCCAGCCGGCAATGGCCAGCGGCAGGGCCGTCAGCTGATCCATGGAACGGTTCTCCGCCAGATAGCTCCGGATGGTTTCACCAAAGCGGATGCCAACCTTCTGGGAGGTGTCCGTGGCAATACGCTGCGGCGCGTCCGGCATGAAGGGATTGGGCAGCCGTTCCTCCACCACTTCATCAATAAAGGTTTTGGGGCTCAGGATACCCGGATCCGTCACCACCGGCAGCCCTTCCTGGTAACCCAGGCGCCGGATCAGCCGGACCAGGTCCTCATCCTTCATTTCGTCACGGATCAGGGTATAGCCCAGCAGGCACCCGTAAACTGCCAGGGCGGTATGCAGCGGGTTCAGGCAGGTGGTAACCTTCATCCGTTCCGTTTTGTTCACCGTCTCCCGGTCCGTAAAATACACACCGGCTTTTTCCAGCGGCGGGCGGCCGTTGGGGAATTTGTCCTCAATCACCAGGTACTGGGCCTTCTCCGCGTTCACAAAAGGCGCGACGAACGTTCCCCGGGGTGTTTCCAGCGGCGCCATATCCTCAATGCCGGCGTCCTCCAGCATCTTCTGCACTTCCGGCGCGGGGCGGGGCGTGATCTTGTCAATCATGCTCCAGGGGAAGGAAACCTGTGCCTCGTCGGACAGCCAGGCGGTAAAGTCCTCCGTCACGAAACCGTTCTGCTGCCAGGCGCGGGCCACTTCCAGGATGCTGCCCTGCAGCTTTTCCCCGTTATGGCTGCAGTTGTCCATGCTGACAACCGCCAGGGGTGCCTTCCCATGCCGGTACCGGTGATACAGCAGGGCGGTCACAATTGTCATGGCATGGCGGGCTTTTTCCGGACCGTTTTCCAGGTCCTCCGCCACAACCTTCAGGTAGTTTCCGTCAATCTGCCGGAGGGCATATCCCTTTTCAGTGATCGTAAAGCTGATCATCTGCAGGGACGGGGCTTCAAAGGCCTGCAGCAGCCGGGCATAATCCGTCTGCTCCGCCGGCTGGGCAACCAGTGCCTCCGAAACAGATGCCACGATTTCCTTGTCAATCGTCGCGTCTGCGTTCAGGGTCACGCTCATGGTCAGGTTGTCATATCCGCCGTAGATCATGCGGATATTATCCACATCAAAGGTATCCGCGGCGATAATGCCCCGGTCTGACAGGCCGGCGTCCAGCAGCCGCTGCTGCAGTGCGGCAATAAATGCGCGGAAAATGTTTCCGGCTCCGAAGTGCACCCAGATCGGTGCCTCTTCCGTCTTTTTCCGCATTGCTTCCACATCATAGGAAGGCAGGCGTACTCCCGCCTTTTCCCAGCCGGCGCGGTCCCGCAGGGACCCGAGATTTACTTTCATTCGATTCATATCCTCCTTGAAATATCTCGGGCCCTGGAAACCCGGGAATAAGCATCATATTACACCGAATCAGACCGCGTAGCCAAACAGGCTGGGCAGCCACAGGCTGATCTGCGGAATAAAGGTGATCAGCAGCAGTGCGGCAATCATGCAGAGATAGAACGGCATGGTTGCGCGGACCACTTTTTCCATGGGGCGTTTCGCCACAGCTGAACCGATGAACAGCACAGCGCCGACCGGCGGAGTCAGCAGGCCGATACCGCAGTTCAGCACAACCATGATGCCGAACTGGATCGGACTGATGCCGATAGAGGTTGCAACGGGCAGCAGAATCGGCGTGGCGATCAGGATGATCGGCGCCATATCCATAATCATGCCCAGCACCAGCAGGATCAGGTTCAGCAGCAGGGCGGTCACAATGGGGCTGTTGGAGATGCCGGTAATCAGCGCAGCCGCCTTGGCCGGAACATGCAGGTTGGTCAGGCAGTATCCGAATGCGCCGGACATGGCAATCAGGATCAGCACAATGGCCAGCGTATCAATACAGTTTTCAAAGCTTTTCCAGACGCCTTTCCAGGTCAGTCCCTTGTAAATGAACACAGATACAAACAGTGAGTAAAGGACCGCGATGGCAGCGGATTCCGTAGCGGTGAATACGCCGCCGACCACGCCTACAACCACAATCAGCACCGCCAGCAGAGCCCAGATGCTCTTGCCAAGCTGCTTTACAAAGTTTTTGACGGAGAACCGCTCACCCTTGGGGTAATTCCGCTTCACAGAAATGATATAGGACCCCACCATCAGGGCAATCGCCAGCAGGGCGCCGGGCAGATAGCCTGCCATGAACAGCGCGCCGACGGAGATGCCGCCTGCGGTCGTGGCATAAATCACCATGTTGTGGCTGGGCGGAACCAGCAATCCCTCGCAGGACGAGGTTATCGTCACAGCGGTTGAAAAGTCCACGTCATACCCTTCATCCACCATCATCGGAATCAGGATGGAACCCAGGGAGGCCGTGTCCGCAGAAGCAGAACCGGAAATGCCGCCGAAGAAGTAGGAAGCCACGATGTTCACCATCGCCAGGCCGCCGCGCATCCAGCCCACCAGGGAGTTGGCCAGCGCAATCAGCTTCTCCGATATGCCGCCGGAGCCCATCAGCACGCCCATCGTGATAAAGAACGGGACGGCCATCAGGCTGAAGGACCATACGCCGCGCACCATCTGCATCGGAAGGACGCTCAGCTTCTGGCCCATGGAAATCAGGCACAGAACGGTGGAGATGCCCACTGAGTAAGCAATCGGGAACCGCAGGAAAACCATCAGCAGAAAGCTGCCCAGCAATACAATCGTGGAAATCGTTTCAGCATCCATTATGCCTGCGCCTCCTTTCTCTCAGTCTGGGGTATAAAGAATTCTTCGATATGAAGAAATACCTGCTCGAGTTCAAAAATGATCATACCCACGCCGGCCACCGCCACAGGCAGATACATCCAGATCTGGCTCAGGTTGGGCAGCGAGGAGTACTTGGCAAATTTGGCAATATTGCCGGTGGGTTTAATGACATCCATTCCTTCAATCAGCAGCACCACACCCAGCGCCAGCACTGCGATATCCGCCAGCAGGTCCAGGGAAAGCAGCAGTTTTTTGGGCAGATACTTGTCAAAAGCCGTCATCCGGATATGGCTGCGTTTGCGGATCGCCAGCGTAGCGGAAAGCACCGCCATATAGACCATCAGGGTCAGCACCATTTCCTCGCCCCAGTGCGGAGCCGTAAAGAAGGGGAAATAGCGGCCTGCCACAGTGACGGAGGTAATGATAATATCTCCGATCAGAAGCAGTTTGCAGATAAACAGGATGATCTTGTAAGTCCAGTCATAGACCGGCTTGATCTTCTCCAGCTTCTTAAATAATCCAGGCATTCAGACGCCTCCTCGGTGTCAAGTGTGAACGGAAACAGCAGTCTCTTACCGTAAACACGAATCGGGGGCGCAGGGGTCAGCCCCTGCTCCCCCGAAGGGTTCATCATCTGGTCGCTTTTTCTGTTAAATTACTTCAGCGCCATGATCGCTTCATAGATATCTTCCATGCCGGCGATGTTGGCTTCCAGAACGGCCTTGGTGGCATCCTGCCAGACAGTCTTGTCTTCAACTTCGTTGACAGTGCAGCCCATTTCGATCAGCTTGTTGTAAGCTTCTTCCTGGCGGGCCATAACGGACTTCTCGCACTCAGCCATCGCGTAATCCGCAGCTTCCTGAACCATGGCCTTCTGCTCATCAGACAGTTTGTCGAAGCAGGAGTCGGTGGCAATCAGTTCAATAGTGCCCAGGGTATGGCCGTCACGGAGCATGTAGGGAGCAACTTCCTGGAAGGAGTTGGACAGATAGTTGGTGATGGGCTGTTCAGCGCAGTCCACAACACCGGTCTGCAGTGCGCTGTACAGTTCTCCGAAGGAGACGGGAGTGAAGGCAGCGCCCAGGCCCTGCAGCAGGCCGGTCATGATCGGGTCGTCAGACACGCGGATCTTCAGGCCTTTCAGGTCTTCAATGGTCTTGATGTCAACCTTGGAGAAGAAGTGACGATAGCCTTCTTCACCATAGGCCAGGCCGGTCCAGGGCTGACCAACTTCTTTGGCTTCAGCCAGCATTTCCTTGGCCAGGTCGCTCTTAACGAACTTCCAGTAGTGCTCTTCGCTGCCGAAGACGTAGGGCAGGGTCAGGAACACGCTCTTCTTTGCGCCATACTGATTCAGTGCGAAAGCGGAGATACGGACGATGTCAGCGGAAGTGTCGCCGCCCAGGATGTTGGCCAGGACGTCTTTTTCGCTGCCCAGAACGCCGCCGCCCTGGAGATCAACAACGATTTCACCGGCGGAAAGCTCTTCCAGCTTCGTCTTGAAAGCCCAGGCCACGTCGCTGACGACAGAGCCCTTCTCAGCGTTCTCTTCCAGAGTAGCGGGAACGGGGTTCACTTCAGCATAGGTCAGGGTAATCGGATCCGCAAAAGCGGCGGTGCAGCCCAGCAGCAGAGCCAGGGCCAGCAGGATACCAAGCAGTTTCTTCATGGGAATGCCTCCTTATTCAATTTCGGATGATCTCATCCTTCTGATGGCAATATTTAATCATATTATTTCCATATTGTACATGGTGGAAAATACACATTATATTGCAAAAAACATCATTTTATGTATAATGCTGGTAGAAACATTGTTGAAAGAAGTGGCAATCATGGATGGTGCCTATATCTCCGCCTTCAATATATTGCAAGATATGAGCAGAAACGACATCGAGGTTTATCATTACTGCGATGCCGCCACCTTTGGTGTGCCGCCGCACCGGCATGATTTTTACGAGCTTTACTGTCTGCTGTCAGACAGCTATACTTACCATGTGGAAGACAATCAGTATGAACTCCATCCGGGAACCCTGATCCTTGTTCCTCCGGGAGAAACGCACTGGCCGGAGCTGCAGGGGCCTCCCCGGGATATTGAACGGATCGTTCTCTGGCTCAATCCGGAATTCATCTCTTCCCTGTCCATCTTCCTGCCCAAGACCCTGGGCGCCATGGGTTCCAACCTCCAGGACGAGCATCTCATCGTACCGGAGGAAAAGACCTATCACGTCATTCTGAACCTGTTGTATTCCCTGCTGTATGAAAAAAACCGGGCGGACGCGGACAGCCAGTACCTGTGCCACCTGATCCTCTCCCAGCTGCTGATCCATATCAGCCGCGTGCTGAATCAGCGGACAAAACCGCAGGAAGATCCGGGAACGCGGTACGGGGAAATCATGAAGGTCCATGAATACATCAACGCCCACTACCGGGAATCCCTGAGTGTCAGTGATCTGGCACAGCGTTTCTTCCTGGATAAGAACACCATGACCCGTCAGTTCAAGCGGATCATCGGCATGACACCCGGAGACTACATCCGCCGGAAGCGCCTGGAAAATGCCCGGGAACTGATCCGCCAGGGCTACAGCATTCAGCATGCGGGATACTCAAGCGGTTTTTCGGATTACAGCGCCTTTTTCCGTGCATTTCGTCAGTATTACGGCATGTCTCCCGGTGATCTGGTCGGTCGTTCCAAAGCCAGCCGCAGGCAGCAGTCAGAACAGGAAAGCGAGGAATAAAGAATGGAACTGAAGTTTACGGATATTACGGTCGCGGTAAAGCTGGATGAAAAAACCTTCAAGCGCTTTGCACGATTTGATATGTTTGCCCTGCGAAAAAAATGGATCCAGCCCGCTGTATTCTCCCTGATCCTGATTGCATTTGCTGTCATCGCCCTGCTCACCCGGAAGGAACAGTCCGGGCTGATCGCTGCCGTACTGCTGGTTGTCGGCATCGGACTTCCCCTTGTCTATATCGGCACCTTCCTCAGCCAGGTCAATATGCAGGCCGCCAGGGCAAATCTGAAACCCGCCCGGCCCGTCTATACCGTAACCATGCGGGAAGAAGGTATCCGGATCGTGAACGACCAGAAAGCGGAGGAGCCGCAGGAAGTCTCCTGGGATTCCATATACAAAGCTTTCCGGAAAAAAGGCTGCATCTACCTGTATGTGACGCCCGCCAAAGCTTTCCTCCTGCCTTCAAAGCAGGCGGATGCTCCGGATCATGACGTCTGGGAGTTCATCCGTGATCACCTGGGCGGGGAAAAATGCAAAGGATAAATCAAAAAAGGAGTGAAAAGGAAATGAAAGGCATCGTCCGGCATCGCAGTGATATCACAGTGAATCCCCTGGGAGGCGGAGTGGAGCGCAGCATCCTGGCATACGATGATCAGCTGATGGCCGTGGATGTCAGTTTCGAAACCGGCTCGGAGGGTGCTCCGCATACCCATCCCCATACGCAGCTGAGCTACGTCCTTTCCGGCTCCTTCCGCTACAGCGTGGAGGATGAATCCGTGGTCCTGAATCCCGGAGATTCCATTGTGGTTCCTTCCGGACTGCTCCATGGAACCGTCTGTCTGGAAAAAGGTGTGCTGCTGGATGTATTCACGCCCAAGCGGGATGATTTTCTGAAAGCCTGATTCGTTTTTGATTTTATCGTGTTACGATAATTTATTGTTGACTTTCGATCATTTTCGATGTATGATACTCCCGAGCAAAGAAACCGGAGGCATTGGAAATGAATCAGCAAAAGCTTTCTTCCTGGCTGAAAGCCATCATTATCATCATCGGGCTCTGCGGGTTGATCGTTTATTTCGGTATCCTGCCCGACTGCGGATCCTGGATGCAGGACAGCTATCCTGAATTTGCGTCCTGGCACTGGCCGTGGATAATCTTCCTGTGGATCACGGCCATTCCCTGTTATGCCATCCTTGTGCTGGCCTGGAAAATCGCGGTCAACATCGGGGAGAACCGGTCTTTCTCCTCATCGAATGCCGCCCTCCTGCAGGAAATTGCCTGGCTGGTGGCCGGGGATATCCTGTTCTTCTTCCTGGGGAATGTCGTTTTCTTTTTCATGAGCATGAACCATCCGGGAATCTTTCTGATTTCCCTGCTGATCTGCTTTGTAGGCTTTTCGGTCACAGTCGCGGCTGCCTGCCTCTCCCATCTGGTCCGGAAGGCTGCTGATCTTCAGGAGCAGAGCGACCTGACGGTATAAGGAGGATACAGCATGGAAGGCGAAATCATCTTCAATATCGACGTGATGCTGGCCAAGCGCAAAATGAGCGTATCGGAGCTTGCCGACCGCGTGGGCATCACGCTGGCCAACATGTCCATCCTGAAAACCGGCAAGGCAAAAGCCGTCAAGGTATCAACCATGGCCAAGCTCTGTGAAGTCCTGGACTGCCAGCCGGGAGACCTGTTTGAGTACCGGAAGCCCTCCGATGACAAATAAATAACCTGTCGATATTCACTGCCGGGAGCTCAGCTTCCCCGGCAGTTTTTTGTCCGGTTTTCTCCATAAAATATTTTTGTTCGCCTTACAATTCGGGAGTGCTCATGATAAAATTTTATCTGAACGAAGCGCGTCGTTAATACTGTCTGTCAAGGAGAATAATCATGAGCGAAATCATCAGGAAAGACATCAGTGAAGAATGGGCCCATTCCGGGATTATCAAGGCAGGAGATTACTGCTTTTTAAGCTATTGCGTAGGCAATATCGGCGGCACAATTGAAGAACAGATCAACGGTGCCTTTGACCAGATGGAAGAGCGTCTCGCCCTTTTCGGCCTTACGCTGGAAAATGTTGTCCACATGGACTGCCTGTTCCGGGATGTATATAACATCCCCGTCATGGAAAAAGTGATTAAAGAGCGGTTCAAGGGCAAGTATCCCTCCCGCAAGTCCATCCAGACCGAGTTTGCCCACGTCGGCGGAAGCAGCGGTCTTCATTTCCAGGCGGATGCCGTCGCGTACTGCGGCTGACGCATCCGCGGAAGGAGTACCAGATGCTGACCGTTACGCTGCCCCAGGCCCGGCAGTTCATCCTGCTGAAGCAGGGTTTGTTGGGAGACTACCGTTTCATCCGCAAGGACGGAGCTTATCAGTATGTCCGCCAGGCCGGCTGTATTCAGTTTGATCCCGTGGACGTCTGCGGCAGGAACGCGGAGCTGACCCTTCAGTCCCGTGTCAAAGGCTTCCGGAAGAAAATGCTGCATGACCTCCTTTACCGGGACCGCCTGCTGGTGGATTATTCAGATAAAGAGCTTTCCATCTGGCCCAGTGAGGACTGGCCCTTCTTCTCCGGCTACAGGGAACGGAGCGTCGCCCACGGCCGGCAGTTCCCCGGTATTCCTGAGCTTGAAAAGCAAGCTGTCGACTATATCCGGAAGCACGGTCCCGTCAGCAGTGATTCTCTGCCCATTGAGGGAACCATCTTCTGGCATTCCTCCATGCACTGGAGCGGACACTGGGAAAAAGAATCCCTGGCCGCCCGCTCCGTGCTGGAGCAGCTTTACACAGACGGCATCCTGCTCATCCATCATAAAACCGGTTCACGGAAGTATTATGACCTGGCGGAAAAGTATCTTCCCGCTGACCTGTTGAACGCCCCGAATCCCTTCCCGGATGAGGAATCCCTGACAGACTGGCGCGTCCGGCGCAGGATCGGCGCTGTCGGCATGCTCTGGAACCGGAATTCCACCGCCTGGCTGGGAATCAGCATGACCACGGAGCAGCGGACCGCCGCCTTTGCCCGTCTTGAGAAGAATGGCAGCATCACCGCGGTTCAGGTCGAAGGCATCCGTTTCCCGATGTATCTGCTGTCTGAAGACCTTCCTCTTCTGGAATCCGTGACTGCCGGTCAGGCGGATACCAAAGCCAGGCTGGAATTCCTGGCTCCCCTGGATCCCATGCTCTGGGACCGGAAGCTGATCGAAGCCGTCTGGGGCTATCAGTATTCCTGGGAAATCTACACCCCGGCTGTCAAACGCAAATACGGCTATTATGTACTCCCCATTGTATACGGGGATCGTTTCATCGGGCGGATTGAACCCAAAGCCGACCGGAAAACAAACACCCTTACAGTTCAGAACGTCTGGCTGGAGCCAGGGGTCCGGAAAACCAAACAGCTTTCCGGCAAAATTGACAAAACTGTACAGCGCCTGGCAAAGCTGAACGACTGCGATTATCCACAGGTATAAACCAATTCATCAGGAGAAAACAATGATCGATTTTACCCTGATCACCGCCTGCGGCGAATGCTGCACCGGCTGTGAGAAAAAAGCAGACGGCAGATGTCCCAGCTGCATCGAAGCGGACGGCCGGGTACCCGAATGGGCCGAATCCGGCCGCTGCAAAGTTCATGCCTGTGCCCGGGATCATGGAGTTCAGTTCTGCGGTTTATGCGCTGAGTTTCCTTGCGGGAAACTCCCGTCGCTGATACACTGGAATCCGGATATCGTTAAACATTTGTCCGCCCTGCGTGACGAATACCTGAAGGAGCATCATGGATAAAACCCTTTATGTTACCGACCTGGACGGCACCCTGTTGAACCGGCAGGATCGCGTCAGTCCCTTCAGCATCAGCACAATCAATCATCTGGTGGAAAGCGGCATGCTCTTTACCTACGCCACCGCCAGGTCCCTGGTCTCTGCGTCAAGGGTCACAGAAGGCCTCTCCACCAACATCCCTGTCATCGCCTATAACGGCGCTTTCATCATCCAGCCTTCCACCGGTGAAATCCTCTCCAGTGAAGGATTCACCGAGGAAGAGAGAGCCCTGGTCAGGGACGTATTGAACACCCACGGCATCAGCCCGCTGGTATATTCTTTTGTCAACGGTGTGGAAAAGGTTTCCTGGATTCCACAAAATGAGAATGACGGAATCCGGCGGTACCTGAGTCTCCGTCAGGGAGACCCGCGTTTTCGTCCGGTTGCCGGAAAAGACGCGTTGTATGAGGGTGAAATGTTCTATTTTACCTGTATCGGTGAAAAGGAAGATTTACAGCCGGTATATGAGTTTTTTGCCAATGACAGCCGTTATCGCTGTACCATCCAGCAGGAATTGTACCGTCCGGAATACTGGTGCGAAATCATGCCCGCCAAAGCTTCCAAGGCCAACGCGATCCGCAGGTTGAAGGAAATGTGGGGATGCACCCGGGTGGTTTCCTTTGGAGATGCTGTAAACGATCTTCCCATGTTCGAAATATCAGATGAGTGCTACGCCGTTTCCAACGCGGTGGATGAGCTGAAGGTTGTTGCGACAGGCATCATTGAAAGCAATGAAGAAGACGGCGTCGCCAGGTGGCTTCTCCACAGGCTGTCCCCGGCAGGCTCTGGCATGTAATATCCATACTTTCACAAGGAACATGACACAGCGTTGTCATGTTCTTTGTGTTATCCTGCTGACTGTATGATACAATAAACACGTCATATTATTGTCATGTTTGAGGTGCCACATATGAAGCTTGACCGTCTGATCGCTATTCTCTCTGTTCTCCTGAATCAGGAACAGTCCACCGCACCGGAACTGGCTAAACGTTTTGAAGTATCCCGCCGCACCATCAACCGGGACATTGAGGCGCTGAACCAGGCCGGCATCCCCATCGTCACGCAGCAGGGTGTGGGTGGCGGCATCCGAATCATGGACGGTTTCCGGATGGATCGCACTGCCCTGACTTCCCGGGAAATGCAGGCCATTCTCTCCGGTCTGAGGAGCCTGGACAGCGTCAGTGGTACCGGTCAGTACCGGCAGCTGATGGAGAAGATCAGTCCCGGTTCTTCCGGGCTTCTTCCCGGAGACCAGCACATCCTGATCGACCTCGCTTCCTGGCATAAAGCGTCCCTTTCTGAGAAGATTGAATTGCTGCACGGAGCAATCGAGCAGCATCGCCTGGTCTCATTCCACTATTTGTCCCGGAACGGCGAGAGTGATCGGATTGTGGAACCGTCACTGCTGGTTTTCCAGTGGTCCAGCTGGTATTTATGGTGCTGGTGCAGGGAAAAAGCATCTCCTCGTCTGTTTAAACTGGACCGGATGGACGCTCTGCAGATCGGTGAACCATTTATACCGCGGCAGATGGAACCTCCGGATCTTCTCAGCGAGCAGGCATTCCCTGACCGGTATCACGTTACTGTCCGAATCAGTCCCGCATATAAATGGCGGCTGGTGGAAGAATACGGGCCTGGCTGTTATAAGCTTACCCCGGAAGGAGACTGCCTGTTTTCTGCCGGCTTTACAGACAGGAATCATCTGATCAGCTGGATTCTGTCCTTTCAGGGAGAAGCAGAACTGCTGGAGCCCCCGGAATTACGGGAAGAACTTCGGCTAATCGGCAAAAACATTTATGATACGTACAATACATGACATATTGATGTCATGTTTAATGTGATACCCTGACTTTGAAAAGCAAAGGAGGTATGCCCTGTGAAATATCCCTGGATTGACGAATACCTGATGGCCAAACGCGGTGTGACAAAAGACCTGCAGGCGGAATGGAACTGGATCCGGTATCATATCGGAGGCAAAATGTTCGCCGCCGTCCTGCTTGATCACGACGATCGGCCATACTATATCAACCTGAAGCTGGATCCGGCTGAAGGAGAACTGATGCGAAAACAGTATCCGGATGTGATTCCCGGATATTACAGCAATAAACTGCACTGGAATTCCGTCAAACCCGACGGGGATATTCCGGACGATCTGCTGAAAACCTGGCTGGATCGTTCCTATCTGCTCGTTTTACAGGATCTCCCTAAGGCAAAGCAGCGGGAAATCCTGGGGCTTTCCGTCTGTGGAACGGACTGCTCCGCCTGTCCCCTGCACGGCAATCTCTGCACCGGATGCAATGAAGCCTGCGGGAAAGTGTTTCACGCACCGGAAGGAAAGCCTTGCCCCATCTATGGCTGCTGTGTCAACAAGCATCATTACGCGACCTGCGCCTCCTGCAGCCGGGTTCCCTGTGCTGTATGGCAGGCAACCCGTGATCCTTCCATGACGGATGAACAGTTTGAGCAAAGCGTGAACGATCGTGTTTCCGCCCTCAGAAAGATCTGAATCCGTTTATGCATAAAGGGACACTGAAAAGCTGCTGCAATATAATACCCACCGGATCGTATCCATTCAAATCCGAACCCGGATGCATTTTTGCAGGCGGGATATATGGCACTCGTCCGCATGGAATGAAATATCCGGAGGGCAACTATGATAATGATTACCTGATGATCAAAATGATAAAATGATCATCAGCAAAATCGAAAAACGTATTTTAAGATAGTCGACCATCGATAAATCGAAGGTTGTCGGGATAATTGAAGTTGAGTCTTATGTTAGCTTTAGTACGGAGGGAAGAAAAAGATGAAATACCAATACAAAGCAATGCCTGAATCTATGAGGGGAACATACGGAGAATTTGCAAAAAACTTCGGGTTTGATTGGAAAGAATTTATTATGGGAATACCGACACCGATGTTTCTTGTCACAACATATAAATCTAATGGACAGCCAAATGCTACGATGCAGTCATGGGCAGGGTTTACGAGTGCGAATCATGGAGGCGGGTATTACGTGATTCTATGCAGCGTGAATAAGTGTGGACATCTTTACCAAAGCCTAAATGAAAAGAAGGCAGCAGTGCTGAATTTCATGTCTTCTGATTTATACAAAGCCTGCATGAAGACGATACAGAATAATCAGCTCGAGGCAGATGAGATAACTTCATCAGGGCTTACTGTGGAGAAAGCTTCATGGATAGAAGCACCGATGGTCGCTGAATGTTTCATGAACCTTGAGTGCAAGTATTTGTGGGAGAAAGAAATCGTACAGGGTGATGATCATGTTATGATTTGCCTTGAAGTTGTAGGCGGGCATATAGAGAAGGATTATATAGAGGATATGTTCGGAGACAAAGGGATTCTTTACAATGTCCATTATCCTATAAATCCGGAAAATGTGAAAGAAAAAGGCTGCGATTATGTAGCTGCACTTAGGAAAGTAAATCAATCCGACGAATATTGATCATATACAAGGCAGAGAGCGGCCATGATAAAAACAGAACAGACCACACAAAATATGACCTCAGGAAACAGTATGAAACAGATCATACTGTTCTTTTTGCCCTTATTATGGGGAAATCTTTTCCAACAACTATATAGTCTTGTGGATAGCATTATAGTTGGCAAGGGAATCTCG
>JAEEGL016639570.1_pt1 | contig 25290 bp, 21 predicted proteins | sample 9134231 | NCBI WGS metagenome assembly JAEEGL01 (sample SAMN16246548, study PRJNA631951) | gut metagenome | biome: gut microbiome; feature: rumen; material: fiber-attached | host: Bos | place: Iran: Karaj | collected 2018-10 | reverse complement strand
CGTCTTTGAAATCGATCTCATACTGCTGCGGGAGCCGGCACTCTTCGATTTTGTACCCCTCGTACGCCAGCTCGATTTTCACAAAGGGCGCGTCCCCAGCGGGCTTAACGGTTTCAACGGTATTCTGCCACGTGGGCTTTACCTCCGTCTTTCCGGCGGCAAAGGCGGGAAGGACCGCGCCGAACGCCAGTATCACGCAGAGCAGCAGCGACAAAAGCTTTACGGTTCTGATCTTCATAAATATCGTCCTTTCACATAATTGTATTTATTATATTGTACACAATATTCAAACAAAAAACAAGTAAAATAACGCACCGCAGGCGGTTCAGCCTCTTTACGGCAGACGCCGGTAATAAAGATTCAAAGGAACATACCCGTGCGCATATTTAATTATAATTAATTTTGAGGTTGAAAGAAACCGATTGATCGTGTATACTGATAAGTGATATTACCGGAAAGGAGGGGAACAGAATGACGATGATCGCAGCGTAATCTGAGCCGAATAAAACATCACTGGCTCAGATGGATCCGAAATCACAGGAGGAACATATGAGCTATTTAAGGGCGGACGAGATCCTGCCCATAGATTTACTTGAAGCTGTTCGGCAATACGCGGACGGCCAATTATTATATATACCGCGCAAAGAAAAACAGAGCTGGGGCAGCCATACGTCATCCAAAGCGTTTTTTCGCGAACGCAATGAAATGATTTACGACGCTTACGTAAAAGGCGTAAGCACGGCAGAACTGGCTTGCAGGTTTTCTCTGTCTCAAAAAAGCGTGCAGAGGATCGTGCGGGAAATGAAAAAACACGCTGCTTCACAGCAGTGACCGCGGGCCGACCGTCGTTCGGTCGGCCTTTTTCAGGAGGGAAAAGAGATGAAAATCGAATTAAGGCCCGTTGACGAATCGAATAAAGAAGCCGTTGTGGCGCTTTCCGTGCGGGAGGACCAGCCCTTTGTGGCGCCAAACGATTATTCGCTGAAAGAGGCGGAGGAGACCAACGCGAAGGAACCGGGCGTGGCGCGTCCGTTTGCCATTTACGCGGACGGCAGGCTGGTGGGATTTACCATGTTCGCGTTCGCGCCGGACGAGGAGGACGCGGAGGACCGGTACTGGATCTGGCGCTTTATGATCGATCAGAGCGAGCAGGGCAAGGGGTACGGCCAGGCGGCGCTGACCGAGATCATCCGCTATTTTAAGGAGAACGGCGCGGACCGGCTGTACCTCAGCACGGAGCCGGAAAACGAACTGGGCCTGCATGTATACCATAAGCTCGGCTTTAAAGAGACCGGCGCCGTCAGCAGCGGCGAGGCCGTGCTGATGCGAATGCTGAAGGGCCCCAACAAAACGGTGAAGGCCTTTTACGGGATCGATATTGACGCTCGCTTGCACATCAGAAGCAAAAAGGGCTACGGCGTGAGCATTGCCGTTTACGACAGCGACGGCGATTTCAACACCTACTGCTCCGGCAGCGGACGCTTCGGGCAGAACTGTCCCGTGAACCCCGATATGCTGTTCCAGGCGGGCAGCGTAAGCAAGCCGATGTTCGCACTAACGCTGCTGCGGTACATGGATAAAGGGCTCATCGATATCGACGCGGATATCTCGGGCGTGGTACCGGAGTATACGAAGATACCCATCACCTTCGCTTCCCTGCTGAGCCACACCGCGGGCTTCAACCTGCACGGCTTCCCCGGGTACCCGGCAAACCACGAACCGCTCAGTCTTGAGGACGTGCTGAGCGGCAAGGGGGCAACGCCGAAGCTGCGCAGGATATTGCCCTACGGCAGGCAGCACAGCTATTCCGGCGGCGGCATCACGTTGGCGGAGCTGGCCTTTACGCGCATCACCGGAACCACACTGCGAGAGGCGTTCCAAAAAGAGGTCGCCGAGCCCCTCGGTCTGAAGCGGACCGGCTTCTTCCAGCCTCTGGACGAAGATCTGGTAAATAACGCCGCGTTCGGCGGCAGGCTGGGCCTGAAAGAAGACCCCACCCACGGGTATCACTACTACCCCGAGCACGCGGCGGCGGGATTGTGGTCCACGCCCACGGAGCTTGTAAAGATCGGGCTTGCGCTCTCAAAAAGCTATCGGGAGGGCGGCTTCCTGAAAAAGGAGACCGCCGAGCGCATGATGACGCCGTTGATGGACGACTACGGCCTTTGCCTTTACGCATGGACCTCCGTGGCCCGCGGCGGCGCGGAGGTTGCCGGGCACGGCGGCGAGAACGAGGGATTCCTGACGGACTGGGTGTTCTCCCGCACCGAGGACCTGTGCATCGCGGTGATGATCAACCAGTCTGCCGACGCGGCGGACGAACGGATGGTCGATCTCGCCATCGAGCTTTATAACCGCGCAAAAGACGAAGAGGACGACGAAGAATAAACCGATCTCAGAAGCAATTTTTTATAAAACTGATCGATATCACCGCCGAAAACTGGCTGGACGTGGTCTTTTTATCCACCAACGAGACCCTGGCAGCGGCGAGCCCTACGAAGCCGAGGGCATGTCCTCCCTCTGCGAAGAATACGTGGCGTCCAACGCGCTTTCCATCGTGCAGTCCGTTTACGAACACGGCTGGGCATTTAAGGCCATCGAGCACGAGGGAGCTCTGATCGGCTTTACTATGTACGGCTGCAACGAGGAAGAGGTATTCTTCGACCTGTGCCGCATCATGATGACCGCAAATACCGGAACAAGGGCTACGGCACCGAGGCGATCCGGCTGGTGCCGGATGGAATGAAAAAGCCGGACGGCTGCGAGGAAGTATACCTTTCAACAGATCCCGAAAACGTGCGCGGCAAACACGTGTACGAAAAGGTCGGCTTCCGCTCCGAGAACCGCATGGTGGACAACGAGGAACTGTATAAGCTCGTGTTCTGAGCCATCAAAAAAAACAGGAGACAGAAATGGATTACGAAATCATGCCGCTTTCATCGGAAGAGGCAGACCTGATCGAAGAAAAGATCTCCGCTTACGGGTATGAGATCGCGCCGCCGGAGCCCGGCACCCCGGAGGAACAGCGGCTCGTCTATAAGGCGCTGACCGGCGACGGCAAGATTGCCGGCGGGTGCATCGTGAATATCCACACCTGGGGGCGGGCGGTGCTCGCCTGCCTCTGGGTGGACGACCCCTGCCGCGGGCAGGGGCTGGGCTCCCTGCTGATCCGCACGGCACAGCGCGGCGCGAAGGAAAAGGGCTGCTATATCATGTGCCTCGGCACCATCGATTTTCAGGCGCGGCCGCTGTACGAAAAACACGGCTTTCAGGTGTTTACGGTCAATAAAAACGTGCCTCGCGGGCACGAGAGCTGGTCGCTGTTCAAACGGCTGGACGCTGAAACGCGGGATCACATGCCGAAAAACAACGCTGCCGAAACGCTTTTCACAATTGAACCCGGTACCAAAGAGGACGCGCAGGTCATCTATGACGGGCTGGACCGGTACTGCAACGCCATCGTGCCCGACGGACACGACGAGATCGAACTCAGCATGAAGCTCACGGGCCCGGACGGCAGTATGATCGCCGGGATCTCCGCCTTTATCGACGGTACCGACGTGGGCTATATTGAAAGCATTTGGGTGGAAGAACCGTACCGCCTGCAGGGGCTTGGCACCCGTCTGCTGACCGAAGCCGAAAGAAAGGCGAAAGAAAACGGCGCCTATATCCTGCAATCGCAGGCGAGCGACTGGAACGCGGACTTCTTTCTCAAAAACGGCTATACCGTGCGCGGCACGCTGGAGGATTACCCCAAAGGCCACCGCAGCTTTGAACTTGAGAAACGGATATAAGAGGAATAATAAATGAACAAAAAATATGAGATCACACCCTATAAGGAGGGCGACGACGATTATATTTCAGAGAAGCTCAGCGCAGTCACCAGTGAAATGATCAGTGAAGCCCCCGCGGAGGATGAACTGGTCGTATTCAAGATCACAAACGGCGACGGCAATATCATCGCCGGGTGCAATCTGCTGATCGACTGCTGGAAGGTCGCGGATCTGGACATCCTGTGGGTGGAAGAAACGTACCGCAGGCAGGGCATCGGCTCCGCCCTGATCCGCGCAGCGGAACATGCCGCATGGGAACGGGGCTGCCGCATGATAACGCTCGGCACCTTCGATTTTCAGGCAAAGCCGCTGTATGAGAAACACGGATTCAAAGTGATCGGAACGATCGAAGACTGTCCGACAAAGGGGCATGTGCACTACGATATGGTAAAACTCCTTGACGCCGCCTGCGTAGAATGCGGACCGTGCGCATTTGAGATCGGGTCCGGCGATGAGGAGGACGCGGAATTCATCGACGATCAGCTGGTGGAATACAACTGGTCGCAGGTACCGGCCGTTCGTGATTTTGAATGGATCGGCAGAACGGTGCCGGGCGACGGCGGCAGTCCGGCCGCCGGGTGTTTTGCGGGCGTCAATTTCTGGAACATCGCGTTCATCGATATGCTGTGGGTGGACGAGCCTTACCGCGTGGTTGGTTTGGGTTCCCGGCTCCTGAAGAATACCGAGCAGGCGGCAAAGGATGCCGGCGCTTTTATCGTTCTGGCCGACGCGCGCGACTGGAACGCGGACTTTTTCAAAAAATGCGGTTACAGCGTTTACTGCACGTTGGAAGACGTTCCCTCAGGATATCGCAAATACAAAATGTGCAAAAGACTTGATAAATAAAACGACATAACAAGAAAGGAACCAATACTGATATGGATAAGAATTTATTACTTCAGAACCTTGCCCGCACGTCGAACGAAAAAGGCGGCTTCAACGGGGCGTGGCTCTACGCCGAAAAGGGCGAGATCGTATCCAAGGGCGCTGTTGGCTACCGCGACGCGGAAAACACGCTGCCCATCACGGAAGACTCGATCTTTCAGCTGGCGTCGGTCTCCAAGCAGTTCACTGCGGCTGCCGTGATGCTTGCGGTGCGGCAAGGGCTTTTTGATCTGGACGACAAGATCACCCGGTACTTCCCTGAGATCCCCTACCCGGACGTTACGGTGCGGCAGCTGCTGAACCACACCTCCGGCGTGCCGGATTATTTTGACGACGAAGACTGGTTCATCAGCATCTGGAAGGAAGAAAAACGGGTCCCTTCCAACGACGAGATCTTGCGCTTTTTGTGCGAAACAAAAGCGGAACCCTATTTCGCCCCCGGCGAAGGGCTGGAATACTCCAACACCGGCTATAACCTGCTGGCGCTGCTGGTGGAGCGGCGCTCCGGCGTGCCATACGAGGATTTTCTGCAGAAGAACATCTTTGACCCCGCCGGTATGACCGCCACCCGGTGCTGCCATATCCGCAGGGACGGCGTTCCCTTTGAGAATTACGCCCAGGCCACGGTGTTCGATCACGGTAAATGCGTTGCGGACGTGGATTCCGAAGAGAACGGCGACGTGGTAGCCTTTGACGGTCTGAACGGCGACGACTACGTGTATACCAATATCTTTGACATGCTCAGATGGGACCGGGTGCTGCGCGAGGGAAAGGTGCTCACCCAAGAAGAACAGAAACTCATGTATACCCCTGGCAAACTGAATAACGGCGAAGACGCCGTTTACGATGAGGAATACGGGCTCGGCTACGGCTTCGGCTGGGCGGTGGGCCGCGATAAGGATCTCGGTCTGGTCGTCAGCCACAGCGGCGGTATGCCGGGCGTGGGCACCTGGTTCGAGCGCTTCATCGACGCTGACAGGGTGCTCGTGTTCCTCACCTGCAGGGACATTCTGGACGCCAGAGCCTACTACGGCTTCTATCACGGCCTGCGCGACGTGGCGATGGGCAAAGATCCGAAACCCATCCGGTCCATTGAAGACGTTGCGATCAAAGACCCCGACAAATCGAAATGGGAAAGCTTCTGCGGCAAGTACGAGCACCCCGAAGACGCCGATTTCATCATCGACGAGATATATATGAAAGACGGCGAACTCTGGGCAAAGGCCATCGACGACGACGGCGACCCCATGGAATTCATGCTCTACCCCATCGGGGCGGATGAATTCGGCCGCAAGGGCGGCATGATCCGGCTGAAATTCGGCGATAACTGCCTTACGTACATCGGCAACACCTGCAAAAAGCTGTAAACCCATGACATTCACCGGGGTCGGCTTCGCTTGACAAATCCGCCCCGGCACCGTATACTGTAATCGGCGATAAAAAATACAAGGAGGCAAAGCTATGGCTATCTGCAAAAACTGCAATGCACAGCTCGACGATTCCGAACAGGTCTGTCGCTACTGCGGCACGCCGGTGACCCCCGAGGCTTCGGCGGCAAGCCCCTCCCCCGCGCCCCTGTACGGCTCGGCGGGTTACTCCCTTCTGGTGGATTCCGACGAGGTGCGCAGCGCGCTGAAAAAGAACAACCGCGTCAGCAATATCGCGGTATTCGTATTCGTACTGCTGCCGTTCATCGGTTTTCTGATCTACGGCGCCGTTTCGGACAAAATGGATATCGGCCGGGCGGCGGTATACGGTCTGATCGTTTCGGCGATCTTCGCGCTCGTTTCGCTGATCGTGGCGATCAAGCATAAGCTTGCAAAGCCCTTTGAGGGTACCGTTGCCGACAAGAAAAAATCCATACGCATGGCGAAAAACAACGGCGTGCCCCGCACGAAATATACGATCCGTTTCGACTGCGACGACGGCAAGAGCCGCAAGAAGGAAGTAAGCATACCCGTTTACGAATATCTTGAGATCGGCGAAAAGGTGCGCTACCTGCCACAGTTCCCCCAGCCCTACGAAAAATACGACAAACGGGCGGACAGCGAAGTGCTCTGCATGTTCTGCAGCAAAAAGAACCCCCTTACCGAATCGGTATGCTCTTTCTGCCACAAGCCTTTAATCAAGTAATTACGGCAAATAATAAACCGCGGGAGTTTTCGATTCCCGCGGCTTTTTTATATTTTTTTAGTTATTTTTTCGTGCGGCTGAACAGCACCTTCAAGTAAGAGAAAAACGCCGGGAACCGCTGCAGAACAGAGCGAATGCGGAACACGGGGCTGTCTTCGGTGAATACACGGTAGGTACGGTTCGTGTTCAGCTTGTCTTCATTTACCAGCAGGCGGCGGAACACCCCGGTGCCCTCTTTCGGGCCGGAATACACCGTGTTATCGGTATCGCCCCTGAAATCGATGCGCATATTCGTCACCGTGGAATTGAAGCTGTCGCCCTCCACTCTGAAGCCGGTGCAGCTGCCGCCCGCGCCGCTCCACCAGAAGCAGAAGCAGTTATCGTACACGCTGCGGCCGTTGCCCACGATCTTGAAGCCGGTTTCGAACTGGTCGGAATAGCAATAGGTATAAAGGTTATTGGAGGCCTCCTCCACAAAACCGCAGGAGCCCTCGTACAGATCCCAATCGATCTGAAAGAGCGGATGGATGTTCGTAAGGGCGTTGCCCCCGGAGCGCACGATCACGCCGGTGCGCACGTAGCCGATGCGGATGTTGGTAAAGGTGTTGTCGTACCCCTCGATCAGCATGCCCACGGAATCTGCGGCGCTGTTCCCGATGATGTTGATATCGCTGATATCCGCGTCGGAAGAGCCGGAGTTTGCGCCGTATTTGATGTAGAGCCCCACCGCCGTATGTTTGATGGAGGTATTCTGCACCTTCGTCTCTCTGCCGGAATCGATGCTCACGCCGTAAGCGATACCGCTGCCGTCGATCACGCCGCCGGTAAGGGAATAGTTGCTGCCCGCCACCGCCGTGGTGTTAAAAGGATCTTTGCCGCCCAGAGCGATCACGGCGCCGCCGGAGAAATCTTCCGTCGCCTTTACCACCGCGAAATTATCAAGCTGCAGGTCCACGCTTTTGGCGGGGTCGGCGGGCGTGCAGATGGGGTGGGATACGAGATATTCCCCGTCCGGGAAATAGATGGTACGGTTGGGGTTTTCGTCAATCACGGCCTGCAGCGCGTCCGCCACGTCTTCGCCGGTATCCGCGGCAACGAAATCGGTAACGCATACGGGCCCCGGCTTTGCGGCGGCATAAACGCCGGCCGGCACGGCCAGAAGGGGGCATAACATGAACACGGCGAGCCTTTTGAGTTTCAGCATATATTCTCCTTCTTTCCCAACACAGAGCGGGGGCTCCGTTTTTGCAAGCTTAACGCCTCTTTGTTAGGATAGCATATGCGCCGAAACAAGTCAATACGCCGTATAAAAGAAGGCGTGTTACCACCTGCGCGCACGGTCGATCCGGAGCACGCGCGCGATATCGAACATATATGAAAAGAGCGGGCGGTTATACGCATCCGCCGTGTGGCATGCCACAAACGGCTGCCCGTTTTTGAGATCCACCACCAGCAGGCTGTGGTAAAACCGGCCGTCGGCGCCGAGCTGCACCACGTCGCCCACACGCACGTCGGCGAGCGGCACTTCCCTGCCGAAGGGCCCCACGCCGGTATTGTTCACCATAAAACGGTAAAAGTATTCCACGCCGGTCCACGCGGCAGCGCGGTTGGTAATCGAAATGTAATACCAACCCACGTCTTTCGCATAGTTCATGGCTGCGCCGGCGGCAAGGATGCACTGCGAGATAAAATTGGTGCAGTCGCCCCCGAGCCCGTCGAAATCGTAAAACGCCGGATTGCGCCCGTACGCCCATTTGCCGGCATAGCGCACCGCATTTTCAAGATCCAGCGCGTATTCCATCATAAAAACCGCCCCCTGCACCGTATCGTATGCAGGGAGCATGGTTTATGTTACGTTGTTTGGAAATGATAAAAGGGTAAAAAGATCGGGTTCAACTGTCAATCAAGGAGCCGGCTCCTGATTGACGCGCCGCCTTCACGGCGAAATGGCTGAAGCCGTTGTCGCCGCCCGGTATGCTTTTTACGGTATATCGGGCGGCGTGTTGATGTTATTTGTTAATTGAATACGCATTCAAAACCTGTTTTCCATTGATATATTCCGACATCAGCATTCTTCCGTTTGAAAGAAGACCGTCGGAAAACGTGAGCTCAATATGGCATTCGCCTGTTCTCTCATAACTTTGTGCATCCGGATTTGTAACTCCACAGGCATACACAGTAAAACGGTCGACGTGTTTTCCCTCGATTTCGCTTTCAAAACGGGAATAAACGTTCCCGTACTCTTTGCCGAAACGGTTCATTACGGTGATTTCAGCGTCGCCCTTTTTGAGGCTGTCAAAGTCTGCCGTAACCTTCTGCATATCATCGTATTTTCTATTGCTTGGAGAATACCGAATGTATTCGTAATTATCGAACTCAAGCGGATGCAGATTGCCTGTGCCCTTTGAAATGATTTTTCCGGTTTCGTCAGCCTTCAGGAAAATAAAACCGTTGCCGCCGGAGTGGTTTTTCGGCAAAAACCAGACCTTATATTCATCACCGAAATTGAATCCTCTGTATTGACTGAAGTATTTTTCCCTTTCGTTTTTATTCAGGCTGTTTCCGTATTCCGATATTTCATGCCAGCCTTTTTCCGCAAGGATAACCGCCGCGTCCGCATACGGCGTGTTCAGTTCGATCTTTTCAAAAAGCGCTTCGCTTTCTTCAGTCGAACACACATGCCAATCAAACCAAATTGGGTAATCACGGGTAAACGCCATTGCGCGCGGCAGTAATACACAAGAGCACACGGTTACCACCGCAAAACAGACGCCTGACACAACCGCTTTTTTCCTGGGATTTTTCATCGGACGCGCTTTGTCTTTTTTTATCAGTATTGCAGCAAGAATGCAATAAATGGCGCTGAGTACGGTACCGGCTGCGGAAGCAAAAAGAAACAACCATGGTTCTGCATTTTCCGGAACCACAAACGGCGTGAATCTGTCTATTAACAAATATGAGACGTTTTCAACGGCATAGAGCGCCGCCTGCGGATAAAAACACCAATAAACAAAACCGCCGACGATCAGGTTGGCGACTGCCGCTCCCACAAGCATTTTTCTATAGCGTTTCGCCCGCGCAAAGAAAATGAATCCGGCGCATATGAATATCATCACAAAGCTGATCAGCGCTTTTGCGGGCGTCGGATTGTCATTATAGTCGAAAGACGCGACCCACGTATCCAGCCAAACAGTGGAATAATTCATCAGCAGAATAACTGCCGCAGGAATCAGCGCCCACCATGTCCTTTCATGGTAAAGCTTTTCAAATTCAGACGATATCGATTGGTTCACTGCTTGATCGGTTCCCACATCCTCCACCGCCTTTTGTATGCTTTCTTCTTTTGAATAGCCGATTTCTTCATAACGATCTGCTCTGTCAAGCAAGTGGCAATAAAGCTCTTCGTACAGCTCCTTTCGCCTTTGTCTCGGCAGATTCGGAGGGATCAGAGTATCAAGATACCCTTTGATTTCGTCGGTCATCGAAAACACCTCCCGCAAATTCAGGCCATAACGGCGGCGTTTCCGTGGATCACCTTGCCTACAGCCGCGGTATAGGCTTCCCATTCTTTTTTTACGTCGGCAAGCGCGCTGCGTCCCTTTTTTGTGATACGGTAATACTTTCTGTTCCTTCCGTCGCTTTCAACCCAGTAGGACTTTACATATCCGCTCTGCTCAAAATTGTGAAGGATCGGATACAGCGTTCCTTCTTTAAACTGAAATATGTTGCCGCTTTTTTCGGAGATTTTTTTGATGATCAGATAGCCGTACAGGTCTTCGCTTTCAAGCACGGAGAGCACCAGCATCGCACTGCTGCCTTTTGTAAGTTCTTTTTTGATATTCATAACGATCATCCCTTCTCAATAATTGCATAGAACATATATGCATAGATGTTCTATGTATATAATACGGCATTTCAATCTCTTTGTCAAGCCCAAAATCCTCAGAGAAAACGACAATTATAAAAAACCGTCGGGATATCCGACGGCAACAAAAAATAATGATTTATTTTTCTTTTTTCCTCCGTTTAAGAACGGAAATTCCTTTCCCGACACCGAGTCCAAACGCTGAAATTGCAGTTCCAACCAAAAATAAATACGGATCGGGAAAATTCGTATTGCCAAACGTCATATGATTTGCCGCTTCAAACGTAAAAAACTCCGTGAAGACAGGGGACGGTTCCTTGAAGACAGGGGACGGTTCCTTGTCTTCGTTTATCAGGACAGGGAACCGTCCCCTGTCTTCACAAATCGGTCATTCGATGTTTCCCGATCTGCGATCGCCCCCCGCTCCCGTCAAAATCGTAAAACGCAGGGCTGCGGCGGTACGCCCGCGCGCCGGCACAGCGCGCCGCGTTTTCGGGATCCGGCGCGTATTCCGTTAAAAAACCGCCCCCCGCGCGGTATCGCAGGCAGGGGACGGGCAATTTGGTTACAGGGGGACCGCACGGCAGCGAATATCGGGCCTGCCGTCAACGCTTAAAAAGGTTTCTGAAGAAATCGCCGATGCGCTTAAAGAACTCGGTAATGCGGTTCAGAATGTCCGTGAAGAAGTTGCCGCCGTCGTCATCATCACCGCCGGAAGGCTCGGTGGGCGTTTCTCCCATCACGAGGCCGCATCCGTAATCACACAGGCCGTCGTTGTTGTCGTCACGGTGATCCGTGCGGGCGATCTGCTCGGTCTTCGCGGCGCCGCAGACGGTGCAGGCTATCGTTTTTACGCCTGCCTCCGTGCAGGTGGGCGGCACGGTCACGGTACCGGCATTCCACGTATGGGCCGAGGTCTCCGTATGAGAGGGGTCGTTACCGCATACGCGCCGGTGCTCGCTGTCGTTCAGCTTTGTCCAGCCGCCCCAGTCGTGCGTCAGCGCGGCAAGAAGCACGCTTTCTTTATTCTCTATCTTTGTTTGTCCGGCTTCATCCGAGAAGTAATCGCCGCAAACACCGCACGCGTAGTAAGCGATATTACCGCCGTTTCCGCAGGTCGGCGCCGTCGCCGCGCAGAACGTAAGGCTGTGGGCGGCGGGGATCAGCGCTTCGCTTTCGGGGATCTGCTGCGCGCAGAAGGCGTCGGTATAATACTTTTCACATGCGGCGCAGTACCAGCAGGCGATATTGCCGTTTTCGGTACACGAGGCGGCCTTCGCGGCGAGCGCCGTCGGGGTATGGCGCGCGTTGACGACCGTATCGATCAGGCTGATCTGGTCCGTGCACGCCTCGCTGTTGAAGTTTTTCCGGCATACGCTGCAGTACCAGTAGGCAATGTTGCCGTCCTCGGTGCAGGTGGGGGCCTTCGCGGGGTGAGCCTCAAGGATGTGGCCGGCGGGAAGGATCACGCTCTCTGTGATCTCGTGGGTACACATCTGGTCGCTGAAGTTTTTGCCGCAGAACCAACAGGCATAATGCTCGATGTTGCCGTCCTCGGTACAGGTGGCGGGCTTTTCAGAGTTATAGGCAGAGTTATGGACGTGTGAGAGTATCACACGGTAGGAATCCGGCGTCGGATCCTCCTTATACGCGCCGCAGGCGATCTCCACCAGCTGCCCCGCAGAAACGTAGAACGTGGATTCATCGTATACGTAATCGCACCACTTGCCGTCACAAAATACGGTGATGCGCGGCGAGGTGGTCTCCTGCGTATCGTCTGTACGCAGAATCGTAAGGCGGTAGCGGCAGCTTTTCTCGGCAACGAACCTGAAAACACTTGTGCCGCCGTAGTTATTGCAGCTCTGATCCTCGTTGTACACCGTAAATTCACATTCATGCGAGATCTCGATGGGCGCAGCGGGGGGAACAACTGTAACCTCCACACTCTGCTCGGCGTACACTCTGCCGCCGCCGTAATAGGTAAAGTATTCTATGGTGCGGGTACCCGTATGCCTGGTGGGGATGCTGTGCGCCGGGCTGCAAAGTCTGCCGTCGTCATCCACATACCGAAGCCACACGTGGACGTCTTTTTCGGTGGTTTCGCCGTTCTCGGCAATAAACAGCGTGGCTTTTTCAAAATTATACCCGCCCTCGCTGTACTGCTCCAGAACGGTACGGTAGCCGTATACCTCCAGCCGCACCTCATAATTCGCGGGAAGCACGGTGATATCCAGCGTTCCCATTTCAACTCTGAAGTAATGATAATCGCAGTATACCTGTACGGTCTGCACGCCGGGTACGGAGGTATCCAGAACGCCTTCCGTTACGGCGCCGTCGGAATCGATACTGTTGAAGCGGGCGTTTACGTACTCGGTCTCGCCGTTTCGCTCTACCTTTACGCGGCATTTCCAGTAGTACTCCGAATAAGAGCCCCACTGCTCCACCTCGGTTACGACCTGAGACGTATCGAGCGTAAACGATATTTCCTCGGATGAAACGGTGATCTGCTTGGTATAGCCCGAAAGATCGATGCGTTTACCGTTGACGATGCCCGAGGGATACATCTGATACACACCGGGAACGTCCGAGGGCAGATAATCGAAGGTTTCGCCGTCGCTTACGCGCACGAACCACGGCCGGAACGTACCGATCAGCTGCTCGTATTCCTCGCCGTTATAGTATTCCCCTGTGAACGAGGGGGTCTGGTAATACGTATACTGCGTACATGTTTCCGGGAAAGCGGAGAAATCGAACCTGAGCTGCAGCGGCAGCACGGTGATCTCCATCGTGCCCACATAATGGAACACCCCGTTGCGGTAACAGGAAACGGTGAACTCGTACGTTCCCGGCTCCGTAAAGTCCCAGGTATCGGTGCTGAACGAACACAGGTCGGTCACGTCGGTGCGCACACCGTTATCCACACAGTAGAACCGCGCGCCGTTATCGTAATACCTGACGTCGTCCAGATACTGCACGTAGGTCAGCTTTGCGTCGCTGAGATCCATTTCAAAGGATACCTGCTCCTGCGCGGTCACGCGGAAGGTGGCCTGCGTATCCGCATAATACAGCGTGATCTCGGTCACCTCGCCCGCCACGTCGCTGACGAAGAAATCCGTGCCCCTTCTCTTATAAGTACTGTTCGGCGTGGTGTACTCAAGGATATCGAACGGGAGTTCGGTCTGTGTGCCGTCGGTCATCTCACGGATCAGCTTCACGCCGATCTCGCTGAAGGAGTAGCGCTTGCCGCGCTGCAGCACCGCCGGAACGGCGGAAACGTCGATGCGGAAGCCGGCGATCCTGCCCGGGAGCACCGATACCGTGTAGGGGCCGAAGCTTTTGGAATAATAATGCGTTTTGCCGTTCGCGTCGGTTTCCGAATAATCGCAGCTGAAGGTGACCTGGTATTCAGCCGCTACAAGCGTATTTATCGTATCATAAAAGTATTCGCCGTGTACGTTCCGGCAGCTGTAATGCGGAACAATCGGTTCACATACCTGTTCGCCGCTTCTGGACAAGACCACCTGCATACCGAGACCGTTTCTTTTAGGCAGACTGGTATACTGCTCAATGTTCAGCATGGCGGCGGAATCGTCCAGCGTGATACACAGATCCTCAACCACGTGCAGCGTGAATTCGGCGCAGGCGTCGCGGTATCTGATGCGGAAGCGCATGTCCCCCGGTTCCGGGAAGTTGAGGTAGCTGCTGCAATACGTCCATCTGCCGTCGGCAAACACCTCGAAATTCGCCATCCACGCGGGTATTTCCGTGGGCTCGGTCCCGTCCGCGTGCAGCTCGGAGATCTTCATGCCGAGCTCATACAGCGAGAGGCGCTCATACAGGTTTACGGTGTTTTGCATGCCGGAAAGGTCGATTTCATACCCGGCGATATTGCCCATGCCCACGGTGATCTGATAGACCTGCCGGTAATTGCCGTAGGAAACCCACAGCTCGCACGTGCAGGGCTGCGTGAACGTACAGGCGTAGGTATATACGGAACCGTCCATATGCAGTTCATAGCTCAGCTCGCTGCTGTACAACGTGGACGAGGTGCCGTCGGAATACCATATTACCGGAATGATATTGATATCCGATATATATAAGGTTGTATAGATTTCGTATTCAAGCTGCGCGCGGGAAGCGTCGAACGATACGTCCGTAACGGTGACGCCGTCCAGAAGTTCAAGCGGGCAGCCGTTTTTAATGGCAAACGACAGCGCTGTGGACTCCTTTTGGCAGCGGATCAGCGTGTTTTGGTCGGCGTACACGTCGCTCAAAGCGAGGTACCTGAAGTTGAAATCGGGGTTCAGCACCGTAAGCTCGGAAAGCGGGACGTAACATACGAACGCATCGCCGTTCACCTGGATCCCGCAGCAGGTTTCGGGAATCGTAAGAGAGGTAAACGAGGTGGGTACGGCTACCAGATAAGAGCCGTCCCCGGTATACAGCGCGCCGTCCGTCACCGAAAAGCGCGTATCGTCCGCGTCTACCTCGTACGCCTCCAGCGCGGTGCCGCGCCCGCAGATACCGCGATGTATAAACAGGTCGTTATCGCTGTTTTCGATGCGGATGGTTTTCAGGGACGGGAGATCGGTAAACGCGTTTGACCACACCTCTCTGACGCCTGCGGGAATCGTGAAGCTTTCGGGCACCGCCAGCCCCTCAAAGGCATATGGGGCGATCTCGGTTGTTGAAGCGCTGATTGGATACGAAACGCCCGCGGCGGTCATTTTGCGGAGCCGAACCACGCCGGAGCCGCGCTGATACAGCGCGCCGTTCTCAACGGCGTAATCGCCTCCCTCGGTCACGGTGATCGCTTCCAGAGGGGTCCCGTCGAGCGCCAGAGCGCCGTCGGAAAGCCCGTATCCGGTGAGCGTGGCGGGCAAATGGAGCGCGCGTACGCCGGAGTTCCGGATAAAGCCGTCCCCTATAATGAACACGCCCTCGGGAACGGTAAGCGACTCAAGCTGCGTCATTCCGGCAAAGAAATCTTTGCCGATGCCGGTAAACTCACCGTTTTCGGCCTCGAAACGGACCTCTTTTACCTGATCCGCATACATACTGATTTTGCACGCGTCACGGTCATAGGTGCCGCCGCTGCCGGTCAGCGTCAATACGCCGGTCTCCTCGTCCAGCGCCCAGCGGATCGTATCGCCCGCCTTGCCGTGCGGATAGAACCCGGAAGGCTCGTTATCAAAGTCCAAAAGATAGTGCGGGAAGCCGTTATCGTTAAGCCACGCGTGCTCGGCGGAGGTAGAGGTGCAGTAGATCTGCACGTCGTTTGCCGCTATTTCTGTGGGCGTGGAAAAAGCATTCGCCTGATCCTGCAAGTAAGCCAGCGCTTCGTCCTCCCCGGTGATCGGCGGATCCGTGTGCGCGGAAACGTACGCTGTGATCTCATTCTTCATTTCCCGCTCATAAGCCGCTGCGTCTTCTTCAGTAATGCAGGATGCGATCAGCGCCTCGTACCGCGCCATGAAACGCAAATACGCCATCAGCACGTCGTAATCAATATCGCTCGCGGAACCGTAAATACAGGATGCGACCACGGCGGTTTCGGAACGGTTGATCAGCCGCCGGGTGTTGCGCAGAACGGAGGAAAACGCAGAAACGCTCGCGGGGACCGTAAGCTCCTCGGGGGAGCTCATAATAAAGCTGTCCGTAATGGTTTCAAGGCCTTCGTTCAGAACGATGCGCGTCAGCAGCGGTTCGTACAGATAGCACGATTCCAGCGTGCGCACGCCCGCGGGCAGCACCACCTCGGTGAGCGCATTATAGGCAAACGCATACGTACCGAGCTCGGTAAGGTTGGGCGGCAGCGCGGCCGAGGAAAGGGATGCGTCGAACATAAACGCAGAGCTGCCTATGGAGGTCAGCGAATCCGGGAAGCTGACGTCCTGCAGATACGGCATCAGCATAAAGTTGCCCGCGCCCACCGCGGTGATGCCCTCGCCGATCACCAGATGCTCGGCGTCCTTTGCTTCGGCATACCAGGGGATATCAAAGGTTTCCGGTGCGTCGTAGTCGAACGCGTTTTCAAAATCGGGCAGCGCGCCGCTGCCGCTGAAGCTGAGGGTTTTGGTCTCCTCGTCATAAGACCAGGTATACCCATCTTCGGGCGGGTCCTGTTCGGGGTTGCTGTCTGCGGCATACGCCGGGAAGAAAAGAGTGAGCACCATCAGAATGCTCAACAGAACGCTTAACGTCTTTTTCATAAACTCTTTACGCCTCCTGTTTTTTATTTGGCTTGATACCGATTTCATTGTACAGCATTTTCAAAAAATCATATCAAAAAACGAACAGAAAGCAATTTGAAGGGAATAAAAAGCGTTATAACAAAAAAAGACCCGCCGACAGGCCGACGGATCTGTTCTCTCTCATCAATTGACAGGATCTGGTATAATGCGGTACGGATCACGAAAACAGAGGATGGTCCTCTGCCCTCACAGATCACTCTTCCATAGGATATTTTCCGTTGATTCCCGCTTTTGCTTCTGCTTCCTCCCGCGCATACTGCGTCCTGGTACGGGGCATGAAATAATAGTCATATTCATAAATGGCTTTTTCGGTATCATTCGGATCCGTAAATACGTCGCCGGGGAAGAGCTTATATTTTTTTACAAGCTCGTTTGCTTCCAGCAGCTTCTTTACATATTCATCCTTATCCATATCTATCACTTTTGCTCTTGTAGTTACCCTGTTCCTGTCGGAAACGTCGTTCAATGAATAAGAACTCAAGACCGTATCAAAAAAGTGAAGGATCTCCCGTATCGTCTTCCTCGGCAAAACAGTATGCAAACGGATCAGTCGTATCATCAGCCTGTTTTCGGTTTTAAAAATATCTTCCATTTTTCCTCCCGTTTTATCAGACGTTATAAGCGGCAATAAATCTTGCCACGCGGTCTGAATTCGCGCCGTAGGCCTGCAAGGCCACCGCGCGGTCCTGATAGGGCAAGCCTATCATCTTCTGGCCGTACATGCCGCCCTTGAAGAACCAGCGGCCGGTAATATCCCATTCAAAGGTGTATTCGCGTTCCAGCGCCATGCGCGTCCATTCTTCGCTCAAAAGCCTTTCGCCGCGGTAAACGCCGTTTTTCATATACAGGTACGGGATCTTCACCATATCGGATGAATGCACGTACAGCCCCGTTGCGCCGATGGGGTAACCCATGGGGCAATGGCTCCACGCCATTTCCTGATACCCCAGTTTCCACAACAGCGTGCGCCACAGAAAATCATCCAGCTTTTCGCCGGTGAGCTTCGATACCACGCGCGATAACAGATAGGTGGAACCGTCCGCATAGCGCTCTTCCGTGCCCGGGGTATACGCCAGAGGGTAGGTGAACATATACTTCAGAAAATCCTGCCCGAACTGCGAAACGGGGGCGCAGTCGATATCCAGAAAGCCGCCGGGGATCCCCAGCCGGTGCCTGAGCGCCATATCCACGGTGGCAAGCGACCAGCGCTCGTCCATACCGGCAGGCAGATCGCCCGCAAAGATATCGCAGATCTTATCCTCCGGCTTCACGGCGCCCTGATCGTACAGAATGCCGACGGCGGTCATGGCGTAGGCCTTCGCGCCGGAATAGATATTCTGGCAGAAGCTCACCTTCTGCCGTTCCACGGTTTCGATCTCACCGCTGTTATGGATCTCCGATACCCGTATCACCTCGTAGGGCTCGGTATCGATAAACTTCATTAAATCGTTCAGCATTTCAGACATGGCGGCGCCTCTCAGCAGTAATAATCGGATTCAATGTAATCCACGCCCATGGCCTTGAAAAACGCCACGCGCTCTTCGTCGTTCACCGTCCATACGCCCACTTCCAGCCCGCGGGCATGGAAATCCTCCAGCATCTGCCGCGTGACCACGTACTGGTCAACGTCGATCGAAAAGCCGTGCTCAAAGCAGCGCTCGTAGTGGGATTCGCTCTGTCCGTAGGTCCACATCAGCGGCAGCTCGGGGAACAGCGAACGCGCCTCCAGCAGGTTCTCAAAGCTGAAGCTCTGCAATATGCACTTTTTAAGGTCGTAAACCGACGCCGCCAGATCGAACACGCCCTTCACCTGTTCGGCGGTATACGGGCCCTTGAGCTCGATAAAACAGATCATGTTGTAATCTCTTAAGATCTCAAGGTATTCTTTAAACGAGGTGAGATACACTTCGTCCGCCGTGGTATCGTTTTTGAGCGGCTTTTGAGTGAGCTCGGCAAACGTGTGCTCGGAGATCAGGCACTCGGTGCCGTCCGCGAAATGGATATCGTCGTTATGATGGGTCACGTATACGCCGTCCTTCGTCATGCGCACGTCGGTCTCGGCGCCGCCGGAGCCGTGCTCCCCCGCCATCTTAAACGCGAGCGCCGTGTTTTCGGGGTATTTGCCGCTGTAGCCCTTGTGGGCGATCATAATCACTTTTTTTGCAGTTTCCATGGGTGTTTTGCCTCCGTCTTTCATCTTGGTTTCATTGTAAAACGCGGGGGTGTTTTTGTCAATCATAAAAAAAAGAATGTACGTAAAACAACACGGGCGGACGCAATTTCGCCTAAAACGGCGGAAAACGGACTGGCTTTTTTGTATGTTTATGAAAATGTTGCAGAATTGAATAAATATTCATTGACATTAAATTAATTTATTTATATAATCATTGCATATTTATACTATGGACCCGAAAAGGGATTTTTTGCCATGAAAAAAGTGTTTATTGACGGCAGCGCCGGTACCACGGGGCTGCGGATCCGCGAACGGCTCAGCTGCAGAAGCGATATCACGCTGCTCACGATCCCGGACGAACTGCGCAAGGACCCCGCCGCGAAGGCGGAAATACTGAACGCCGCGGATATCGTATTTTTGTGCCTGCCGGACGACGCCGCGAGAGAAGCGGTAAATTTGATCGTAAACCCCGAAACGGCGGTGATCGATACCTCCACCGCCCACCGTACGGACGAACGTTTCGTTTACGGCTTTCCCGAAGTGGGCGGGCGGCGAAGCCTGATCGCAGAATCAAAGCGGATAGCGAACCCCGGCTGCCACGCCAGCGGCTTCATCGCGCTGGTAGCGCCCCTCACCGAATCGGGCGTACTGAGAAACGACCTGTTTCTCACCTGCCTTTCTTTAACCGGGTACTCCGGCGGCGGCAAAAAGATGATCGCGCAGTATGAGGACGATAGCAGAGACCCGCTTCTGGACGCGCCCCGGCTGTACGGCCTGCCGCAGACCCACAAGCACCTGCCCGAAATGCAGAAAATATGCGGGCTTCTCAACGCCCCGGCCTTCTGCCCCGTTGTGGCTGATTATTACGCGGGCATGGAAACGGTGATCCCGCTGAACGCGGAAGCGCTGAACATCCCGGCAAAGGAGCTGTCGGAACTCTACCGGGAATATTACAAAACCGGGTTGGTGCGGTACGCGGACAGCGCCGATGAGGGCGGCTTCCTTTCGGCGGGCGCGTTCGCGGGCAGAGACGATATGCAGGTTTCCGTTTTCGGCGGCGAAGAGCGCATACTGCTCACCGCGCGGTTCGATAACCTCGGCAAGGGCGCCTCGGGCGCGGCGATACAAAACATGAATATACTCTTGGGCGCGGATGAAACCGCGGGCCTCAACGTATAAGGAGGAAATATAAAAATGAAACTGATCGAAGGCGGCGTTTGCGCCGCGAAGGGCTTTACCGCCAACGGGATCCACTGCGGAATCCGCAAGAATAAAACGAAAAAAGACCTGGCGCTTGTTTTCAGCGAGATCCCTGCCGCCGCTGCCGCGGTATACACCACAAACCTCGTGAAGGGCGCTACTTTGCAGGTGACGAAAAAACACCTCGCCAACGGCGTTGCGCAGGCCATCGTGTGCAACAGCGGCATCGCCAACACCTGCTGCGCGGGCGGCGAAGCGGTGGCGGAAGAGATGAGCCGCGTCACCGCCGGGGCGCTGGGGATCAATGCGGAGGATATGATCGTGGCCTCCACCGGCGTGATCGGCCAGCCGCTGGATATCACCCCCATTGCGGCGGGCATGCCCGCGCTGGTTGCCGGGAAGAGCGTTGCCGGGCACAAGGACGCAGCGGAGGGCATCATGACCACCGACACCGTTATGAAAGAGGCCGCCGTGGAGTTTACCCTCGGCGATAAGGTGTGCCATATCGGCGGCATGGCCAAGGGCAGCGGCATGATCCACCCCAACATGGCCACGATGCTGGTGTTCATCACCTCCGACGTCGCCATCACCTCCGCGATGCTGCAGAAGGCGCTTTCGGGCGATATCAAAAACACCTTCAACATGGTAAGCGTGGACGGCGATACCTCCACCAACGATATGGTCACCGTGCTGGCAAACGGCATGGCGGGCAACGAGCCCATCACCGAAGAGAACGAGACGCTGTGCGTATTCATGAAGGCGCTGAACACCGTTACCGTAGCGCTGTGCCGCATGATCGCCGGGGACGGCGAGGGCGCAACCAAGCTCATCGAATGCAAGGTGACCGGCGCTGCCGACGATCAGACGGCGAAAACCGTGGCGAAGAGCGTGATCTGCTCGAGCCTTCTGAAGGCCGCCATGTTCGGCGCGGACGCCAACTGGGGCCGCGTGCTGTGCGCCATCGGCTACAGCGGCGCCGAAGTGGACGTGGAGAAGATCGACGTGGCCTTCGAAAGCAAAGCCGGTATCATCGACGTGTGCAGGAGCGGCGTAGGCGTTGATTTTTCAGAAGAGAAAGCAAAAGAGATTTTACTCGAAAAAGAGATCGTTATTCTGATCGGGCTGAACACCGGCAGCGCCGCCGCCACCGCCTGGGGCTGTGACCTTACCTACGATTACGTGAAGATCAACGGCGATTACCGCACATAAGGAGAAAAGTATGAGCGTACAGTTTTCAAACGCCGAGCGCGCCGAAGTGCTGGTGCAGGCGTTACCATACATAAAGCGTTACCGCGGCAAGATCGTTGTGATAAAATACGGCGGCAACGCGATGAACGACGAAACGCTGAAGCAGCAGGTAATGGAAGATATCGTATTGCTGCGGCTGGTGGGCATCAAGGTGGTGTTGGTGCACGGCGGCGGGCCCGAGATCAGCGAGCTGATGGACAAGCTCGGCAAGCAGCCGGAATTCGTAGACGGGCTCCGGGTAACCGATAAAGACACCGTGGATATCGTGCAGATGGTGCTGGCGGGCAAGATCAACAAAACGCTGGTGAACCTGATCGAGGCCAAGGGCGGCCGCGCCATCGGGCTTTCGGGCATCGACGGGCGCATGATCGAAGCGAAGATAAAAGATCCTCGCCTCGGCTACGTGGGCGAGATCACAAAGGTGCGCGTGAGCCCCGTTCTCGACCTGCTCGAAAAAGATTACATACCGGTGATCTCCACCGTGGCCTGCGACCCGGACGGCAACACCTACAACATCAACGGCGATACCGCAGCGGCATTCCTCGCGGGGGCGCTGGAGGCGGAACGGCTGATACTGATGACCGATATCGCCGGTATCCTGCGAGATAAGGACGACCCCGACACGCTTCTGCCCATTCTTACCTTAAGAGAAGCAAAGAGCCTGCATAACAAAGGCGTGATCTCCGGCGGGATGATACCGAAGGTGGAATGCTGCGTGCAGGCGCTGCGGCAGGGCGTGAAGAACACCGTGATCATGGACGGGCGTATCCCCCACTCCATTCTGATGGAGCTGCTCACCGACGAGGGCGCGGGAACGCTGATCACAAACGGATAAACGGGAGATTAAAATGGATATCAAGCAAACCGATAAAGAATATATCGCGGGCACCTACGCGCGGTTCCCCGTGGCCATCGTTCAGGGCAGGGGTTCTTTGCTCACCGACGATGAGGGTAAGACCTACATCGATATGGGCAGCGGCATCGCCGTAAACAGCTTCGGCGCGGCGGACGATATCTGGGTGCAGGCGGTCACCGAACAGCTCAATAAGGTGCAGCACACCTCGAACCTGTACTATACCGAACCCTGCGCGAAGTTGGCGAAAATGCTGTGCGAACGCACCGGCATGAAGAAGGTGTTTTTCGGCAATTCCGGCGCGGAGGCAAACGAGTGCGCGATCAAGGCCGCGCGCAAGTACGCGGCGGAGACCAACGGGGCTGACTGCTATACGATCGTTACCCTGATCAACAGCTTCCACGGGCGCACGCTCACCACACTCGCCGCCACCGGGCAGGACCACTACCACGAGCTGTTTCAGCCCCTCACACCCGGCTTTGCCCACGTTGCGGCAAACGATATGGAGGGCCTGAAGGCCCTTGCCGAAGAAACGAAGATCGCCGCGGTAATGATCGAGTGCATCCAGGGCGAGGGCGGCGTTGTGCCGCTGGAAGAGGCCTTTGTAAAAGAACTGCGCGCCTTCACCGAAGAAAACGGCATTCTGCTCATCTGCGACGAGGTGCAGACCGGCAACGGCCGCACCGGCGCGCTGTACGCCTATATGAACTACGGCATTACGCCGGATATCGTTACCACCGCGAAGGGCCTCGGCGGCGGCCTTCCCATCGGTGCGGCGCTGCTGGGAGAGAAAGTGGCTTCTGTGTTCGGCCCCGGCGACCACGGCTCCACCTTCGGCGGCAACCCCGCCGTGTGCGCGGGCGCGTGCAGCATCCTCGGGCGCATCAACGACGAGCTTCTGAAAGAGGTAAAAGAGAAAAGCGATTATCTTGTTTCTGCGTTCACCGGCGCCCAAGGGATCGAAAGCGTTTCCGGCATGGGGCTGATGCTCGGTCTCAAAACGACGCGCCCCGCCGTTGAGGTGGTGAAGGACTGCATCGAAAAAGGCGTGCTGTGCCTCACCGCGAAAGACAGGGTCCGTCTGCTGCCCGCGCTGAATATTCCTCTTGACCTTTTGCAAAAAGCGGCGTATATTATTATGGAAGCGGCAAAAAGCTGACAACATCGTAATAAGGAGTAACCGCCGTGCCTATCAAGATCCCCTGCGATCTGCCCGCGGCAAAAACGCTGCAGGACGAAAACATCTTCATTATGGATTCCGCGCGCGCCGCGTCGCAGGATATCCGCCCTCTGAAAATACTGATACTGAACCTGATGCCCACCAAGATCGCCACCGAAACGCAGCTTGCGCGTCTGTTGGGCAATACCCCCCTGCAGATCGAAACCGAGCTGCTCACCGTTTCGGGCCGTATGCCGAAAAACACGCCGCCCGAGCACATGCTGAGCTTTTATAAGACCTTTGACGCCGTAAGAAACGATTTCTTCGACGGCATGGTGATCACCGGCGCGCCGGTGGAACAGATGGCCTATGAAGACGTTGATTACTGGGATGAGCTGTGCGAGATCTTCGAATGGACGAAATCGCACGTGTATTCCACTTTTCACATCTGCTGGGCGGCTTTCGCCGGGCTTTACTACCACTACGGCATCAACAAGGTGCCGCTGGATGAAAAGCTTTTCGGCGTGTTCGAGCACACCGTAACGCATAAGGGCTCGATTCTGTTCCGCGGGTTTGACGACGTGTTTCTGGTGCCGCATTCCCGCCACACGACGATACTCAAAGAGGATATCCTGAAGGAGCCGAAGCTCAAGATCCTTGCCGAAAGCGACAAGGCGGGCGTGTATGCCATGAAAATCGACGAAGGGCGGCAGATCTTTATCACCGGCCATTCGGAATACGACGCCGGCACCCTGCGCGCCGAGTACCTGCGAGATAAAAACGCCGGGCTGCCGATCAAGGTACCTGAGAACTACTTCCCCGGCGACGACGACACGAAGGAGCCTCTCTGCACCTGGCGCAGCGGCGCGAACCTGCTTTACTCCAACTGGCTGAACTACTTCGTGTATCAGGCAACGCCCTACGACCTCAACCACCTTCCCGAATGGAAATAACAAAAAACACGAGCGCGCCGTTTGGCGCGCTCAAACTCTGCTCAGCAGTAATAACGAATTATTATATAATGATTTATGCACCGACTCTGAATTCCACGTTCACGCTGCGCGTACCGCCGGTCACACCCGCCGCATCGAGGGTATAATACAGCGTAAACCGGTAATCGCCCGGCGCAAGCGCATGGCCGAAGCAGTTCTCTGCGTTCACGGTGCGCGTGCCGGTGCGAGTGGGCGGGCAGATCTCAGCGATTTCGATCCAATAAAAATCTTCAACAAAGGGCACTTCCGCCCAACCGCCGCCCGACTTCTCTTCCAAAAGGAAATACTGCTCCGGCGAGATCGTTTTGCCCGTGCCGTTTTTGAATTCCACAGTAACGGCTTCGGGTGATACGGCGGTAACGGTGAGTATCACGTTATCGGGCTTCGCGACGGTGAAAAAAGAGATCAGCGCAAGGATCGCCGCCATGATGCGGCTGATAATACCGGAAAACAAAGGGGATACTGCGTTCGGCATATTTTTTCTCTCCTTCTTACCATTTTGAAACGGCGTTATTCCTTTTTCATCATAGCATAAGATCTGTACCGTGTCAATTTATGATGTGTAACGTCGTACCGATATCTGAAATATAATCTTTGACTTCCTGCAACGAATATGGTACAATCATCGAAAAGAATGCGGCGGCCGTCGGCAAACGCCTGCTGAAGCATAAAATATTACTTGAATACAAGCAAAT
>JAEEGL013391695.1_pt1 | contig 25290 bp, 20 predicted proteins | sample 9134231 | NCBI WGS metagenome assembly JAEEGL01 (sample SAMN16246548, study PRJNA631951) | gut metagenome | biome: gut microbiome; feature: rumen; material: fiber-attached | host: Bos | place: Iran: Karaj | collected 2018-10 | reverse complement strand
TTCCGAGAGGATGAGCGAACGGACCCGCGCCTTGATGCCGGCCCTGCGCGAGAGCCACGTGCGCAGGTAGGCGGCGTCCACTTCCCGGAGGCGGTGCTTCATCGCCGCGACGGCGTCCTTGTCATGGACCGGGAATGCGGGATCCATCGCCTCGGGGCCCAGGTAGAGGGCCTGCATCGTGGCGTGGTAGACATTGCCGATCATGCTCGCGTCCAGGTCCTCGGAGACCTCGTCCTCTTCCGTCAGACCGGCCACGCGGGCATAGTAGAACTGCGCGGGGCAGTCGAGGTACGACTTCAGGCTGGACGCCGACAGGGTCAGCTGCCGGATGGCCTTGATGTCCTCCTCCGTCTTGGGGATCTCCGGTTCCGCACCGGCGCCGGGCTGCGCCTCGGCCGCCACGAAACGGTGCCGGACCGGCAGGTTGAAATGGTAGGAGAGCTGCTTGATGAAACGGCTCTCTTCGCCCGTCCTGACGCCCTCCGTCCGGGAATCGTAGATCAGGTACACCTGCTCGGCCCGGGCGACCATCCGGTAGAAGTAATAGGCCCAGACCGCATCCTGATACTCGTAGGTGGGCAGGTCGAACCCCTTGCGCAGTTCCGGCGGGATGAAGGAGGCCTTCTGGCTGCGGCGGGGGAAGACGCCCTCGTTGCAGGAGAGGATGAACAGGCGCCGGAAGTCGAGCGACCGGGTCTCCAGCGGCCCCATGATCTGCAGGCCGCGGAGCGGTTCCCCGTTGAAGGGCACCGACACGGAAGAGAGGAGGTTGTCCAGCAGCCGGAAGAACGTGGCCGGCTGGATCTCCATCTTCCGCTCGCGCAGCTGGCCGACGGCCCGGTAGGCGGCGAGCGCGAAATCCAGTTCCACGGCGAGGGCCGGATCTTCCCGCAGGCGTTCCGCCACGGTCCGCAGCAGGTCCTGCAGGTAGACGCAGAGGGCGTCGATGCCCTGCGCGGACGCCTCCTTCGGCGCGACGGCCACCGGGATGAAGAGCTTGTCGAGCAGCGGATGCCCGTGCAGGTCATCCTCCGGAATGTAATACTTCCGGCCGGACTTGACGCGGCTGACGAGCTCGCGCACCGCCCCGTCGCCGGCCGTCAGCCGGCGGAAGATGCCCGACGAGAAGAGCGACCACACCTGCGCATGGTAGAACAGCCAGCGGCCGGAGCCGGCGTCGGGGCGAAGGTGCATCTGCATCGCCGCGACCCCCGTCAGGAAGCCGTAGACGGCCGTGTTCCGCATCGGATAGCCCATCGTCACGTTGATGTCGGCGATCTGCGGCGGGATCGCGTTGAGGAGCGGCTCCAGGAGCGATTCGTCCGGGAGCACCACGGCGGTGCCGGCCCCGTCGCCCAGCAGGGCCGGGACGATTTTCGCCTGCGCGACGGCGGACGGGGCGCTGATCGCCTCGAACGCCGGGATGCCGACCCCGTCCGGGTCCGGCTGGAACGCCTGCGGGAATTCGTCCAGGTTCTGCCGCATGTAGAGCGAAGACTTGTTGAGCGGATCGGCGATCATCTTTCCCGGGAAATCCCAGCAGAACTCAGCCAGACCCGCCTTGTGCACGGCCTTGAGCACCGCCCGCTCGCTCTCGCTCAGGGCGTTCAGGCCGACGAACACATAGCGGAGGCCCGGCCCGAAGGCGGCATCCATCGCCGCCCCCGTCCCCTCCTCGCGCAGCCGTGCGACGGCCTGACGGTAGACCATGCCCTCATAGGCCAGTCCCTTCTGCGCAAGCCGGGCGCGGAACGAGCGGTACAGCGGAGAAAGCAGGTTCCAGATGCGCAGGAAGCGTTCCTTCACGCCGGGCTGCTCCGCGTCCAGGTCGACGGTCAGCGTCCCGTCCGAACGGAAGTTGCCCACGAAATGGAGGATCGCCTCGCGCTGGCGCTCCGACAGGTAGGAGAAATCATCCTGGAGCGACTTGAAATCCGCCACGTTGGTGAAGAGGCGGTCGGCGTCCACCAGGTACTTGTCCACGTCGTCGAAGTCGCTCAGCAGCACGTCTCCCCAGAAGATGAACTCGTCGAGGGACTCCGCACCGGGCAGCAGCGCCCGGTAGCAGGGATACAGTTCCAGCAGCAGCGTCACGCGGTCCGCGGCCGCAGCCCCGCCGAGACGGCACAGGAAATCCCTGATTTCGAGCATCTTCGGCGCGATGACCGGCACGCCCGAGGCACGGACTTCGTCGGCCAGGTATTTCCGGAAGAAGACCTGCGACCGCTTGTTGGGGAAGACGAAACACCACCGGTCCAGGGGGATTGCCGCCCCGTCCGGCGCCGTTTTCCCGGCATAGTGCCGGACGACTTGCTGAAGGAATGGTTCCATCTGTCTGATTTTATCCTTATAAATATACTACGTTTCTTTCGCATTCTTGCTAAAAAAATTGGAAAAACGGCACTTTTCATTACCTTTGTTCCCATCGGTCCCCAACAGGACAGGAGACCGGCAATCACTAGAAAGAATCAGTTTATGAAAAAGAAATTCAGATGCCTCGTGTGCGGTTTCGTCTATGAAGGCGAAAACCCGCCCGAAAGATGCCCCCAGTGCCATGTTCCCGCGAGCAAGTTCGTCGAAATCACGGAAGAGGAAGGTGCCCCGAAGTGGGCCTGCGAGCACCACGTGGGCGACGGTAAAGTCGAAGATGCGGAAGTCCTCGAAGGGCTCCGGAACGACTTCCGTGGCGAATGCACCGAAGTGGGCATGTACCTGGCGATGAGCCGCCAGGCCGAACGGGAAGGCTATCCCGAGATCGCCGAAGCCTTCAAGCGCTATGCGTTCGAGGAGGCCGAGCACGCCGCCAAGTTCGCCGAACTGCTCGGCGAGGTGGTGTGGGACACCAAGACCAACCTGGAGAAACGCTACCAGGCGGAAGCGGGCGCATGCGAGGGCAAACTGGCCATCGCCACGCGGGCGAAAGCCCTCGGCTACGACGCCGTCCACGACACCGTCCATGAAATGGCGAAGGACGAAGCCCGCCACGGCGCCGGCTTCTACGGCCTGCTCAAGCGCTATTTCGGCGAATAATCCCCTCGGACAGAACCAGCGCGTCCGGTCACCGGGCTACGTCCACGAAGACGGGCCGGTGGTCGGACGCAACCGTTACGTCCCCGTCCGCGAAAGTGCCGCACACCGCGCCGGCGGTGCGGTGCACCTCCGCCCGGTTGTTCAGCAGGAGGATATAGTCGATGCAGACGCGCGGACCGTCGGAAGGGAAGGACGGATCCGTGCCGCTGAGTACCGTGAAATGCTTTTCCAGCTCCCGGAGCGGAGCGCTGCCCGGGACCGCGTTCATGTCGCCGAGCAGGAAGACCGGCTTGCGCGAACGGCCGTACCGCGCCGAAAGGGCTTCGGCGATGCGCCGCGCACCCTCCACGCGGGAGGCCTCGGAGACATGGTCCAGGTGGGTGGACGCGATGACATAGCGCCGCGTTTCCGCGACGACGCAGACCCGCGGCTCGGAACCGTCGCCCCGTGGGATGGGGATCGCGAAGGTCCTGCGGATCCGGTCCCGGCAGACCAGGCCGCAGCCGTATCCGCCGCCTGCATAGGGCATCGCGCTGCGGAAGGCGAACTGCCAGCCGCCCAGATGTTCCGCCAGGCGGGCCGCCTGGAAAACAGCGTGCCGCGTGTTGCAGCTGTCGAGTTCGTTCAGCGCCACCGCGTCGGCCCCGGCTTCGCGGATCATCGCGGCCACCATCGGCGAACTGTCTTCCATCGACTTGCCGAAGGCCCCCACGTTGTACGTCATCAGGCGGAGCGTTCCGCGCGCCTTCGCGGGAAACGCGCTCCCCTGCCCGAAACAAAAAGGCATGGCCGCGCACAGCACGGCCACACCGGTCAAAAGTTTCCTGATCATACGCATGCGTCTATTTCACGCCGAACCGGTAGATGCAGGTGTGCGTATACGTCTCGCCGGGCTGCAGGGTGATCTGCGGGAAGGCGGGCTGGTTGGGAGAATCCGGGAAGAACTGGGTCTCCAGCGCCAGTGAAGAGCGGTATTCGATGGGTTTCCCGTTCTTGGCGACGCCGCCCTTTCCGCTGAAGAAGTTGCCGCTGTAGAACTGCATGCCGGGCTGGTCGGTCAGTACCTCGATGCAGCGGCCGCATTCCGGATCCCACACCGTGCAGACGGAACGGACGGAGCCGGCAGGGCCGTCCAGGACCCAGTTATGGTCGTAACCGCGGGCGTTCTTCAGCTGCTCGTTGCCTTCCTGGTCGATCCGCTCGCCGATGCGGTGCGGCTCACGGAAATCGAACGGCGTCCCCTCCACGCTCTCGTTCTGCCCGAGCGGGATGCTCAGGGTGTCGATGGGCGTGTAGGCGCTGGCGGCGATCGTCATGATGTAGTCCTCGACCGTGCCGACGCCCTCGCCGCGCAGGTTGAAGAAGGAATGGTGGGAGATGTTCACCGGCGTGGCCTTGTCGGTCGTCGCGCTGTACTCCACCTTGAAGCAGCCATGGCCGAGGGAGTAGGTCATCGTGATGTCCAGGTTGCCCGGATAGCCTTCCTGCCCGTCCGGACGGAGGTAATGCAGCACGATGGAAGAAGCATCGGCGCTGACCACGTCCCAGACCACGTTGTCCAGACCGAGATAGCCGCCGTGCAGGGTGTTCACCTTGTTGTCGTTGGCGGGAACGGTGTACGTCTGCCCGTCGATCGTGAAGGAGGCGCCGCCGATGCGGTTCGCAACCGGGCCTACGCAGGCACCGAGGAACCGCTCGCCCTGCGGATCGGTGTACTCGCGCAGCGATCTGCGGCCCACGACGATGTCGGCCATGTCGCCGTTCTTGTCAGGCGTGAAGAGCGACACCACGCGGCCGCCGAAGTTCGTCACCTGCATCGTGAGGTCGCCGTCGGAGAGGGTGTAGAGCTTCACCGGGCTGTTGTTGATGGTGGAATCGAAATTTTCCGCGGGGATGAGGGCCAGGCCGCCCTGGGGATGTCCGCAGGAGAAAAGCATCAGCGCGGGCGCCGCGCACAGAAGGATCTTTTTCATGGCCGGAACTTATTTTCTGGCGGGACGCTGGAAGCCGTCGGCCGTCGCACGGGCCGCCATGTTGTCGATACGGGTCTGGGTGGCAGGATGCGTGGAGAACAGGCTGCTGACCGAGCTGCCGGAAGCGCCCTGCGTTCCGGAAGCGGTGCCGCCGGAAGAGAGGGCCTGCAGGGTCTCGAAAGCCATCGCCATCGCCCAGGGGTTCCTGCCGGCCGCTTTCAGGAATTCGTAACCGAAATCATCCGCCTGGCTCTCCTGCTTGCGGGAGAACTTGGCGCTCATCAGCGTCTCGCCGAGGTCGCCGAGCTGGGAGGCGGTCAGGACGGCGACGGTGCCGCCGGTGGAGACGATGGCGTCACGCACGGCGGACGTCAGCAGCGCCTGCTGGAACTGCTTCTTCGAATGCTTCAGGGCGACATGGCCGATCTCGTGCCCGACGACGCCGAGCACCTCGTCGTCCGTCATCGCGTCAAGCAGTCCGGTGTAGATGCGCACGTTGCCGTCCGCGCAGGCGAAAGCGTTGACATCCTTGGTCTGGTAGACCTTGAACGTGAGCGGAACGCCGTCCACTTCGGTGAGCCGGGAGGTCATCTTGCGGACCCGCTTGACATAGGGGCTGCTCTCTGGCAGAACCGTATTCTGGGCGTCGAGCTGGGCGACGTATTGCGAAACATACGCCTGGATCTCGGCGTCGCTCAGGGATGCGGCCTGGGCGAGCTTGGCGCCGCCCTGCAGCAGGTAAGCAGGATTGAAATTCGCGCAGGAGGCCAGCATCGCGGCCGCCAGCACCAAAGTGAGGATTCTTTTCATATCACGAAATATTAAAATCTTCTGTATCAGTTTCTATCTTGCAAATATAAAAAATAAACGATACGAATGACGCGAAAAACCGATATCTTTGCCGAGAAAAAAACAAAGGATATGGAGCGACTGCTGGACAAGACCGTGGAAATCGTGCGCGGCGCCGCCGGACTGATGGTCCGCAGCGGATTCGATGTGATGGAAAAAGGCGACCTGACCAACCTGGTCACCTCCTCCGACCTGGCCGTACAGCACTTCCTGACCGGCCGGCTGGCGGACCTGCTGCCCGGCTGCGGCTTTCTTTGCGAGGAGGAGGACTTCCGCGACGAGGCGCACGAATATGTCTGGATCATCGACCCCATCGACGGCACGGCGAACTACGCCCGCGGCCTGGCCGACTGCTGCATCAGCGTGGCGCTGACCCGGAACGGCGTCCTGCAGCTGGGCGTCGTCTACAGCCCGGCGAAGCAGGAACTCTACACCGCCGTCGCCGGAAAGGGAGCCTGGTGCAACGGCCGGCGGATCCGGGTCTCGGACCGCTCCTTCGAGGACGGGCTGTTCTGCACGGCGATGAGCACCTATCGGAAGGAATTCGCGAAGACCTGCTCGGACATCATCTTCGACGTGTACATGCAGAGCAACGACACGCGCCGCTTCGGTTCCGCGGCCATGGAAATCTGCATGATGGCCGCCGGATTCATCGAGTTGTACTTCGAAATGCGCCTGCAGCCCTGGGACTACGCCGCGGCGGGACTGATCCTCCAGGAAGCGGGCGGCGCCATCTGCAGTTTCGACGGGGCGTTCCCTTCGCTGGAGAAAGCCTCGATGGTCATCGCCGCCAACACGCAGGAATCCTGCAAGCGTCTCCTGGATACCGTCCACCGGCACCTGGACGCGCTCCCCTACTGACGTTCCGCCCCTACTCCGGCACCGTACGGACTTCCTTTCCGAAGGGGAAGACCGACTGCAACCCCATCCGGAAATGCTGGAGGCCGAAGGGGATGCCGACGATGGTGATGCAGAACACGAGGCCGCAGACCAGGTGCACGAGCGCCACCTCCCACCACCCCAGCAGGATCCACAGCAGGTTCATGACGACCGACACGCAGCCGGGTTCGCCCGGCTTGTTCACCAACTCGCGCCCGAACGGCCAGAGCGCATACTCCCCCAGCTTGAACAGCTGGATGCCGAACGGGATGCCGATGATGGTGCAGAAGAGCACGACGCCGACCAGGAAGTAGATCAAGGCGACCACCAGACCGCCCAGGATCAGCCAGAGGATATTTCCGATGCCTTTCATCCGCTTTACGATTTCAACTCAGTTTTCAGTGCGTAAAGATACGTTTTAATTTCAAATGATTATCTTTGTAAATACACAAATCCCACTGAATAATGAGCATCCGACACTTCTCCGGAGCAATCGCTCTCCTGCTGTGCGCCGCGCTGGCGTCCTGCACGCGTCCGGCGGCCGCCGACCCGACGGCCCCGCAGACCCTCGCCGAGAACTTCCAGACCCCGCCGGATGACGCCCGGCCGGGCGTCTACTGGTATTTCATGGACGGCAACTTCTCCAAAGAAGGCATCACCAAGGACCTGGAAGCGATGCGCGACCAGGGCATCGGCTATGTCGTCTTCCTGGAAGTGAACGTGGGCGTTCCCCGTGGGCACATCGACTTCATGAGCCCGGAATGGCTGGACATCTTCGGCCACCTGGTGCGCGAGTGCAAGCGGACGGGAATCAAGATCGTCCTGGGCATCGGCCCCGGATGGACCGGCAGCGGCGGCCCCTGGGTGAAGGGCGGACAGTCCATGCAGCACCTGGTGGCATCCAGCGCGCAGGTCACGGGCGGCGGCGAAGTCTCCGTCAAGCTGGAGGTTCCCGCCCCGAACCGGCCGTACTTCGGGGAAGGGGCCTTCACCCCGCAGATGAAGCAGGACTGGGAAGACTATTATGAAGATGTCTGCGTCCTGGCGTTCCCGACCCCCGAAGGGGACGCGCGGATCGCCGACATCCAGGAGAAAGGACTCTATATCCGGCACCCGTACAGTTCGATGCCCGGCGTGCGCGCCTTCTTCCCGCCCGCAGACGGCACGGGATCGGCGCAGACGGCTCCCGGCGCCGTCGACCTGGGCGCCGTCATCGACATCACCTCGTCGATGGACGCCGACGGGAACCTGCGCTGGAACGCGCCCGAAGGCGAATGGACCGTCCTGCGGATGGGCAGCCGCAACAACGGAGCCGCCACCCGGCCCGCTCCGACGCCCGGAGTCGGCATGGAATGCGACAAGTTCAGCCGGGAGGCCCTCCGCGACCACCTGGCCCACTTTACGGACAAGCTGTTCGAGGCGGCAGGCGACTATGCCGACGAGCACGGCGGCATCGAACTGCTCCACCTCGACAGCTGGGAGATGGGGGCCCAGAACTGGAACGCTTCGTTCCGGAAGGAATTCCAGAAGCGCCGCGGCTACGACCCGCTGCCCTGGTTCCCGGCCTACACCGGCCGCATCGTCGGCGACAGCCTCCGCACCGAACGCTTCCTGTGGGACGTGCGCAAGACCGCCCAGGAGCTCGTGATCGAAAACCATGTGGGCGAAGTCAAGCGCTATGCCCGCGAACACGGCCTGAAAGTGTCCATCGAGCCCTACGACATGAACCCGACGGCCGACCTGGAGCTGGCGGTCGCGGCGGACATCCCGATGGCCGAATTCTGGAGCGACGGATTCGGATTCAACACCACCTTCGCCCCGGTCGAAGGCACGTCTGCAGCGCACCTGATCGGACAGAACGTCGTGCCCGCCGAATCGTTCACCTCGCACCTGGACGCCTGGCGGCAGTACCCCGGCTCCCTGAAGAACCAGACGGACTGGGCCCTGGTGGCCGGCATCAACCGGCTGATGTTCCACACCTTCCAGCACCAGTGCCTGCCGGATTCCCTGCGTCCCGGCATGACGATGGGCCCTTACGGGGTCCACTGGGACCGCGGCCAGACCTGGTGGCCGATGTCCGGCGCCTACCACACCTACCTGGGCCGTGCGCAATACCTGCTCCAGCGGGGACGTACCGTGGCCGACATCCTCTATCTCGCGCCTGAAAGCATGCCGCACGCCTTCCGCGCCCCGGATTCCGCCTTCGACCTGGCAGACACCTTCATGCCCGACCGGAAGGGCTACAGCTTCGACGGCTGCCCGCCCAGCCTGCTCGCCCAAGCGAAGGTCCGCGACGGGAAGGTCGTCTTCCCGGGCGGCGCTTCCTACCGGATGCTCGTCCTGCCCGCCTGGACGGCCGCCACGCCGGACTACCTCGCGCAGGTCGTCCGCCTGGCCAAAGCCGGCGCGACCGTCGTCGGCCGCCCGTTCACCAACGCCCCCGGCCTGAGCGGCTATCCCGCCTGCGACGACCGGGTGAAGAAGACGTCCGCCGTACTCTTCGGCGACGGGAAGGAAGCGGTGCGCAAGGTCGGAAAGGGCCGCGTGATCCTGTATGACGGCCCGGTCGAGAACCTGTACCCGCCGTATGCGGTGACCGCCGCCCTGCTGGAAAAAGACGGTGTCCCGTGCGACTTCACGTCCGAGGCCGGCGCGTTCCGCTACACCCACCGCACCCTGGCCGGCGCGGAGATCTACTTCGTCGCCAACCGGACGGACGAGGCCGTGGAGACGGTCTGCCGCTTCCGCGTGGAAGGCGGCGTACCCGAGCGCTGGGATCCGGTGACGGGCGAGCGCACGGCGATCGCCGGGTGCACCGCCGAAAACGGCGTCCAGTGCCTCCCGCTTCGTCTTGAAGGCCATGAAAGCTGCTTCGTCGTCTTCACGCCCGAAGGAACGGGCGCGAAGCCGGCCGCCGGCAACCGGGAGACGGTCTGCACGCTCGACGGCCCGTGGACGGTGCAGTTCGACCCGAAGTGGGGCGGCCCGGCGGAAAGCGTCGTCTTCCCCACCCTGACCGACTGGACCGCCAGCGCGGTGGACGGCATCAAGTACTATTCCGGCACGGCCGTCTATACGGCTGCGTTCGAAATGGGCGCGCTGGAAGAAGGCAAGGCCTACAGCATCAATCTGGGCGACGTGAAGGCGATGGCCCGCGTCACCCTTAACGGAAAGGACCTCGGCATCGTGTGGACGAACCCCTGGCGCGTCTGCGCCGGCGACGCCCTGAAGGAAGGCGCGAACCAGCTGCAGGTGGAGGTCGTCAACCTCTGGCAGAACCGGCTCATCGGCGATGAAGCCCTGCCGTACGACGGCCCCGCCCACGGCCGCTGGCCGAAGTGGATGACGGACGGCACGCCGCGCGAGAGCGGCCGCGTCACCTTCACCACCTGGCGCCACTACTCCGCCGCCGATCCGCTCCTCCCCTCCGGCCTCCTCGGCCCCGTGCAGGTGGAAGCGGCCCGGTAGCGGGCTGGCCGGTAGCGGACTGGCGTCCCGCCTCCCGGACGGTGCTGCCGGTGGCTGCCCCCGGGGGACAGCCCAGGGGACGGCTCAGGGATAGCCCTTGTGACGGTCAAATGATTGATAATCAGCCAATAACGCATTTTGACTCCCTCGGATCCGAGGGAGTCAAAACATATAAATCGCTAACAATCAACAGATTAAGCGCCACGATTTCGTACTATTTCGGAGAGAGAAAGGGATGGGAAACCGCTGGTTTTGAAAATATCGCTATCTTTGGAGCGGAAATCACGTGCGAAGGCAACGTGAAGACGACATGGAAACAAAAAGAGACTTGATATGAAAAAGATGATTTGTATGCTGGCCGCCGTGGCGATCCTTTCCGGCGGATTCAGCGCATGCCAGAAAGAAGAAACGGACCAGGACAAGATCGAAGGGACCTGGACCGCCCAGTCCGGGCAGCTGCGCTTCAACGGGGAGGCGGTGCCCGGTGCCGTGGAAGGACTCGACGCCGCGAAAGGCTTTCCGACCTTCCGGTTCTCCGGAGACCGCTTCACCCTCAAGACCGCGTCCGGTGAAGAGAACTACAAGTACTCCGTCTTCGGCGGAAACATCCTCCTGCGCGGCGAAGGCATCGAATACTCGATGTTCATCGCCCAGCTCACCGACAAGGAACTCGCCGTCGACATCCCCATCGCGGTGTATGACGACAGTTTCGAAGGGAACATCATCGCCCATTACCGGAACAAGGACATCTACACGCGCGACCTTGTCGGCGGGAAGGTCATCTACTGGTATTATTCCGGCACCATGGCCGTGCTCTGCAAACCGGTCAGTGAAGCCCCCGAGCCCGACTGGTTCGACACGACGCGGATCTTCCTGAAGAAGCAGTGATGGGAAAAGTGCGCATCACCGCACTGCGGAAAACCACCTATCCGGACCTCATGGCGCGGTTCGAGAATCCGATCGAACATGCCTGCGAGGTCCGCGAAGGGCAGGTCTGGATCTCGGAAAACGGGGAATGTCCCGTCGGGATGTGCCCGTCGGCCTGGGATTCGATGAAGCCCTTCGCCGAAGCCCTCGCCCGCGGCGAGGGGAACTTCTTCGACGGATGGATGAAGGACCCGATGAGCGCCATGATCAGCTGCAACGACGGGTTCCGCCCCGTCAGTTTCTACCTGGAAGCCATTGAAGAATAACGGAATGTTCCACGTCAGCGAACTTTACACGACCCCGCCGCCGGTCTTCTCCACGCCGCTCCAGCAGCGCGTCTATGCAGCCTTCGAGGCCCTCGGAATCCCGTTCGGACGCGTGGACACCGACCCCGGGATCACCATGGAAGACTGCCGCAACATCAGCGCGCGGATCGGCGTCGGCGTCGTCAAGACCCTCTTCCTGTGCAACCGGCAGCAAACGGATTTCTACCTGTATGTCACGGCCGCCGACAAACCGTTCGTGACCCGGGACTTCTGCAGCGCGCTCGGCATCCCCCGGGTATCCTTCGCCTCGGCCGGACAGCTGGCCGCCCGCACGGGCGTGGAAGTGGGCGCGACGACGGTCCTGAGCGCCATCCTGCCGGAATCCGCCGGCATCCGGCTCGTCATCGACCGGGACGTCGCGGAGAGCGAATGGTTCGCCTGCACGGACGGGACACCCACCTGTTTCGTGAAGATCCGCACCGCGGACCTGCTGGAGAAATACCTCCCCGCGACGGGGCACACGCCCGTCATCCTTCCTTAGCGTGCGCGGAGCGGCTCTTGCCGACCAGCACCACGCCGCCCACGACCAGTCCCGCCGCCAGCATCTTCTGCCAGGACAAGGTGTCCAGGCCGACCAGGATGCTGACGACCGCGGCGATGATCGGCTGAAGGTAGGAGTACATGCTGACCAGCGTCGGCCGGATGTACTTCTGCCCGTAGGGAATCAGGTAATAGGCCACGACGGTGGCGAAGAAGATCAGGTACGCGATCTCCCAGCAGACGTTCGCCGGGATGGCCGCGAAATCCGTCGAGAGCAGGGCGCGGGCCGAAACCGGCAGCGAGACGACCAGCGAGACCAGGAACGACCATTTCATGAAAGTGACGACGCTGTATTTCGAGATCAGCGGCCGGAAAAGCCCCAGGTACAGCGAGAAGCTGAGGCTGTTGAGCAGCAGCAGGGCCACGCCCAGGGGCGAGGTCGAGGCCGCGCCGCCCTGGTGGACGGAATTGAAGATCAGCAGCAGGATGCCCGCGAAACTGAGGGCGACGCCGCCGGCCTTCTTCCCGGTGATGGGTTCCTTCAGGAAGAAAAAGGCGAAAAACATCGTGAAGATGGGGCCCAGGGTGCCGATGACCGCCGTGTCGATCGCCGAAGACATGGTGATCGCCATCAGGAAGGTCATCTGCGGGACGAAGAGCCCGATCAGCGAAGCGGCGGCGATCTTCGGGAAATCCCCCCGCGCGACCTTTTCCTTCGGGAGGAACGCGGACAGCAGCCAGAAGAGGAGGCTGGCCCCGAAGGCGCGCAGGGTGAACAGGACGTACGGCGACACCGTCCCCGATGCGGCGATGTCCTTGCAGAACACGATGTTCAGTCCGAAGATGACATAGGCGGCGGCGATGGCCAGGTGCCCTTTGAGTTTGTATCCCTGCATCGATTCCCCGGTGGTGCGTTTCATCGCTCTATCTTGACAAGTTCCAGATCGAAAACGAGCGTGCTGTGCGCGGGGATGCCGTCCGTCTTCATGGCGCCGTAGCCCCATTTCGCCGGGATATAGACCTCCCAGCGGTCGCCTTCGTGCATGCGGGTCAGGACGATCTGCCAGCCCATGATCAGGTCGCCGACCATGAACAGCGCCGGAAGCGGATCGCCCTCCGTCGAATCGAAGACGGTGCCGTCGATGAGCCGGCCGGTATAGTTGACATACACGATGCTCCGGGGCGTGGGCTTCCGGGTTCCCCGTCCCGTTTCCAACACTCTGTACATCACGCCGTTGTCAAGGACGACGACGCCCGCTTCCCCGGCTTTCTCCGCGAGGAAGCCTTCATTGGCCGTCCGGTATGGGTCGGGTCTTCTGTGCTTCTTGGCAGACATCCCGTTATTTCAGCGATACTTTTTCATACTTGTAGCCCAGGCGGCACAGCTCGATGGCCGCACCGGTCTTGAACATCGTTTCGACTGCGGCGAGAAAGAGCCGGTAGGCTTCCGCCGTCCCGGGTTCCGGCGCTTCCTTCATCAGGAAATGGTACGCCGAGGCGCTGGCCGACTGCATGGCGGCGACGCTGCGGCGCGATTCCCGGAGGATGGCGCCGGTGATGCGGTCGTCCATGTCGTCGAAGCCGCGCTCCCCCTGGAAGAAGGAATAGGGCGTATCCCGGTACGCCGGCCAGTCCTTGTCCCAGAGATGCGCCACGGCCATCCCGAGGTACCCGGCGCAGGCCAGGGTGAACTCCGGATAGGCGTTGAAATTGCGGACCGCGTCGCCGTAGAAGGACGGGGCGAGGCGCAGCCACGCCTCCTCGATGTCCGGGGAGGAAAGGAGCGTCCCCTGCAGGAAGCCCTGCGAGGTGCAAGACGCAAGGAGATACGCTTCCAGGCGTTCTCCGAAGGATTGCTCTTCTTGCCGGGCCATCGCGCTACGCCAGCTTCACGGCTGTGCCGGAAGCCGTCACCATCAGCATCCCGCCGTTTTCGCCGAGCACTTCATAGTCGATGTCGATGCCGACGACGGCGTTCGCGCCCAGATCGGCGGCCCGGTCGGACATCTCCCGCATGGCCTGCGTGCGGGCCTTGATCAGTTCTTCTTCGTAGGAGCCGGAACGGCCGCCGATCAGGTTCCGGACGCTCGCGGCGAAATCGCGGAAGAAATTCACGCCGGAAATCACTTCGCCGAAAACGACGCCTTTGTATTCCGTGATGGTCCGTCCTTCGATGGACGGGGTGGTGGAGAGGATCATGGTCTGTATGTTTTTATTGCGCGAATATACGGAAAAACCGACGGACGGAAAAATCACTCCGACGGAATGTCCTTCTTGTACTTGTTCCTGTCATACGCCTTCTTCGACCGGTGCATCACCTTCCGGAACGACACCGGACGGCCGTGCGCGTCGATCTCTTCCTGGCGGGCCGCCCTGCGGTTGGCCAGCATGAAGTCGTCTTGCGAAATGTGGAGTTTCCGGGGAGCTTTCCTGTGTTTCATGGCCGCTTGCGAATCAAAGTGTTTCCCTTACAGGGCCACGGGGCCCAGCATGCCGGCGGGACGCAGCGGCTGGCCGCCGGTCCACCGCATCGCTACGGGATTGTCCGTCAGCGACTTCATATAGTTGCCCAAGGTCGTCGTCACCTTAACGGTGATATGGGCTTCGCCGCCCTCGAGCAGGCGGGCGGGGATGACGGCCGTCCGGTCGCCGTACCAGTCACAGCCGACCTTCTCGCCGTTGACGATCACTTCGGACACGCCGTAGACCTGCCCCAGACGGAGGAGCCGGTCCTTTTCGGGCGCCACGCCGACCGTCGCCGAGTAGGTGATGACGCCGGCGAAATCCGCCGTCCGCCCGTCCTTCGAAAGATCGAAGAGCGGCGCATCTTCAAGCGTGAACACCGTGCCGTCCACCTTCTCGAAACGGATGTCCCACGCGGGGATGGCGACGGGATCGGAAGGGGCGGCGACCGCCTCCGGATCAGCGGCGTCCTCCGCCATCTCCCGGCCCTCGAAGACGACCAGGCAGGACCCGGCCTTCTCCAGGGGGATGCACAGCAGGCCGTCTTCCGTGACGTCCAGCTTCGTCCGGCCGCCGGTCTCCGGATCCCAGCGCACCGGCGTTCCGGCCGAGTGGAAGCGCGCCGCGAAGAGGTGCTCCTCTTCCGGATCGCTGTTGACGATGAAATAGAAGTCGGAACCGGCTGCGTGGTGCTTGATCTGGGACACATAAGGCGACGGTTGCAGCACCTCGAGATACGGCTCGATGCCGCAGTCCTTCTGGACGGACGAGAACCAGGCGGTGACATCCCCCGTCGGAGCGGCCACCTTGAAGAACCGGTCCGGACAGGAAGCCGTCAGTTCGGAGAAAATGCGCCCGACTTCGGCGTCGCGCCGCTCGTGGTCGAGCAGGCCGACGGAACGGGAAGGGACCTTGTCCACCAGGACCAGCTTGCCGCCGGCGGCGACGAAGCGCCGGATGGCCTGCGCCGTCTCGGGCATCATCGACTCGACCTCCAGCAGCATCAGTACCGGGTACTTGCGCTGTCCGACGAGCAGGTTCCCCTTCTTCGCGCCACTGTCCTGCAGGAGTTTCTCGCTGACATAGTCGCAGGCGTTGCCGTTGCGGTGGATGGCCGCCCACACGTCATCGGCGTAGCGGGGGTAATGGAGCGCCGGGAAGGGGTCGCGCTGGGGACCGAGCTTCGTCCAGAGATCGCCCCAGGGCATCAGGACGGCGATGTCCGAGCAGTAATCCGAATGCATCAGGACCGTGGAAATCCGCGCCTTGTAGTCCGCCCAGAGGCGGAAATAGGGCCAGAGGGTGTTCCGTTCGTTCAGATAGGTGCCATACTGGACCCAGCCGGGGAAGGGCGCCTCGACGGGCGTATAGTTGAATCCATGGAGGATCGAATGCGTCACGCCGGAAAGGTTGCTCTGGTCGCCCGTCATCTTGATCGCCTCCAGGGAAGCGTTGAAGACGGCTTCCGTATTGGTGATCTCCTCGCAGCTGACCAGCCGTCCGCCCCGGACATGCACCGCGGAAGCCACGGATTTGTTGACGTTCGTGTACGTCGGCCGGCGGACGAAGGCGTCCCGGGGCGATCCGTCCGGATTCCAGAACCAGGTTTCGCATTCCGGGATGTCGATCTCCATCGAGGCGTCGACCGGATGGAACTCGCGGCCGTAGGCCTGGACCCGGGACTGGAATCCGCAGGAGTCGCACCACTGGTCGAACGTCCGCAGGAAGCGCTCCTGCATCATGTCCATGCAGCAGGTGAAGAAGTCATACCGCGCCCGGCTGACCGCGTCTGCCGCCTCCGGAGCGAGGACCGTCTCCGCGGCGCCTTCGATCGCGTGGCCCATGTGCCCGACCTTATAAAGGATGAACGGCAGGTACGGGGTGATATCGTATCCCCGGCGGGCGAGGAACTCCTCGGGAAAATCGTCGCACCAGTTGGCGCCTTCCAGTTCCATGCTGTCGCAGAACAGGGCGCGGAAGCCCTGCGTCCCCCGGAGCGCCGGGAAGAGGTTGTCCGACATCTTGTGGAGGAAATGGAGCGTGGCGTTTCTGTCATAGTGGTTCAGGACCGGGCCGGAGGCGCCGGGGCCGCCATTGATGACGGACTGGAACCCCGTCACCTTGACCAGGGCGTACAGGACGTGCTCGCCCGAGGGGACCTGGACCGTCACGCTCGAAGCGCCTTTCTCGAAGGGGACGGCGGTTCCGGGCGCGAAGGTGTCCATCGCGGCCGGCGCGAGCGTCAGGGAATGGAGGGCGATGGTCTGGCCCGCATATTTGAAGCCGACCTGCGGATCCGCTTCCGAAAGCAGCTGCGCCACGTCGAGGGTCACTTCCGCGGGACCGGTCAGCTTCCGGGAAGTCTTCGTCAGCAGCTGCGTCTGCTCATTCTCGGAAAGGAACTCCGCCCCGAAAGGCCAGCCGGAGCCCACGATGATGTCGCAGGTCATACCGCGCCGGGAGGCGGATTCGATGGCGGACTTGACCATCGCGATCCACTCCGGGCTCATGTAGTCGCGCGAAGGGATGCCGAGGTCGTCCCCGCCGGGGAAACGGATCGTATTGATCTCGACGCCGCCGATGCCGGCGTCCTGCATGACGCCCAGTTCCCGGTCGATTTCCTCGGCGGTCAGCTTGGCGCCGTTCCACCACCAGCGGACGAACGGACGGCTTTCCGTGGGAGGATCGACGAACGAAGCGTACAGGTTGTCCAGTTCTTTTCCGGCGCCGTCACCGCACGAGATGCAGACGGCAGCCACAGCCAGGAGGCAGGAAAGGAGAGCGATTCTTTTCATTTTAGGACTGATTGCATGATAACGCAGCGTGCAATTTAGCACTTTTCCGTCAAAAAACAACCGGCCCGCGCCGCCGGCGATGTTATCCTTTTCCGAAAACGGGTATATATTGGCAGCGGACCCTACTGCCGCGAACCTTAACTGTTTGTTTTATGACTCTTATCAACCTCATCAGCATCCTGATCATCGCGGCGCTTTCGGCCGCGCTCCTGATCCTCTCCGGCATCTACCGGAAATTCTTCAAGGTCAACCTCGAGGACGCCCCCGTCCCTGCCGGCACCGGCGCCGACACTGACGCCCGGGCGCCGCAGACCGGCCTCGTCACGCCGTTCACCGTCTCCTTCAGCGAATACATGACGAAGATCAGTCTCCCCGCCATCCTCTTCGAATGCAGGGGAAAGGAACTGCTCTTCATCCTGGATACCGGCAGCAACGGCAGCCACATCAACCGGTCCGTCCTCGCGGAGCTCGGGATCAACACCCGGGCGGTCGAACAGAAAGAGGGGGTGGAGCCGTATGTCGCGACGGGAAACGGTATCGCCGCGCCGTCCGCCGAGCAATGCAACCTCGTCCTCTCGCTCGATGCGTACAAGTTCAACGTGACGGCGTACGTGGACGACCTGGACAGCGCCTTCGACCAGATCTTCAGAAGCGACGGGGTCAGGATTCACGGCATCCTGGGCACGAACTTCCTCAAGGCCAACAACTGGACGCTCGATTTTGCAAACAACGTCGCCTACCCGGCGTTCCAAACCAGACGCTAGGCCATGTTCGCGTATCCGCTCATTCCCGAATACGGCAACCTCCCGAGGCTGTCTTACCGTTCCCGTATCGCCTTCCGGATCCTCCAGCGGGAAAAAGGCTTCGCCATTCCGGACGAAGACAACGCTTTCCTCAATTGGATGATCCATGAAATCGGAATCCAACCCCTTGATTTTTATTCTCCGGCCGGGGAAGACTGGACGCCCGCCGAACGATTCGTCTACCAGGGTGTCTTCACGCTTTTCAGGAAGCGCATGAGCGAGGATCTCCCTTACGGGTTCTTCTTCAAGTGCCTCATAGCTGCGACGGAAAGCCATTTCAGCGGACCGGCGGCCTACGCAGGATTCGGCATTTACGCTCCCTTTTACCAGGCATGCGCCGCATTCGGAAAAACGGCGGAGCCGAGGCGCGGACTTCCCTGGGACCGCTATTCTTTCCACGTCACAGAATTCTTCATGAAGGGGTTGTCGCCGCGCTTGGTGAAAATGCCCTACCGGCAGTCGTGGCCTCCCGAGGCACGCTTTTGACGAAAAAAGGAAGGAAGGGGGTAAGAAATACGCAATTATTCCGTATATTGTAAAAGGATTGCAAACCGAACGACATGTACACGAACGAAGATAAATTCAAGGAGATCCTCCGGGCGGCGAAAGAGAAATGCGCCTTGGTCTCCCTGATTCAGTTGGCGGACGGTTTCGCCGCAGGATTGCTGGAAAGAGATGGAAGCCGAGACAAGTAAGGCGATCGCAAGGCTCGAGGCGAGGATCCGGGAACTCGAAGCGAAACTGGCCATGGCCTCCATGCCGGACGAAGCCCAGGCGCTGCTGGACGACCTTCAGATGGAGCTCGCCCCCGGTGAAGCCGAGCGTGTCTCGCTGGATTCGGTCGAGGCGTTCCTCCAGGACATGGGCTACCAGACGAGGCGCTTCGAGGAATTCCGCTTGATCTCGTTCACGGACATGTTCCGGGATTATACGGTGCAGCTGATGAGCGACGGCTCCGCCGAAATGGTCCTCGGCGAAGGGCTGGACCCGGACGCCGACCGGAACCTCCTCCTGCTGCTGACCACGCTGTGCGACACGGATGTCAGCATCTCGCTGAACCTCAAGAAGGAGCTGATCGAATTCAGCGTCGGAGCCATCGAACTCGATCCTGACTCGTACCGGAGCACGATCCGCTTCTACATCAATCTGCTGGATGAAGCCTCGAAGAATCTGTGCCGCCACTATGCCGCCCTGTCCGAGTCGCAGTGGAAAGGCGACCGTTCCCGGATGCCATCCTAGGCGCCGATTTCGTGCTTGGGAGCCGGCGAAACGGCAGGCCGGGAGCGCGGGAGGGAAACGAAACGAGGCACCTGCATCGCTGCAAGTGCCTCGTTATCCTCGTGGGAACAACTGGATTCGAACCAGTGACCCCCTGCTTGTAAGGCAGGTGCTCTAAACCAGCTGAGCTATGCTCCCCTGCATTTCCCGGCGGAATGGCGGAATGGCGGAATGCGGACCCGTTTCCGCCGGGCTTGCAAAGATACGACAGAAATTTTATTCTGCAACCACTTTCCCGGTGAATTTCCCGTTCGCCCGGTAATGCGGCGCATAGAGACTCTCGATCGTCACCACCGGCGCGGAGAAGACCCCCTCCTGCGTCACGAAGAAGTCCTCGGAAACCGTCGTCTTCTCCTCCGGATAGACATCGAAGTAGTAGTCCGTCCGGTCGGTCTTCACGTCGCGGTAGCCCTGCGGCGTGAACGACCACGCCCCCGTGTAGCGCAAAGGTGACAGCCACCAGCCATAGTGGCCGGACAGCTGGTCCACCGGGCGGAACAGGGCCTCGCGCGGCGCGGAAAGCTTCACGAAACTCCGGTTCTCCTGGTTCCAGATGCGATATTCCGCCGTGATGCGGTCGCCCGCGTGGAGCACGTCGCCCGCGGAAAGCGGCTGGACCACGTCGTTGCCGGCGCCGTCCGGGGCGTGGCGGAAGAAGCGGCGCTCGACGGTGAACCCGTTGCCCGCCGCGGCGATCTTCCCGAAAGGCTTCTCGTACGTCTTCGTCAGGTGCAGGACCGTCGTGGCAAGCACGTCGTCGGAACCCGTCATCACGGAATGGATCGCATCCACGTAAGCCGGGTCGGACTCCCAGTGCTGCGTCTCCTTCTGGAGCATCAGCCAGATCCGGATCCCGTCGGCGACCTTCGTGCAGGCCAAGTTGCCGCCGGAGACGCGCTCGTCGCTCAGCAGGTCGCACAGCAGCGAATGGGCGTACAGTTCGCTCTCGAGCAGGCCGCGCCAGGGCATCACCGCATTCGGATAATACCAGCCCCCGTCGCGGTGCGACACGGCATATTCCAGCAGGGAGGCCTGGTCGGCGCGCAGCGACGCGTTCATCTTCGAAGCCGCGCCGAACTGCAGCCCCCAGGACGAGGCCAGCTTCGTGCCGCCCTCATCGTTCACAAGGTGCACCAACGTCTTGATACGGCGGGCTTTGGCGAGGATCTGCCCCTTCAGGCCGCGCCCGTCCTTCTTCGACGGGACCAGGTAGTCCTTGATGTATTTCTTGAAATCCTTCAGGTTCTTCGCCAGGTCGGTCCGCTCGGACAAAGTCTCGGCCGATACGGCGAACGGGACGCCGGCGTACAGGGAACGCACATAGGCGTACTGCGCATACGACAGCCGGCCCGACCAAAGCGGGAAGCTGTCGTCGTGGACGAACTGTTCACGGTCGAGATAGGCCACGGCCGAAGCCGCGTCCAGACCCGGGATGCCGAAGCCCAGCGCCGCCAGTTTCGCGGCCCGCTCCAGCAGGATGGAGGTCAGCACCGGAGAGGAACGCATGCCCTCGAACCAGCCGAAGCCGCCGTCCGCGTTGCGGCACGCCAGCAGCGAAGCGAGCAGTTTCGCGTCGGAGACGGTCGTCGCCGCGGGCGCGCCGAGTTTCTCGGTCACGCGGCGGACATAGTAGCTTTCAGAAAGGGAGAGAAGGTCCTTCCCGGCCGGATCGGCCTTCTCGGGAATGGCATCCAGGAGCATCCGGCGGATGTCCACCTCGCCCACCGTCGCGCCAACACCCGACGTCCCGGTGAAGGAAGCCTGCAGCCGGCGCAGGAGCGCATCCTTGTCCATGCCCGCGAGCCAGACGGCCGAATGCGCCTCCGTGATGACCTGCCGGTCGGGACGGACCGGGACGGGCAGGAAGACGCCGTCGGACCAGACGCCCTTCGTATCGGCGAAGACGACCTTGAGCCCAAGCGTGCCGACCGCGGCCGGATCGACCTCGAACGTCACCGGGACGGAACCGCCCGCGGGCACGCTCACCTGCCGGGAGACCGTCTTCAGCGGCTCGGCCCCCTCGTAGTCGGCCGTGGCGTAAGTCTGCAGGACAGCCGTTCCGCCGACCGTCTCCTCCGTATTGTTGGACACCGTCGCGTGAAGGACGTAACGGTCTCCCTGATAGAGATATCCGGGCTCGACGACGGACACCTTCACCGGCAGGGAGACGACCATCTCCTGCCGCAGCGCGGCGTTGTGCATCTCCCGGGTATGGGCGAAGACCTGGACGATGAAGGTCGACAGCTTGTCGGCCGTCCGGAAGTCCAGCTGCACCGTGCCGTCGGCATGCGACTGCAGGTGCGGCTCGAAGGCGAGCGTGGAAGCGAAATCGGAACGCAGCGTCACAGAAGCCATGTTCTCCGGCACGCCGCTGTCCTCCAGCGACGGGATGCTTTCGTCCACCACAATGTCGCTCTCGAGGATACCCGCCTGATTCGACGCCACGGATTTGGCCATCGGCATCGCTTCCTCGACCATGTCGTACATCATCACCTCCTCCTTGCCGTTGGAGCGGAAGCGTCCCGCTCCCACCATGCGTACCGGGCGTCCCGTACGCAGGCCGCCGGGCTCCGCGTGGACATACACATAGTCGGCCGTGACCGAATAGAGGCGCACCGGCGACCAGGTATTGTCCGCGATGGTCTCGCTGCTCTTGTCGAAGACCGCGGCCACGGCTTCCACGCCCGGCAGCGTCTTCAGGCGGAAGGAATACGCCGTCCCCGGACGCGTCTTGTCCTCGAAGGCGGAGAAGGTCAGTGGCAGGTCCAGCGTGTGCTTCACCCGGGTGAACGCCCGCGTGAAGGTATGGGAACTCCCGTCACGGAAGTAGAAGACCAGCAGCCGGACGGCCTCCGGATAATGCTCCGCATAGGTGAACGACAGGGTCTGCAGGGAACCGGGCTGCCCGGACTTCCCGTCCAGATGGACCATCCGGTGCTCCAGCAGCTGCCCGTGGTCGCCGAGGAGGTCGACCACCGCCCACATCGGGGCGCCGGCGGTCCCGGCCAGGAGGCCGATCGTGCCGCCGGTCTCCACCAGTCCGTCGGCGCAGTCTTCCGTCAGGGCGAACACGTGCTGCGCGTCCGCGTGAAGGGCCGTGTCGGAAGAAGACACCTTCAGCAGGATCCGTTCTTCCTTCGCGGTGATTTCCTTCCCGTCCTTCGCCTTCACGGACACGACGCTCCGGACGAGATAACGCCCGGAAACCGGCAGGTCGAAGGAAACTTCCTCGCCGGGTCCCGCCTTGCCGGAAGCGACGACCTTCCCGGACGGATCCAGTACCGTATATTGCGAATCCACAGGGACTTCCGTCCAATTGCTGCCCCGCACGGCAAACCGCACGCGGGCGGGCTGGTCCCCCACGATCTGCATCATGTTCCAGTCGCGGTCGAGCGCTTCGCCGTCGGCCGGATTCACCAGGTCGACGGACGCGTACAGCCGGTCGGTGATGTAGACGGACGTCTGGAACGCGTGCGTCTCGCCCGTGGCGTCCGTCACGGTGACGTTCACCCGGTAATAGGTATCCTCGTTCTGCGAACGGAAGCGGATCGAGAAGCGGCCGTCCGCTTCGGGCTCGACCTCCCCTTCACTGCCGCCGGCGCGGGAAGACTCCACCTGGTAACGCAGGCGGGCGGCGGAAAGCGGATGCCCGCTGTAACTGGTCAGGCGGCCGGTCACCTCCACCTCGTCGCCCCGGAAGAACAGTTTGTCCACCGGGTCGAACGTGAGGTCGAACGTCGGCAGGACGAACTCGTCCACCGTCACGGAACGGTCCCAACTCCGGCTTCCCTGCGTGAAGCAGATGCGGAACGAACCGCCGCGGGCGCCTTCCGGCAGGTCGAACGACCCGCTGACGGACCCGAAATCATTGGTTTTCAATTCTTTTACACCGACAGACTGGCCTTCGGCATTCCACAGTTCGACCCGGACGGGCGTGCCTTCCTGCGCCACGTGCAGGCTGCGGCGCGCATCGCCCGCATAGAAGACGGCCTTGTAGCGGAGGGTTTCTCCGGGCCGGTAGGCGCCGCGGTCGGTGAAGATGCGGCAGAAGGACTCGGAGGCGTCGTCCGGCCTCCGGCCCGACCAGCGGTCCGTCGGATTGAACATGAGGTCCTCGCTCCGGCGGAGGAAGCCGTCGGCCCCGCGCACGGTGGCGACAAGCATATGGAACCCATCCTCCTCGATCTTGTCCGTGATGGCGGCAGGCAGGTGCGTGAAGCCGTCCAACGCCACGTTCTTCGCCCTGGCGACCTGGACGCCGGACCGGTACAGTTCGAAGTCGGCCTTGGGCAGCGGCTCGCCGGTCCGGGTGTCCGTCACATAGACGGCCAGGGCGTCGCCGTCGTTGCGGCCGGCGATGGCCAGGCTGTAACAAGAGATGACCTCCGTCGTCTTTTCCTTGCCGTTCCAGGCCTCCAGGACACAGGTGCCGTCGTCCCGCCGAGGAAGCGCAAGACGCAGCGTATCAGGAACATAGAAACGGGTGGAAGGATTCTGGAGGACGCGCTTGAGCAGGGTCTTGGGTTTCTTGGCGTCGGTCAGGAGCCGCACCTCCACCTTGTCGAGGTTGCGCAGCCGGATCAGCGCCGTGTCCTGCTGGAAGTCGATCTGCACCCAGCGTGACTCGAGTTCCTTCACCAGGCCGTCCACCTCCTTGACCCCGGCGGCGATCTTCGCGTCGATGCCGGTGGTATATCCCTTGCGGACTTTCTCGAACGCCTGGCAGCGCTGATAGAACGCCTTGTATTGCGCCTCGCCCGTCTTCCGGTTCCGGTCGAGACTGGATTTCTCTTCACCGAGCAGCGTCGCGTCCGCGAGCAGCGCGATGGCTTTCCCTGCATATTCGGAGGAGAACGCCTTCAGCGCCTTCTCCCGCTCGAATCCGTTGCGGAAGCGGATCAAGTGCCTGTATTTCAGGTAGGCGGCTTCGGGATAGCGGTCGCCCAGCACGTTCGTCAGTTCCTTTTCCGTGCCGGAATTGCCGGTCAGGAATTCCGACCAGAGGGCGAACTCGTAGTCGTTGCGCACCAGGCCGCCCAGCTGCCCGTACAGGCCGGATGCGACGCCGGTCAGGCCGTAGAACGCGTCGTTGCGCCCGCCCGAAAGGGCCGCTTTGCTCGCAAGGACGAATGCCGACTGGTCGCCGCCTTGGTTCCTCCGCCGCCAGACATAGGTGACCAGCGGTTCGTCGTAAGCCTTCACCTCCTTCGCGAAAGCCTTCTGCAGGGAGTCCCGCAGCTTCCAGTTGCGTGAAACGCCGGCCTCCACTTTCCGCGAAGCGGCGTCGTAGAAGTCCCAGTGCAGCCGCCGGCGCGAAGCTTCTTCCGTGATGGAAGACAGCACCTGGAGCTGCGTCTGGGGAAGGTCCGCCTTGACGGCGGCCTCATATTGGTTCCACAGGTCCGTCAGGACGTGCTTGTCCCCGTCGGCGCGGACCTCCTTGTTTTCCATTCCCATAAGCGAAGATGCAAAAAGGAGAGCGATGGTTATCAGCTTGATTTTCATGACGCTGTTATTAATCAATCCTATCGGCCGAAATACGGCACAGCCTCGGATACTACAAAAGTACTGCCACCGATGTAGACGAGCGGACGGGCGGCGGGATCCGCCGCCAGGGCCTGCCGGGCGAGCGCCAGCGCGCAGGCGACGGCTTGCGGGACGCCGGGTACGCACAGACAGCCCCCGGAGGGCGCTCCGGCCGCTTCCCCGTAGGATTCGAAACGCGCTGCCAGGGCCTCCGCCGGAAGGGCGCGCGGAGTATGCGGCGCCGTCAGCACATAGGTGGCGTCCCGCGGCAGCAGGGGCAGGATGCCGTCCAGGTCCTTGTCCGCCATCACCCCGTAGACGATGATGAGCGAAGTCGCCTCCCCGCTGCGGAGCATCGCCTCGAGCTGGGCGGCATTCTCCTTCAGGGCCGGCGGGTTGTGTCCGATGTCGGCGATCACCGCCGGAGCGTCGCAGAGGCGCTCCCAGCGGCCGTGGAAGTCCATCCGCGAGGCCGTATGCAGGATGCCCTCCG
>JAEEGL013344227.1_pt1 | contig 25291 bp, 18 predicted proteins | sample 9134231 | NCBI WGS metagenome assembly JAEEGL01 (sample SAMN16246548, study PRJNA631951) | gut metagenome | biome: gut microbiome; feature: rumen; material: fiber-attached | host: Bos | place: Iran: Karaj | collected 2018-10 | reverse complement strand
TGGTCCGCCAAGCCCACGAAAAAGGCATCAAGATCCTGATGGATGTGGTCACGAACCATTGCGGCAGGGAGCACTGGTGGATGCAAGACCTCCCGTTCAAGGATTGGATCCACGCCCATGAGCCTTATCAGAATACCAATCATGTGATGTCGACGGCCCTCGACCCCTATGCCTCCGAGGCCGACCTCAAGCAAATGGAAGAAGGCTGGTTCGTCCGCTCGATGCCGGATATGAACCTCGACAACCCCTTCGTGCTCAAGTACTTCCAGCAGTGGGCCGTCTGGTGGATCGCCTGGTCCGGGCTGGACGGATTCCGCGTGGACACTTGGTTCTACAACGAAAAGGAGCCGATGGCGGAATGGGCGCGCGCCGTGCGGGAGGAGTTCCCTTGGCTGAACATCGTCGGCGAATGCTGGAGCCTGCAGCCCGACTATGTGGCCTATTGGCAGGAGGGGCATCCGAATGCCGACGGTTTCGCTTCCACGCTCCCGACAGTGATGGATTTCCCGCTCCTGAACGCCGTCAACCGGGCTCTCGCGGCCCAGGAAGGCGATCATGGCCTGGCTGAGACGGGCGATCTGCGGGCGGTGTATGATGCGCTGACGCATGACTTCAACTACGCCGATCCGGAGCGGCTGCTGATCTTCTTTTCCAACCATGATACGCCGCGGCTGGCGGATGTTTGTGGCGGGGATCCGCGCCGAATGAAGCTTGCGCTGACGCTCCTAACGACGCTTCGCGGGATTCCGCAGCTGTATTATGGGGAGGAGTGGATGTTGCAGGCGGGGACGGCGCGACGGGATGATGGGAGGATGCGGCTGGATCTGTTCCAGGCGGCGGAGGCCGATGGCGCGACCGACTCCGGAGCCGAAGGCCAAGGGTACAAAGGCAGCGAAAGTTTTGCCCCTTCGGGGAATGCTGCCTTTGTACCCTTGGCCTCCGGCTCTGATGCGACTGTCTATAACTACGCCCGAACGATGCTGCGGTGGAGGAAGGAGACCCCGGTCCTTCATCACGGTAAAACGCTCCACTTCCTGCCAGAGAACAATACGTATGCTTATTTCCGCTACGACGATGCGAGCGTGGTGATGGTGTTCCTCAATCTCTCCGAAAAGGCGGTGGAAGTGCCTTGGGAGCGCTTTGCCGAGGTCACGGAGGGTCTGGGCGAAGGCCGGGATCCTGTCACGGGAGCGGTGGTAAGCGTCGGAGCAGAACGGGAAGTCGGTCCTGGCGAGGCACTGGTACTGGAATTCAAGAAATAAACGGCAGAGCGCTTGGCTTTTTCGAAGTGATGATATAATTTTGTAGAAAATGATATCACTATGAATTCGACTTCCCCAAAAGTACTCACAACCATCCGCCTCGCTCCTGACCTGATGGAGCGGGTGAAACGCCATGCCAAACGGGAGCATCGCTCCTTCAACAGTTTTGTCGAGCATGTCCTGGATCGGGCCACGGAGCCTGTTTTCCCCAAGATCGGACCTGACTTCAAGGTCTCGGACGAGATCAAGGCATTCCAAGGCTCTGTCCATTTCAAGCGCCCCACACAGGCACAATTGGATGCCGATCCGAAATTGGCTTACCTCGTAAAAAAGTTTGAATTATGAGAGCCTTTCTGGATACCAACATCCTGGTCGACTTCCTCGAAGCGGGAAGGCCTTCCTCCAGCGCATCCACCCTCATCTGGGAAGCGGCCCGGAATCACAGACTCGAGGTCTTTGTGACCACACAGAGCATCCTGGATATGTTTTATATTGTCTCCGATACGCAGAAAGACCGGGAGGCAATCTACCAATTCATCTACTGGATGGTTCACCACATCAACGTAGAGTACCTGTCCTCATTCGATATCATCAACGCGATCAAATCTCCACACGCTGATTTTGAGGATAACGCCCAGATTTCCTATGCTGAGATGAAAGGGTGCGACGTATTTGTAACCAATGATCGGAAGATCTTAAATCGGACAGACCTCGGTCCCCTGGTCGCCATGACCCCCGAGCAATTTGTCGATAAAATGAAAGCCTAATGAAACGTTTCTTTTTCGCTGCAGCCGCGGCCATCCTGGCCCTGGCCGCCTGCGCCCCCAAGCAGGCATCCGTCCATCCCGAGTGGACTTATGACTCGGTCGTTTATGAAGTCAATGTACGCCAATTCTCCCCCGAGGGGACGTTCAAGGGCGTCGAAGCCCAACTCCCCCGCCTCAAGGAGCTTGGCGTCGATGTGCTTTGGCTGATGCCGATGTACGAAATCGGCACCGAAGGCCGCAAAGGCACGCTCGGTTCCTATTACGCCATCTCCGACTACACCAAGGTCAATCCTGAATTCGGCACGATGGAGGACTTCGAGCACCTGCTCGCGGAGGCGCATGCACAGGGCTTCAAGCTCATCCTGGACTGGGTGGCGAACCAGACCGCCCCGGACCACGTCTGGATGACGACGCAACCCGCCGATTTCTACGAGCGCGACTCCCTCGGCAACGCGATCTGGGAGTACGACTGGACCGACACCCGCAGCCTCAATTATGAGAATGAGGCCGTCTGGGCGGCCCAGGATGAGGCCATGCGCTTCTGGCTCGACAAGGGAGTGGACGGCTTCCGCTGCGATGCCGCCGGTGAGGTGCCGGCCGCTTTCTGGGAAGGCATCCTCCCCAAGATGAATGCCGACTACCCGGACATCTACCTCCTCGCCGAGGCGGAGCGGGACAACCTGGCCGACGCAAGCCGCACCTTCGACGCCAACTATGCTTGGGAGCTGCACCACCTGCTCAATGCCGTGGCACAGGGCCGCAGCACGGTGCTCGATCTGCGCGACTACATCACGCGCGACGCCAACCGCTTCCCGGACGAGGCTTTCCGCCTCACGTTCACCTCCAACCACGATGAGAATTCCTGGAATGGGACGGAGTTCGAGCGCGAGGGCGAGGCGGCCGATGTCTGCGCCGTCCTCTGCTTCACCCTGCCCCAGAGCCAGCCGCTGGTCTATACCGGCCAGGAAATCGGCCTGTCGCGGCGCCTGGCGTTCTTCGAGAAGGATCCGATCACGGACTGGAGCGCCAACGCCTTCACAGACTTCTACAAGCGCCTGATCGAGCTCAAACACCAGAATCCGGCCCTGGCCGCCGGCGAGCGTGGCGGGCAGATCGAGTACTTCGAAGCCCCTGACGGCGTACTGGCTTTCCGGCGCAAGGTGAAGGGCAACGAGGTCGTCGTGCTGGCGAATTTCGGTATCCCGCCGACCGTCCTGGAGGCTGGGAAACCCGCTGAAGCGATCAATCCCGTCGCTGCCTCCGCCAACGCCGCAGCAGCCGAAGAGAGCGCCGCAGCGCCCATCCTCTTCCGCAACCTGGAGGCCCCGGCCGCCACGGTCACACTGCCTCTCAAGGGCCACTACACCGACTGGTTCAGCGGCGAAACCCACCGCGGCGCCACCACCCTTACCCTCGCCCCCGGAGAGTACATCGTCTTGACGAAATTTGGAAAGTTATGAAATATTGGTAACTTTGTGAGGAGAAATTCATGCTCATGAAGACTACATCTGTCGCATTGGGACCTCACTTTGAGGAGTTTATCCAAGCTAGCATCCTAAGCGGGCGTTATAACAACGCCAGCGAAGTCATCCGTTCCGGTCTCCGTCTCCTGGAGGACCAAGAACAGAAGATGGCTGCTCTACGCTCCGCCGTCGAGGAGGGTTTGAATAGTGGTATTGTAGAAGATTTCGATTCGCAGGAGTACTTGCAGCAGATGAAGGCGCGTAAGCATGGCAAAGTTTGACATTACCAAGGAGGCTGAAGAAGATCTCTTTCAGATTTGGGAATATACCGTTGACACCTGGTCCGAGGAACAGGCAGACCAGTATTATTCCGTTCTGATATCAGCATTAAATGACATTGCAGCGGCTCCTGGCAAGGTTGGGAAGGCTTACTACGAAATCCTTCCCGGCATCCGGGCCTACCATGTTCGCCGACACATGGTGTTCTACGTTGTCCAAGAGAATGGCCGCCCTCTGATCGTCCGTATTTTACATGAGAGAATGGATTACTCTCGGCATCTCTGTTATGAATAAAAATAATTACTACCTAATAGTTTTGGTCGGAGTGATCGGCCTGTTTTATGCCCTGCCGGCATTCGCCCAGACACGCCAGGAGCGGCTGAAGGAGCATGTGTATTTCTTGGCGGATGATGCACTGAACGGGCGGAAGGCTGGCACGCCGGACGCGACCAAGGCGGCCGAATACATCATCCGCGAATACGAGAGTGCGGGGCTCAAGCCCCTGTTCCGCGAAGGCTGGTACGACCGCTTCACGCGCAAAGGCGATAAGGAGTCGGATTTCAAGAATGTCGTCGGTCTGATCGAAGGCACGGACCGTGCCCTGCGCAACGAATGCATCGTCATCGGCGCCCATTATGACCACCTGGGCGTACGCCAGGACAAGATCTACAACGGCGCAGACGACAATGCCTCCGGATCGGCAGCCGTCATCGAGATTGCCCGCGCCCTCGCCGGAACCCAGCCGCGACGCAGCATCATCATCGCCGCATTCGACGCGGAAGAGATCGGTCTGTACGGCTCCAAGCACCTCGCCGAACGCCTGGACACGCTCGGCTTCCACATCAAACTGATGATGAGCGTCGATATGGTCGGCTGGCTCAAAGCCGGCAAAGCGCTCAAGCTGGAAGGCGTCGCGACGATCAAGGACGGCAAGAAGATCTTGAAGGCGCAGGCCGGCAGCCTGACCCTGGACCTGAAACGCTTCGAGCGCTCCATCTTCACAGCGACCGACACCGAACGCTTCGCTGAACTGGGAATTCCGACCCTCGCGGTCACGACGGGCCTCAAGTCTCCCTACCACAAGCCCGAAGACGACGCCGATCTGATTGATTATGAAGGCCTTGACCAAGTGACAGGCTACCTGACAGACCTGACGACCGACCTCGCAACGCGCGACTATTTCGTGGAATCCGGCCACGTCGCACCCAAGCATAAGACCCTGTCCGACACCGGCTTGGACTTCGCCTTGGTCGCCGGCTACACCCGCGGACACCTGGACTTCCCCAAAGCTGCCATCGACGGGAAAGAGCGCGGAGGCTGGAATGTCGGCCTCGAAGCCCAACTCAGCATGCGCTATGTCGGCATACATGCACAAGTCTTGTATGACCGTTTCAATGCCAAGTACCCGAACGAGGCAGACGTGTTCAGTTCCGCCCTTCGCTACCGGCAGGACGAGATCTGCGTCCCTGTGAGCCTGGTCATCCAGACACCCCGCAGCAACAACGGTTCCGCATATATCGGCGGCGGTCTCTGGTACGGGCGGACGCTCTCTTACTCGATGAGCGACGGGCTGGACTTTACTCCGAAGCAGAACCAATGGGGCATCAACTATTCGGTCGGCGTCCGCGCCGGCGCCCTCTCATTTGGTTTGCTGCGGCTCTGGCAAAAGGGGCCGCTGTTTGAACAGGCCAACGCTCCCGCCGCCCGCCGCTCCACGGTGATGTGGCAGCTGAAGTACATTTTCTGAGCGGAGATGATAATATGAATGGCGGCCGAAGTCTTTGATCAACTTCGGCCGCCATTTGCGTGAGTGATTCCGGCGCGACTCGAACGCGCGACCCACAGCTTAGAAGGCTGTTGCTCTATCCAACTGAGCTACGGAACCGGTTCTCATCCCCCCGCCGCTGGGAAATCTTATTAGTTGTACTGGCCTTGGTGATGGCCCAAAGGCCCACTGACTTCGGCGGGATTGCAAATATACGCTTATTTTTGGGAAAGGCCAAATCTGATGCCCCGTGACTCCCTTTCGCCGTGCGGCATGACCCTCCTTTCGTCGCCCGGTGACTCCCCACGTGCACCAGAAGCCCATTTCGCACGCAACCCATCACCGTCGGTGTTCCGCCCCGTGCGCTACAAGCCCTTTTTGCACGCGCCGCCTCACCACTGGTGCCCCGCAACGTGCGAAATCGTACTTCAGCGCACGGCGCGAGGCACCATCATCACCGTCAAAGTGTGGCCTTACTCCCGGCATCTTGATGGTTTTCATTTTCAAAGTTGAAGTCAGAGAAAAAAATCGGGCGGCCTCGAAAAGAAGCCGCCCAATTTGCTCGTTAAGTGTCCGACTATTCGACAACCGTGAGTTTGGCAACGTCGAGGTGGATACCGTAGTAGTTGGCAGCATTTACGACGATTGTTAGATCGCGTCCCTTGTAATAAGTGAACTTACCGGGAGCGGGGTTGCCTGACGGGGCCTTACCATAGCCCTGGACCTTGATGGCGTCCTGGACATCCTGGAGGACCCACTTCCCATCATTCTCAGGGGCGATCTCGAAGATACCTGCAAAAGCCATCTCGACCTTGCCATCTCCGGCTGGCGTAAGCGTGACTGTCATGTCGGTCGGCTTCTGGCCAGCCAGAAGCATCACGGTCAGGGGTTCTCCGTTAAACTGGATGTATTTCGCCCAGTTTTTGCCGTACGCGAGAGGGTTGTTCACGTCAAAGGCCCATGCGGTCTCCTCCTTCAGCTCGTAAGCCGGCGGAGTCGGAGGATCGTAAGGCGGATATTTAACGCAATAGCCCAGTATGTACATGGACCAATTGCCGTTTTCTTCAACGAACTTTTCTCCTTCACCCCAGGCAGTCTCTTCCTGCCAGACACCAGGCTCAATCTCCTTCTTAACCGCCGCGTGAGCAGCGACGACCGGGCAGATCGTCGCCTTCTCCGCATAGTATTCGGGGGCAAGTTCCTCCCCGTAGAACATGGCATACAGGTCCAACAGCGGAAGCTTGACCTCCCACTCCGTCACCATCGGGTCAAATGTTGCCTGATGGGGGAAATGACCATTCTTCGGCGATCCGTTTTGGGTCACATAATCGTTGGCCGGATCCAGGAGAATCTCCTTGGGACCGATGAAAAGATGGGTCTGTTCGATTTGCCAGCCATCCTTCGTCGCGAAGGTCACATAGACGTTTTCGAAGTCGTTGTAGATGGTGATGGTTCCGGCTTCAATGTGCTGTCCGGCCATGAATGCGCTTTGCCAATAACCGAAGCCATCGTCGGCAACAGCCCTGGTCCGCGAGATAGGCATACCACCATTGGGTGCATCAACAGTCGTCTCGATCTTGTTACAGCTGCCTGTAACAACCGTCAGGATTGCAAGTGAAGCAATCGTGAAAGCAAGTTTTAAACTCTTCAACATACGATATTTAGTGTTAAATGTGGTGGCTTGCTAATTACGGCGTGCGTGTGTTGGCCTTGGAGTCATCATATTTGGCACCTCCACCGGGATTCTTGAAGATATTTGTTGCCTTGCTTTCCGCATGACGGACTTGTATGTCGATACCCTCCTTCTTTTCATTCTCGAAGAGGAAAGGATTATCGACCTTTTTCGTATCCGTGTACTGAGGGCCCGTCAAAGGTGTATAACTCCAACTCCAACTCTCTTCCCTGACTCTATAAACTAAGTCAGCTCGTGTTGTGGCATCGGTAGGCTCACCACCTTCCCCTATTATGGGTACATCAATGTTGGCAGGCATACCTCTGACCTTGACTATGGGGTCCTCTGTATCGGAGGTCTTAGTGACAAACACAGTCGAGACATATTTCCATTCAGACTCAGGGACGTCTTCTCCTATACCGCTCTCAGGCATATAAGCACGTTCAATCATAAATTTCGCACTCTCGCCTTTGCTTAGGCCGGTTTTCGTAATGTGGATATTGACAGGAAGGCTAACCGCGGGGCTATGGAATTCAATTGTTTCGATTACATTACCTTCATTATCTTTAAGGATCAAACCAGATCCCTCACCATTTGTCAAGACGTCGGGACCTCCGACAGCATCCAGATTTGCAGTAATCGGAATCTCCAGGACAATCTTATAGCCATGGGGGCCGCTCTCCTCCGGGTGTGTCTCGTTTACTTCGTATCCGCACCAATTAGCGCCATAGTCAAAGCCAGTCACTTGGACTTCACCGGTCCTAGGATCAACTATCAAACAGACAGTTTTTTCGCGAACTGCTGGATCAGTAATGGCATCCAGCTCCGCTTCTGTAGCAACAGTGCTTAATTGGACCTTACCAGCGTTATTAAATGTATGAGTAATTTGGCCTGGGCCAGCATCGTTACAAGGAACCTTCCAAACTTTGGTCTGTCCGAGATCTGCATTAGTTGAAACAGTAAAACTAGTGGCAACGATATCGATGAGAACGGAAGAAGCGGAGCCAATGTTGTAGTCTCCACCTATGGAAGAGGCGATGCTCTTGAAGATTGATTCAAGCGTATTTGCACTGGCAAGCATGGAGTTTACTCCAGTAACATCATTATACGGGTCACTGGGGAATGTATTAATACCATCTTCATTATCAGATGATGTCAGGTATAGCCAGTCGGTCATCTTATCCGGCTGAGTTGGAGTCGGGTATAATCCGACAGAGATCATTGTCGCGCCTTGTTCTCTTTTAATTTGATTTGCATTAGTAAGAGATGCTCTGGCTATATTATTGTCTTGTCCATCATTCCAACCGCTACCACTCTGAGCTCCGGGGGTTCCATTGGTGAAAAACACTACCACAGAATTCTCCTGCGGGTCCGGTTCTCCATCCAGAGTATTGTAGGCCTTCTGCAATCCTGTATCAGATTTTTCATTTCCGGTAAACCACTTGTTGTCTCTAGGGAACAAATCAGCCGAATTATTTAGATAATATAGCTGCCCGTCAGAATCATTCATTGTGGCTGAATAATCTTGGATATCATGTAAAACATAATAAGTATTGTTCGGCAGTCCGACAGATGCTCCATAGTCAGTCAACTTAACACCATAAAAGTCAATTGCAACCCTATATCCAACATGTTCTCCTGTAGGGGTTCCATCCTCATTCTTTACGATATCTTTTTCCTTAATGGTATTGATAAAACTGGCTACCGCTCTTCGTAATGCAACAATATTAGTAGCATCGTGTTGTGATGAATTATTATATGCCAGACAAAGCACAATATCCATAGGCATAAGTGTCTCTGTAGTGATTTTGCTTCCGGTCACAAACGCCTCAAGATTAATAGTATAGACACCATTGTCGTCAGGGCCGCTGATCTGTTTATCGTAAAAAACGCCCTGCGCAAAAGAAACCGGAGCCAGAGCAAGAAGGCCCGCAAATACGAGAATAATGCTTAATATTTTCTTCATGGTATTTCCTCCTGTTTGTTTTATTTTTTCACGGGTTTGACTCCGCTGGCATTCTCCCAAGCATCAGCCCATTCTGCATCTTTATAGGGTGTTCCAGTGATAGAACTGATCGCTGAAATCGCCTGGGTGGCTATCTCAAGAGAGAAGTACATATCCCTACGGATTTGCGACTGCCCCGCCATTTGTGCCTCCGGACGCATCTTGATGGTGTATTTGTCAAAGAGAGGATCTTCAGTCGAGTCACCGGGCTCAACAACTTTAGTATAGTAATAATATCCGTCTTCACATAAAGTCCAATCGTTAAAGGGATTGGCACCGTCGGGGTTATTCACGGCATCCGTATATCCAGCCAAACCGCTGAACTCTCCGTGGCTGTGATTGCCGCTAGGGCCAAACTGGTCTTCATACCAACTTTCAACCACGTAAAGCTCATCAATCCTATCTGTAAAACCGAAAACGGGATTGCCTTCTGCATCGAGCCACTGTCCGACAATGGCGGCACGGATGAATGCTCTCGTATTACCAGTGTTCGTGATAGTGATCTTGTCCTTGTAGCTGCCCACAAATCCATCATTAGCACTTCCCGCGATCGTCACATCATCCTCGATCATTACATTGACATCATTGATCCTGATGGTATAGGTACGGATCTGACCCGCTTCCCACTTGACGCCTGCCTCTGCAAGGACGGAACCCAAATCAATGGTCCATTTGTTCTCAGTACCGGCGTAATTGTACTTGATGGTCAGTTTGACGTCTGAGGTCATCGCCTGAGGGATAAGCCAGAACGTCTGGGTAGCATCGGTATCATTGAGATTTCTCTCGTTGCCGGCAGCAGCGAAGCTGTCCGGATACTTGCCGTTTGCCTCGAATGAACCACCTTTCTGGAAGAGTACCGTGTCAGCATAGGTCCCCGAAGAGAGGGTGTCCGACACCGTTTCCAGGGCGCTCCACTCAGCAGCCCCTGCAGAGACATGAGTGCCGGTTGCCAAAGGCGTGATCACGCAAGTACCTTTATCCTTCAGGCCCACGAAACTGATCTCCGTAATCGCGAGCTTTTTATCTTCAGGATTGTAGCTGATTTCATCTGTATCATTCCCGATCGCGAACTTCACGCCGGTGAGGGCATGGTTGAAAAGGATGGGAGCACCATTAGGAAGATAACCATTGTGCTCCGCTTTAGTCAGCTCGGTGTAGGCGAAAAGGATATCCTGCTGCTCGGCGGCTGTGGCCGGGGAGGTGTAACTGAACGTGAATGCTTCATTCGCACGACTCGTGATGGTCACGCCCGTCGGGTCGGCCGGCATATTCAGATAGAAATGAGCAGTACCTGCCGGCCAGGGATCCGAGCTATAGAGGTGCTGGTAGCGCCAGCCGCCGGATTCTATCTGGTCGGAATCCATGGTTTCCATGGTCGCAGTCCCGAAAGTACCGTCCGGAGAATAGATGGCCAAGTTGTTCTTGTAAAGGACACCGATGTTCTCGGTATATGCAGGCGTGCCCCTGGTGATCGGAGCAGACGCATCCATATTGCTTACAGTCTCCTCCAGATAGAAGGAGGGACCATCCACTACGCTCCCGAGAGGAATCGTAACGCCCCGTGAAACGACGGCTTTCTCCTCACCGGCCCGGGTGGCCGCACCATTGTTGACCCTGAAAACAAGCGTGTTCTTGCCCACTGGCGTGAGCGAACCGTTATTGTCTTCCACTTCCTTTACGCAGGAAACCAGCGTCGCAGCCGCGAGGACCGCCAATGCAATGTAAATCTTCTTCATAATGCTTGTCCTCCAGGTTAGAATTGAAAGTCGAGTGGCTCTGTTGTAGAACCATCGTCTTCCAGATAGGTGTTCATGTTTTCCGACTCATCCACCCTCATGAGGCCAACAAATGATTCACAGAAGAGTCCTTCTGCCTCCAGGCTTGCCTCCCTCACCCGAGGCGCCTGATACTTCCGATGTTTAACTAGTTTCATTGGATTTTTGGTATTTTTATTGATCATTTAGCTTTCTATTAAATGATAATAAATACCTCAACACATCTGTCTATAGCAGACAAACAGCACCTTAATAAGATGGTTATCGTCCGTCTTAACTATGTCTTAATTGGTCATATACAGCGAAATAGGAGTCAACATCTATTACTGCTTCAAAAAAATGACAATAACTTTGAATTACTTCTTTTTAATGAAAGCACAGGAAAATGATTATCAGTTCATATCCATAACGCAAATGTCGTTGTTATGTCAGCTCTCACAGCGCAAATAGCCTCCCTCGGCTTACGGATCAAAAGCGACCATGGTTTTATGCGCTGCGGTAGATATATCTAACTAATTGATTTAGGGCTTACTCAATGCCCAAACAAGACAAATGTGCAAATAGAGTCAATAGGATATGATTTTTTTATTACAAAGGGTTGTTTTTTCAAGAAACAGTTTATACCTTTGCAAACGAATAAACGTCGGTGGGAGAATTATGCCCTGCCGGGAGGGGTTTCCATTGTAGTCAACCCATCTCGCCAGACGGATAATGGCCGATAGTATTTAATAGTAAGATATATAACAAAACATACCAAAACCAATGAAACGATCAAAGTATTGCAAGTATCAGGTACCTCGAGTGGCGCTTACGTCTCTCGAAACCGAAGGTATCTGCTCCAGATCCGTGATGTTCAACCTCGAATTAGAGGAGACAGACAACATGAACTTGGGTGTCGATGAGTCGCAACGAGGCACCCCTGATGATCCATACTATCTTGATTTCTAGCCACTGAAAGCGTTATGAAAAAGATTTACATTGCCTTAGCAGTCCTAGCCACTGCATCATTGGTCTCCTGCGTCAAAGAGGAGTTCCCTAACGAGCAAGAAGTCACTTTCGGTGACAATGATATTGTGATGACACTCCACAACGGGAGTGGTCAGACCCGTTCCGGTGACGGGTCCATCCTCGCATTGAAAGATTACGATGCGATATCGATCCCTGTAAAAGTGGAAAATAGCGACCAAGTACTCTTCCTCGAGCAAACGATTGAGGACCTCAATCAGGTAAGCCCCGTTACGCGTGGAACACCGGCTTATACGGAGAATCTCGGAAATCTGTATTCCAATCAACTGGGCGTCCATTCGGAACTGGCAAGTTTCGGCGATCAAGTCTTCGTCAACGTAGATGAGCAGATGTATGGCGGAGGCTGGAGATTCCACCACAGTTTCGACACCAATCCCTGGCCGAATGAAACTACAAAAGTGGATTTCTGGCTGAGGATGCCAGCCAATATGACAGGGGTTGATCAAATGATCTATGGCAAAGATGGAGATGAACTTCATACGGTGTTCACTTTAGAATCTCCAGAAACTGCGTCCCTGCAGCAGGATCTGATCTTTGCCACGACGTCGATCAGCAAGAGAGAGCACGATGACGCCTTGCCTACTGGATCCAAAGTAAAATTCTTGCACGCACTGACCGGAATCAAGTTCATTATCGTCAACAATGACGAGCACCAAATCGGTACAGATGGCAAGCCCAAAGGTAAAGCTGGCCATACCCAGACCTATATCACAAAGGTAACCATCTCCGGCTTGCAAAAATCCGGGACGGGTCTTGTGACGACAGATGTGACTCCCAGCCATGCTGAGCACGAAGATTTCCCGGAAAATGCTTACGTCAGATCCTTCGACGGATTTGGAAGCGTATTGTGGGTTTATGACGATGTCACCGGCACTTTCTCCCAGAGTTTTGAGGAGAGTGACATTGTGGACTATGCCACAGGCGCAGGTTCTTTCACATCCAAAGGAAACTATCCTGAGAGTTTCTCTGCCGCAGCGAATACCAATAACCTCAACGACGGTGACGCCACGAAAACCTTCTGGTTCATCCCCCAGACACTGACCGATGCCGTGACGATGGAAGTGGAGTTCCATGTTTGGGACGGTGCAGCAACCGGCGAAACCAAGAAGTTGACGGTTAATCTCGGCGAAGTGGCCATCGAGCGTGGCGAAGCTATCAGCAAGTGGGAAGCCGGCCAGATCCGTACCTTCATGCTCAAGCCCAATACGGTTGATGTGGACATCAAGGATGAGATGAACGAGCTTATCAAGTCGGATGTGACCATCAAGAATACCGGCAACGTCGCAGAGTACGTTCGCGTCAACATCATCGCCAACTGGATGGGTAATGTCTGGGAAGGTGTGGATGAGGAAACAGGCGATCCGGTTTACAGTTCCGTTAATACCATTATGAATGGATATGCCGCAGAAACCGGCGTAACGCCTGTTGACTGGAGTGACCTGCAGGGACGTGTCCTGCCTTGGAACGACAAAGAGCCGGAAGTAGCACACAAGTATTATCATTATGGCACTTTCGTCGGTCTTCCTGCGAAAACAACGACCGGAGCGATCAATATAGCTCAGATGAAAGAAGCCGATGGGTATTGGGTTAGGCTGGATAAGTACTATTACTATACCAAACCGATCGGTCCGGGCGAGTTTGTCCCCGAGACGACACCGGTCTTTGATTCATACACGTTGGATGAAAGTAAAATACCGGCATTCTGGGTTCCTGATGTCTGGGGTGGACGAAAGGCCGCAGGTAATGTCCATCTGGAGATGGATCTTGCAGTCCAGGCTATCGAGGCCCCGTTAGATGAAAACGGCCAAGAAGCATCCGACTTCATGACCGTTTGGGCCGCGGCACTTAATAAAGCCGATATCAGTGGCTTGGATGATCTTTAGTAGGTAAAGAAGGATAAAGAATCATTATCTAATCAGAAGAAACCATGAAGAAGTTGATAAATAATACATTGGCCATTGTGGCTTTTGCACTCGTAGTTCTCGCATCCGCACTAACCGCGAGTGCCCAGAATCTCCCGGACGGCGTTTACAACGACAACGATAATGGTATCGCTTTCCGCAAGAGCGCCATACTGCAAACCGATGGTTCCTACATCATTGACCTGGAGGCCTTCGTCACCGGTGAGGTCCATATTGAGAATACGAGCATCCCTGCCGACATTGTCCTGGTGCTGGATGTCTCGGGATCCATGGATGAATCCTTTACGCCCTACACCTATACGGCGCGGCCACAACAAGGCTACTCGTATAATAGTTACAGCAATTCATCATATTATTACAAGCACACTGACGGAAACTACTATCGTGTCAGCAGAGGGTCTTATGATACGGGTGGTTTTTTGGGAATAGGTGCGACACATCATTATTATCTAACCTATAGGGTCAATAATACTAATTACTACCTTTATGGCACCAATGTAACGACAAATCAACCTTCTAATCCGAGTGGGGGCACTTTCTCGGATGCAGGTGATCAAACTATATGGACTGGTGTACTTTACACACGTCAGGCTGGTACTACACAGACTAAAATAGCTGCCTTGAAAACTGCGGTAGGTTTGTTTATCGATGAGATCCAGAAAAACGATCTGATTGATCCTAATACCAACCAACCGCGAGAGACACCGCTCGGCAACCAGATCAGTATCGTCAAATTTGCGATGGACGATTATTATGGCAGCAATGCAGATTATGACGATGACAATGCTCCCCTCACGGTAGGTAATCACAAAGATAATAACTACAACTATACTGAAGTTGTTGCCGGGTTTACTCCGACCGCAACCGATGCCAATGTAACTTCTTTGAAAAATACAGTTAATGGACTGACCCCCGGCGGAGCCACCGCTGCCGACTATGGCATGAATCTCGCCCGGCTCTTGCTGAAGAGTCTTCCCACTTCCGGCGAAAACGACCGCTCTGGGACGACGAAAACGGTGGTGTTCTTTACGGACGGAGCCCCGACTTATGGCAATAGTTTCCAGAATAACGTCGCTAACCAAGCCATTGCGAACGCACTTCCGATAAAAAATACCTACAAAGCGATGGTCTTTTCCATCGGCGTATTTGATAGTGAAACGAACAATATCCGTAGTTTCATGAACCGCATCTCGTCGAACAACCCGAACGCACAGTCCATGTCACAGCCCTACGATTACGCACAAGGCGATTACTACCAGAACGCTTCCGATGCAGATCTGTCGGAGATCTTCAAGACCGTTGCCGGGCAGTCCGGAGGTAGTGGCAACACAGATGTGACCGCTGAATCTGCCGTTACGGTTGATGTAGTCTCCACCTCTTTCTCCATCCCTGTCGATGATGAAGATTTCTCAGTAGCTGTACTGGTAGCGCCTTGTACCGGTAAGCGGACCATAACTGCTGCTGATGTTGCGGCGAACCCGGATTACGCTCCCTATGAAGGTGAAACTTATTTAACCTTCGGTGCAGAAAAAACGGCGCAACAAGCTGGGCTCGACCCGATAACATATAGCATAGAAGGGAATAAGATATCCACAGAAGGATTCGATTTTTCGGAGCATTGGTGCGGAGAAGATAATACGGTTTCTCCCGCCCGATTCACTGGCTACAAACAAATCCTTCGTTTCACGATCAAACCTCGTGCAGACGCGGTCGGTGGCCCTCACGTTTATACCAATGATAAAACGTCCGGCATCTACGTAAACGGCAACAATGTCGCCGAATTCAACCGCCCGATCGTCAAGCTTCCTGTGAACATCTGGATCAAGAAGGAAGGCCTCCTGGGTGATGACAGTGCCGTATTTACCCTCTACCGTGCTCCTTATACGGGATCTAATACAAGGCCTGCAGATAGCGCATTTGACACATTTACCAAGATCTTAGTCAATAACGAGATCATGGATGAAGATGGTTTGGTGAAGATCACCGGTCTGGATCCTAATTACTTTTACAAGATCAAAGAGGACGCATGGGCATGGTCCTATGACTATCAGGATTATGAAGTCCAGTACACGGTAGGTGAAGGCATCCATAATCCATTTGTCTTTGTAAATGAGCCGAAGGACGATATTGTCAAGCACTCTGAGGCAACCTATCACAACGTTTTTACAAAGAAAACAACACCGGTCACTCCCACTCCCTCTGAGTAGCCGTTAGTCAGAATTTAAGAATAGGACGTCTTCTGAAAACAAAGATTGCTGCTGGCATTAATCTTATGCCAGCAGCAATCTTTTCATAATTCTTATATAATGTTTCAGTACTTGTATATGTATTCTTCCCCGCCTCCGGCTAAGAATAAGACTATCTCAGTAGTAATTCAAGCTCATTCCATTCTCATTAATAAGGGAAAACTCTTCATCCTCTTTCTAAGATACTCCGGCTTGATATCCAATTTCTTTTTTTGCTTCTGGAAACTATACCGTTAACGTGACCTGTTTCGAGGTAGTTATTGTAAGCGGTGCTCTCGGCGAGACGATCTTTTCGGTCGGTTTTAGAAATCAAGTTACTCTCTAAGATGCACGGGCTACTGAACTTATAGGTGACTGATTATTAATGACCCCCACTTATTTGATACAATAAAAAGGAAGCCGCTGGCATCGATGCACGCGGCTTCCTTTTTTTATCAGAGGATGTCTGTCCTCCTGTTTTCCAAGTTAATGATTACTCAGAGGGAGTGGGAGTGACCGGTGTTGTTTTCTTCGTGAAAACGTTGCGAATCGTAGCTTCGGAGTGTTTGACAACGTCCTTCGCCATATGTGTATTGGACTTCGTAATCCTGATAGTCATAGGACCATGCCCATGCATCTTCTGCAGGCTGGGTATTTGCTCCCGGAAATGGAACGCGATTGGGTATAATCGTAGCCGTTATTCTGCCTGTCTTTGCCTACCGTGAGCGGAGCATTGTCGTGTGTGCGCTCTTTTAAAGAACGGAGGCTGACCATAATCGGTCAGCCTCCGCCGGATTGTATTCGTGAGAGTCGAGATTACTGGTTGGTAACCGGCTGCTTTTTGAACTCATTGTGGACGGTCGCCTCGGCATGCTTGACGATATCGTCCTTGGGGGTATTCACGAAGAGGAAGGCTGGAGTTGGTCTTATTCCCAGCCCGAGGATGAGAGAACTACGCCGAATAGCACTGAGACTTTGGAAAAGAATCCGGTAGTTGTCGTCAACAAGAAGGACAACACTTCGATTAAACATGCGGAGAGTAAGGCCATCAACCAGTTTGGCAAGGCAAAGAAAGCCACAACGATTGATTCCCGCGAGTTCTTCAATAATAACACCACTCCCTCCACCCCCACTCCGGCTGAAGGGGAATAAGGTTGGTTTCTAGATACAGAAAAAGGCCTGGCAAATTATTTGCCAGGCCTAAATTCTTTCCATTTACTTACCAAATATCAGGCTTATAATGAATTCTCAGGATTAATTACTATCTCCGGATCGAGTGTTTTTCTTCGAGTCATCGTAGACTTCGTTAGTCACACCGCGCTTGAAGACATTGGTCACCTTGCTCTCTGCATGGCGGATCAATTGGTCGATATTGGCTTTCGGCGTATTTACAAAAGTGAAAGGATTGTCGACTTTTTCTGTATCGGTGTACTGAGGTTCCGTATCGGGAGTATAACTCCAACTCCAGTTTTCTTCGGAAATCCTGTATACGACACCCTTTTGGATCGGCTTACCATCAGAGTCTGTGCCAACCTGGACCGTTGCGGGCAGACCTCTTACTTTGATCATAGGATTTCCTGATGAAGAATGCTTGGCGTTTTCGCTGTTTGTGACGAAAACAGTAGAAACATAATGCCAGGTAAGGGTATCACGGTCATATACTGCATCATCGGGTATGATAGCCCTTTCGATCATAAACTTGGCACTCTCTACACCCTCAAGCCCCTCTTTCTCGATATAGATATTGACAGGAAGGCTGACTGTAGGGCTATCGAAGGTAATGATCGGTTCAGTGCTGCCCTCAGCGTAGATACCGGATCCTTGGACGTTAGTCTCGACATTGGGGCCGCCGATGGCATCAGGGTTCATCTGAATCGGAATCATGATGATGACCTTGTGGCCCTGATAGGTTGTTGTAGTCCCTTCGGTCACAGGACCGCACCAGTTGTTGCTATAATCAAACCCGGTTACGGTGATCTTGTTGGGGTTTTCAGAATCGATGGAAGGCGCAACCAGCGAGTCTACATCGAAAGTCCCTGTGGCTTGACCGGTATCGGGATCATATACAGTATATGTGTCGGTGCTGTGGTCCGCCAGTATCTCTTCCGTAAAGTAATATTTATGTGCTGCAGTATCAGCATCATAGCACCTGGCCGTAAAGACCTTGATACTGCTTGCAGATGCACCTTCCGGCAACATGAAACTGGAAGAAACGATGTCCACTGCGGAGGAAGCGGTAGTCAGACCCGTAGCAGAGGAACCACCGGAGTGCTTGGATATCTTATCGAAGATGGAAGTAAGGTCACCATCATCAAGCTGGAAATAATCCCCATCGGGATCTTTATCCTCTGCATCGCCACCTGTCAAAGTCTCAACGGTTACCGTTCCGCCACTGACAGTCCATGCGGAGTTGTTGGTCTCAGCTGCGTCTATGAATGATTCCGGATAATTCGAGGACAATAAATCCAAGAAATGAATACCTTTAATAACATTTTCATCGGTGCTATTCTTGTTTAGGAGTCCTACTGTCCATAGTGTCGCATCGTAGGTATTCTTCAGTTGATATCCCCAATAAATTGCCTGATTTGCCACGTCATTCTCAAAGGTATTTCCTGTGCCAGTCTGTCTGGCAGGAACACCATCAGTAAACATGACAACGGTAAGATTTGCTACTTCTCGCTTGGAAGCAGGATCCCCATCAAGCAAGTCATATATAGCCGATCTCATACCAAGACCAGGTCTTGTCCAATTGTGTGTACCAAAGGTATTAACTGCATTTTTGAGATTATCCCTAACGCCTTCGGCACCAATATCAAACCAGTTCGCATATTGATTATTGGCGGTAACCCACGAATAATCATTTGAAAGTTTATACGATTGATTGTCGTAAGTTATGATAGCGATTCGGTTTCCGGGGAAAGTCGGGTCTTGGGCTGTAACAGTCGAGTCATTCTGCCAAATATTATCGATAAATTTACCCACAGCCGTTCGCAAGGCTTCAAGTCTAGTGATACTCCTCAGTTCCCACAACTCACCACGCCAGCAAACAGCCTGCTGGCTAGTAGGTGCAGTGGCAGTAGGATTCTCTAACAAACCATCTTCACTAGTGTTGCTTGCGTTATTAAGATACCACGGTTTATTATTTTTATCAGTAAATGTGAAATATCGGACTCGATTTACTGTTACTCTGGAAACCCTATAATACTCACCATCAAGTTTATAATAATATTCCGGATTATTCTGAAGATTACCATAAGTGTAGGACTGGACGCCTCGGCTTCTCCACTCTCCCTGGCCGTCATAATCATAATCCATTGAGCTCGAGCTATCGAGAACCAAGATGATATCCGCAGGCGTACTGGAGGAGACCACACTCGCACTACCCGTGGCAAAAGTCTCCAACTTGATCCAGTAGGTACCATCAGACATCGGCTCGGAGATTGTCTTGCTGAATGCGACCTTATCCTTGATCGGATAAATATGTGTGGAATCCGGGTCATTATACTTGTACTTCAGACCAGGGATGGTTTTAGCGATGGAGTATTGACCCTGCGCGCTGACGATGGGAGCAAAGGCAAGCAACGCGGTCACACAAAACAAAATGTTAACTATTTTTTTCATTGTATTTCCTCCTTTCGTTATTGTCTGGTTTTATTCTGAGGCTTCTCACCGAGTGCATTCTCCCAGGCATCCGCCCACTCCTCATCTTCATAGGGTGTTCCTGTGACCGTGCTGATCGCTGAAATCGCCTGGGTCGCAATTTCCAAAGTGAAATGCATAGACTTATTGTCAATCTGGGCTCCGGCGATCTCCGAGTTGGGTATCGTCCCTACCTTGTAGGTTTTGAACAGGGCTGTAGTAGTGTCCGAAGGTTCGACAACCTTGGTGTAGTAATAATAGCCATCGGTACACAACTGCCAATCATTATGAAGATAGCCATTACGTTTGGACTCGCTCTCCTTATATCCGGGAAGGCCGGTAAATACTCCGTGCTCATGATCCTCATTGACGAACTGGTCTTCATACCAGCTCTCTACTAAATACAGTCTGTTAACCTTATCCGTAAAGCCAAAGACCGGATCATTGTTGTGATCCAGCCACTGTCCAACGAGAGCAGCACGGATGAAAGCCTTGGTATTACCGGTGTTCGTGATAGTGACATTGCTCTTGACACTTCCCTCAAAGCCATCGTCTTCACCACCCTGGATATCAACATCATCCTCGATCATCAAGTTGACATCGTCGATCTTGATGGTGTAGGTGCGGAGTTGGCCGGCTTTCCAGGTGATACCGGAAAGGGCTTCGCCGAGGTTGATGGTCCAGTGATTGTCAACCTCGCCGTAGGAGTAGTAAATGGTAAGCTTGACATCATTCGTCATATCCTGGGGGATGAGCCAGAAAGTCTGGGAGGCGCTGGCATCGCCGAGGTTCCTGACATTGCCGGCCGCAGCAAAGCTATCCGGATATTTGCCATAGTCGCCAAACGTTCCGTTAGCGGCGAAACTTACCGTATCCGTGTATGTTCCCGAGAATAGGGAGTCGGAAACGAATTGAAGATCACCCCATACGGCAGCCGTGGCGGATGAGTATATGTCAGGGTTGTCCGTACCATTATTCTCCGAAGCCGGAGTGATTGTGCAGGTGCCCTTATCGTATAGACCGGAGAAAACGATTTTCGTGATGGCGACCTTATTCAACCGTATGTCTGTCGTGTCGTTGCCGATGGCGAACTTCACACCGGTCAGGGCATGGTTGAAGAGCACGGGGACACCGGTGGGAAGGGTAGTCCTGTGCATCTTTTTCGAAATGGCGCTGTAGCCAAAGACAATGTCCTGCATACCGGTTGCCGTATCGGGGGACGTATAGTCGAAAGTGATCTTGCCGGCACCGCTGGTCGTTTTTCCGTACGTATAACCACTAGTAACACCCGTCTGCGTCGCAGGCATGCGAAGGTAGAAATCGACGGTCGTTTCGTCACCCTCCGGCCAAGGGTCGCCGCCATATTTATGATGGAAGCGCCAGCCACCGTCGGAGAGTTGCTGATCATCCATGGTTTCGAACGTCACATCCTGGCTGAACCCGTAGACGCCCATGTTGTTGGCGTACAGTACACCGATATTTTCAGTATAAGCAGGTGTACCCCTGGTAATGATCGGCTTTGCCGCATCCAGATTGGCCACCGTCTCCTCGAGGTAGAAGGAATTACCGTCTGCACCTTTGCCGAGCGGAATCGTGACGCCGCGCGTGACGGCCTCTCCATCTCCGGCGCGGGTCGAAGCTCCGCCTCTTACCTTAAAGACAATGCTGTTTTCGCTCACGGCAGACAGTCCGTCGTTGTTTTCAAACTCTTCCTTAACGCAGGAAACCAGAGCCACAGTCCCGAGGACTGCCATTACAAGATTGATTTTTTTCATAATGCCGTCCTCCATGTTAGAATTCAAGATACAGTCCCTCTACATCTTCTTCGCTAGCTGACGTTCGGGCATTGACATTTTCAAGCATATCCAGTTGTGCGTCAATGACCAAAGACCCACAAAGGACACCCTCAGCCTCAAGATGGGCGAAGCTCACTCGAGGCGTCTGATACTTCCGATACTTTGATAGTTTCATTGGTTTGGTATGTTTTGTTGTATTATCCTTTTAAAACTTGTAAAAATGTCGTATTTACGTCCTTTTCACTGTTACTTATCTTACTATTAAGAGCCTAGAATAAATAAAAATAGTGGCCTCTCGCTACAACGAGAGGCCACTTTTACATTATTTGACCAATTTCGGATTTGATTTTTTCTCTTCTAAACTAAAGGAAATATCGATTCAGACCGGTAGTGTTTTGTCACTATAGGCAATATTTTGATTTATATCGCATCATCCCCCCTTAATCTACTTCGAAAAAGGCGATACACACCCTTGCATAAGGGATTCTTACGCAAAGCAAAAGACGATCAGAAGAAATGGCTCTTAACCTATAACTCCTCCACCCCAGTCTCCGCACCCTTCCGCGGCTTCGGCCGGTAGGCGTGGCCTTGGCGGCGTTGCCCGAAGACGAGGTTGATGCCGATCATCAGATCAAGGTTGAGGTTGTCGCGCGGGATGGCATAGACCTCCCCGTTGAAGTAATCAGACAGGGCGTGCTTGGCGCGCGGCTCGCTGTTGACGAAATAGATCGAAGACATTTCCGCGCCGAGGAAGAAGCCGAAAGGTCCGAGATTGAGATTCATCAGGGACGTGAGTTTCGGGCCGAAGGAGCCGTAGGCGACACTTCCGGACCAACCGAACCAATGGCAAGGCTCCAGGTTGACGGAACCGCGCAGCTCAGCCCAGGAATACTGCCCCGCACGACGGGCCGTACCAAGCAGGCCGGCGGAGAACCAGTCGGTCGGATGGGCCTTGGCGCCCACGTAGAAGGTCGCGGGCAGGAAGCCCATCGGGGAACCTTTGTCCGTCTTATGGAATTCGAGCAACTGGTTCAGCTGCTCCATCTTGGCGTCGAGCTGGGCCTGGAGGTTGTCATTCCCTTCGAAGGAGATGTTCTCGAAGCCCGTGTATTCCCAACTGCCTTGCGTGCCCATGCGGGCGTCCATCTTCCAGTGGATGAAGCCCAGGTCGGTCATGGACGCGGAGAGTTGCAGCCAAGGCAGAACGTCCCAGGTCACGCCCAGATCCACCGCCGTGCCGAAGCCGCAAGGCCGCGCCTTCGAGAAATCGAAATCGTCGAAATCCAGGATTTCTCCGATACTGACCGAACCGGTCGCTTGGGTCGCCGGCAGGTTGCTGCCCAGCAGGCGGCCGTCGGTCTGGACCGACCAACGTTCGCCGCTCAGCGTCACATCAAACTGGTCGAAACGGGCGTCGGCATAGGCCAGGCCCACGAGCGCCTTGACCTTTCCGCCGATGCGCAGGACGTCCGTCACCGGGAAGGAGATGCCGTACGCCGCTTCCGCGTAGGAGCGAGCCCGCATGCCGAATCCCGACAAGTCGTAGTACGTGCCATCGGTGCTCCCGTCTTTGAGGAAACGGAACACGTCGTAGGGTGCGGCCGCATTCTCATCCACGCGCAGGTTGAGGCTGAAGGAGTGGAACTGGTCCTTTTCGGTCCAGAAGCCGAAGTTGAGCAGGTCCAGCTGGACATTGGCATTCTCGATGTTGTGCTTATGGATCTTGGACAGGAAGGTCTCCGAAGAAACGCCGCTGCTCAGGAAAGAAGTCACGCTGTTGTGCCCGGTCGGGTAGAAGAAGGTGCTGACACCCAGGTTGCTCTGGGTCTGGACGTCGATGCGGCCAAGCGCCAGGCTCGCGTAGCTGCGGTTGGCGCAGAGGGCCGGGTTCATCGTGTGCCCGTAGAGGTAGGTATCCATGAAATAACCGCCGCGGAAAGCGTTTTGCGCGGTGAGGGGAAGGGCCAGCAGGGCCATTCCTGCAAGGATCAGGCAAACTCTTTTCATCATTCTGCCCTCCCCTATTTGCCCACGCTGAAGCCTTCCGGCATCTTGAGCACGACTTGAGTCAGCGTAATCCCTTCTTCGGGAAGCGGGGCTTCACCTTCGAAACCGGCTCCGGTCTTGCCGGAGAAGTCCAGGCGCAGGCCGTCCAGCGTCGTGTAACGGGATTCACACTGCAGTTTGATGATGACCGGATTGGAAGAGGGCTGTCCCTTCTTGCCGGAGGCAATCATCGGCGTTTTTTCGGCGATGAGGGTGACCTTGACATCCTGGCAGACGTTGCCTTCCGCATCCAAGGCGGTGACGCTGAAGTTCATGTCCAGTGGCAGGGTGTTGAGGATCACGGTATGCAGTTCCGCGTCTTTGAAATAGAGGTCTTCTTCGAAATTGAGGCTGATGCCGCTGATGATGGCGCTGCCGTCCAGCGAATAGACGCCGGGGGTGAGGGGCACGATGGAGGCGCCTTGGCCCTGCAGGATGGTCTCGAGGGTCAGTTCTTCAAAACTGCCGATGGGGACTTCCATATTGCGGAAGACAACGCCTTCGAGTTTGATGTCATCGAGGTTAAAATCGGGGTCCACGCACGCTCCGCACATCGCCAGGATCAGCCCGGCCGCTAAGAATAGTCGTTTGGTTTGCATAAGTTTCTGATTTATGGGGCAAAGATAGGCTTTTTTGACGAAAGTTCCGCACGCTTCGCGTGGCGCCGTGCTGGTCTTCCTATATGACTATGCCGTTCATGCCTTATGACTGTGCTGTCCTTGCCAGTTTCGTTGGTTATGCTCCGCGGGCAGATAAGGCTCATTTTGCACGTGGCCGATCACCGACGGTGACGCTCGGCGGGCGAAAAGGGCGGTATTTGCACGGTGGCAATAACCAACGGTTACGCAGCGCGGGCAAATAAGGCACTTTCTGCACGTAGCCAATCACCGGCGGTGACGCTCCGCGGGCGAGAAGGACGGTTTTTGCACGGGAGTAATCACCGACCGTCAGAGAATCGAAGCATTGGCCGAAGAATCAGAGCTGAGAAACGCTGGCTGGCCGTCAGAGACGGATCAAAAGACGCAGGAGAGGGAGAGGCCGTAGGGGGTCGGGAGGATGGCGATGGCAGCGAGACTGCTGCGACCGTCAAGACGAGACGCGCTGCGGCCATTCAGCCGAGATCCGCTGCGGCCGTCAAGACGAGAAACACTGCCACCGTTTTGCCGAGATCTGCGGCTGTCCAGCCGGAAAAGACGGCGCTCAAGAGGCAACAGCCAATAACCGATGTCCGCACTGAGGATGCCGATGGCCGCGCCACCCAGCACATCGCTGGTCCAATGACGACCGTTATAGATCCGCATCACGGCCGTGGTTGCCGCGACAGCATAGGCGCCGGCACCCCACCATCCGCCATATTCACGCCGCACCAATTCAGCCCCCATGAAAGCCGTAGCGCTGTGCCCGGAAGGGAAAGAATTGTGAGCATCGCTGTCCGGCCGCGGCTCCCGAATGGAATACTTCAGCGCATTGGTCAGGATGCCTTGCGTGGCATAGGCCGTGGCAGTGATGCAGAGTCGCTCCGCGAAATCGTGCTCCGAACGCACCCCGAAGCCCAGTCCCACGAACGAAACGACCGGCGCATACTGGATCCAGTCGTCGAAACGCAGCCGCTGTCCCCCACTGAGCTCTTGGGCGTAGGCGCGGACTGG
>JAEEGL016569479.1_pt1 | contig 25293 bp, 24 predicted proteins | sample 9134231 | NCBI WGS metagenome assembly JAEEGL01 (sample SAMN16246548, study PRJNA631951) | gut metagenome | biome: gut microbiome; feature: rumen; material: fiber-attached | host: Bos | place: Iran: Karaj | collected 2018-10 | reverse complement strand
ATCAATTAAGAGGTCGTGTAGGTAGAGGACAGTTAGAATCTTATTGTTTTTTAGTAACTAATAATAGTGATGTAGAACGCTTAAAAATAATAGAAAATACTAAAGATGGCTTTAAGCTTGCGGAATGTGATTTAAAGCTTAGAGGTCCAGGTGATTTCTTTGGGGAACGTCAAAGTGGATTACCTAGCTTTAAATATGGTAATTTAATTAATGATTACTATATATTAGAAGATGCTAAAGAAGATGCTTATAACATCATTTTTAATGATGATATAAGTAGATATGATATTTTATATGATAAAGTATTAAAAGAAATGAATAGTATAAAAGATTAAAATATGTTAAAATATTAAATGTATACTTTTTTATAGGAGGGTATTTATATGATAAGAGTAGCGCTTGATGCAATGGGTGGAGATTTTGCTCCAAAAGTTAATGTAATAGGTGCGATGGAGGCAGTAAAAAAATTTAGTGATGTTGAAATTACTTTATTTGGTGATGAAAATAAAATTAAAGAATTTTTAACTGATTCTACAAGAATAAAAATAGTTCATACAGATAAATACTTTGATATGGGTGAACATGATGCCGTTAAGGCTATAAGAAGCAAAGAACCATATTCAATGGTTTTAGCAATGGAAGCTTGTAAGAATGGTGAAGCTGATTGTTTTGTTTCAGCTGGACCAACACAAGTTGTAGTAGTAGCTGGGCATATGATTTTAAAGAAAATTAAAGGAATGCATAGAATTGCTTTAGCACCATTTATACCTACAGCAGGTGGAAATAAAATATTACTTGATAGTGGAGCTAATGTAGAACTTAAGCCTGAGCATATAGATCAATTAGCATTTTATGCGACAAATATGGCTAAAGTTACAATGGGAAAAGATAATCCTAAAGTAGGTTTAATCAATATAGGTACTGAAGATGGTAAGGGTAGAGAAGTAGATAAAGAAAGTTATCAAATTTTAAAGAATGACCCTAGAATAAACTTTGTTGGTAATATTGAACCAAAAGAAATGTTTTTTGCGGATTGTGACATCTTTATTAATGATGGTTTTACATGTAATATTTTACTTAAAACTTTAGAAGGTACAGCTAAATATATGGGAGCATGCTTGAAAAAAGAAATCAAAAAAGGCTTCTGGTCAAAAATAGGAGCATTATTTATGAAGAAAAGCTTAAAGAAATTTAAGAAAGTATTTGATGCATCAGAAGCAGGTGGAGCAATGCTTTGTGGATTAACTAGCTTAGTTATTAAAGCTCATGGTAATAGTGATGAAAAAGCTATATTTAATTCTATTAGACAAGCAAGAACTTTAGTTGAAGGAAAAATAATAGAAAAAATAAGTAAAGATTTAGGTGATTCTAGTGAAGAATAATATTGAAGAAGTATTAGGTGTTCATTTTAATGATAAAAAGTTATTAACTGAAGCATTAACTCATTCATCTTATGGTAATGAACATAATATGCCATATAATGAGCGTCTAGAGTTTTTAGGGGACGCAGTTATTGAGTTATTAATGAGCCAATATTTATATTTAAATTCAAATATTTCAGAAGGGAAAATGACTAAAAAAAGAGCGCAATCAGTATGTGAAGAAGCTCTTGTAAAATATGCTAGTAAGATTAATTTAAGTGACTACATTTTACTTGGTCATGGTGAAGAAATGTCTAATGGTAGACAACGCCCTGCGATTATTGCGGATTGCTTTGAAGCAGTATTTGGGGCTATATATTTAGATCAAGGATATTTTGTTGCTCAAGAATTATTTGAAAGATTAGTTATACCTCATTTAGATATGCTAAATGATATAAAAGATTATAAATCAACCCTACAAGAATATGTTCAGTCCTTTAAAAATACCCTTACATATGAACTTATTGATGAAAAAGGACCTGCACATGATAAAACTTATACAGTTAGAGTATTAATGGATGGAGTAGTATTAGGCATTGGAGTAGGTAAAACAAAAAAAGAAGCTGAACAAAATGCCGCAAAGGAAGCATTAGAAAAAAAGGTAGATATTGAGGATTAAGTATGAAATTAGAAGAAAAAACATTAAAAGCAAATTACATATATAATGGTAAAGTCATTAATGTTAGATGTGATGATGTCGTTTTACCTAATGGATCTACCTCTAAAAGAGAAATTGTTGAACATAGAGGAGGAGTAGGCATAATTCCTTTTGATGGTAAATATGTCTATATGGTTAAACAATTTCGATATGCTTTTAAAGAAGAATTACTTGAAATTCCTGCAGGAAAAAGAGAATATGATGAAAAACCTATTGAAACTGCCAAGCGTGAATTATATGAAGAAGTAGGTGCTACTGCGAAAGAATTTATTTTTTTAGGTGAGTTTTTTCCAACTGTTGGATATTGTGAAGAAATAATATATTTGTATTTAGCTAAGGATTTAAAGTTTACAAATAGACTTCACTTAGATGCTGATGAATTTTTAAATGTAAAAAAATACGAATATAATAAACTATTAGAAATGGTTAAAAATAATGATATAAAAGATGCTAAAACCGTTATAGGTCTATTGAAATGTGGTGATTATCTTGATTGATGAATTAATTAAATATCAGGCATTAGACTTAAATAAATTAATTTTAAGAATATATGCTAAATTAGATTTATTACCAGATGAAGCTGTAATGTTATTACATCTATTATCTTTCTATCAACAAAATAGAGAAAAAACATTTCCTCTATCATATAATGCCTTAAGAAATAAAACCGGTATGGATAAAAAAGAAAATGGATTATTAATCCAGAGCTTAATGGATAAACGATTTATTGACTTAAAGCTTGAAAAGATCAAAGAAAAAGAACAAGAATGTGTTGATGTTACAAATGCGTTAAATAGAATAGAAGAATTTTTAAATAACGAAAAAGAAGAAGAAAATAATAGATTACTAAAACAATCAAATAGTGAAGTTAATGAATTATTTGAGATTAATTTAGGTAGAACTTTATCTCCTTTTGAACTCGATTTACTCCAACAAAATTCTAAATTTTATAAAAAGTGCGATTATGAGCGTGCAATTTTTGAAATTTCTAAGGACAAAGATGTAACAATTAAGGAATGTATTGAGTATCTAAAAAGAGAAAAAATGAAGGAAAAAGGAGTCGATAAGGAGAATGGAAAAGCCATCCTTGATTTCTTTGAATCAATTAATAAAAAGTCTTGATTTAATGTTTAAAGATGCCAAATGTGAATTAGTATATAATAACTTATTTGAACTTATTATTGCGGTTATTTTATCAGCTCAAACTTTAGATAAAAGAGTAAATGAAGTAACTAAAATATTATTTAAAAAATACCCTACATATAAAGAACTTAAAGATGCAAGCATTAGTGATGTAGAAGCTATTATTAAGCCTCTTGGAATGTATAAAGTTAAGGCTAATAATATAATAGAATTATCAAAAAAACTTGATAGTTTAGGCTTTATTCCAACCAATGAAGAGGAGCTATTGAAACTACCTGGTGTAGGCAGAAAAAGTTCAAATGTAATTTTATCTGAATATTTTAATATTCCTAAAATAGCCGTTGATACTCATGTATATAGAACATCAATTAGACTTGGTTTAGCAAGTGGAAGTATGCTTGATGTTGAAAAGAAATTAATGGAATTATTTGATGAAAAATATTGGTATTATATACACATTCATTTAGTTTTTTTAGGTAGATATATTTGTAAAGCAAAAAAGCCAATGTGTGATAAATGTTTAATAAAAGATTGTCCTAGTAGATAATCTTTTTTTGTTTATAAAAATGTTCACTATAGTATGGGTCAAAAATTTATTTATTTTTCAAAAAACTACCCCTTTATTTTCCTATGGAAGAGTATAGAATAAATTATAAAATAGGAGGAAAATATGAAAACCAGTGATATGTATGCAAAAATTATTGAGGAACATGAGAATAAATGTGTCAATCCTCATATAGGCACTATTTTAAAGAAAAGAAGAAAAGATTTAAATATGACATTAGAAGATGTCACAAAAGGGATTTGTTGTATAAGCTATTTATCGAAATTAGAAAATGGTAATATTAATCCTAAAGAATATGTTATGAGAGAAGTATTAGAACGACTTGATATGGATGAAAGTAGTCTTAGAACAAAAAATGAATATGTTGGAATTATTCTAGATTGCTTAAGTAATTTATATTATGAAAAATATGATGAAATAAAAAGATATTTTGATAACATCGCATCTGTTGAAAGAATACATTATACAGATATTATAAAAGCTATTTATTATTTTACTACGGATAATATAGAAATATCTAAAAAGTGTATTGATCAAGCTATAATGGTAAAAAAGGATTTAGATGATTTTGAGCTTAATGCTTGTGTAATTATTTCAGCATTAATAGCTGAAAAAGAAGCAAAATATGGAGAAGCCTTAGAAATAATTAAAAACATAGATAATAGATATATTGAATATATTGATGTTGATAAACTAAGAATATCTATTAAATGTAGATTGAATATGATTATTGGTAATTACTTAATACTAGCAAATGATTTAATTAGATATCAACAGTTATGTTATGAAACAATAGATTTTAAAGGAATAAGTATAATTAAACAACAATTTGGCTTGTCTCTAGCATTTAATGGTGATGAAGTTGGTGCATTAAAATTATATCAAGCTATAAAAGAATCTGTTGGAATAAAAAGCGCTAATTATTTTTTAAAGGATATTTATAAAGCATTAAAAAAACCTAAAGAATTACTTAGGTGTTGTAAGACAAATGATTTAGATAAATTATGGGCTTATAATCTTTTAAAGGATAATAAAAAATGTGAAGAAATATTAAAGAATATAAGGCTAGATGAATTAGTAGATGATAGAGATAGATTATTTGTTGAATCTCTAATGAAGAAGCATTATGAAAATGAATATTTTTACATCGAATATTTAAAAAACATATATTTTCCTTATTCCCTTGAGCATTCTTTATATGAAGAAGCAAAAGATATAAAAATGAAATTAGTAAAATATTATGTTGCTGAAACTAAATATAAAGATGCTTTAAAAGTAATTAGAGACTTTGAAAAGATATTCTTATAAAAAAAGAACTCCCCGGTAAAACGGGGAGTTTTAAACTATCATTGTAATAGCAATTATTAATGGCTTTCTACTTGTTTTTTCTTCAATTAGTTTTCCAACATTTGAAATAATTGCATTCTTAATAGCCATTTGATTAATATTAGCTTGTTTATCAAGCTCGCTTCTAGCTGAATAATATGCATTTGTAGCAATTTGTTTAGTTAAATCTTCACTAGATTTCATATATACAAATCCTCTAGATATTATAGTTGGTTCCATCATTATTTCTTTTGTTTTTTCATTAATTGTAATAACTATTGAAACCATACCATCAGCTGATAATATTCTACGCTCTTTAATAATTCCACTATCTAAATCACCAACAATAGAACCATCTATATAAGTTAAACCAGCATGAACATTTCCAGCAATTCTAGCACCATCATTAGAGAATGCGACAACATTTCCATTATCAAGTACAAATATGTTTTCAGGTCTAACACCACATTCCATAGCTATACCAGCATGTTGAACAAGCATTCTATATTCACCATGAATTGGAATAAAATATTCAGGTTTAACTAAAGATTGCATTAGTTTAAGTTCTCCACTAGCAGCATGTCCTGATGTGTGGACATCGGTTAATGGTGAATTAGTAATAACATTAACGCCTTTTCTAAATAACATATTAATTGTTTTATTAACACCAGCATTATTACCAGGAATAGGACTTGATGAGAATATTACTGTATCACCAGGTTGAGTTTTTATAAATTTATGTGTACCATTAGCAATTCTTGATAATGCCGCAAGAGGTTCCCCTTGAGAACCTGTACATAAAATGGTGATTTGTTCTGGTGGATACATTGGTATTTGATCAGCTGTAATGAATGTATCTTTCTTTGCTTTAATTAAACCAGCATTTTGACCAATCTCAATAGTTTTTTCCATACTCCTACCAAATACCGCAACATGTCTTTTAAATTTAATAGATATATCAATTATTTGTTGAACACGATATAAATTAGATGCGAATGTTGCGATTAGTGCACGTCCTTCAATATGGTCAAATATATCTCTTAAGGAAGAATATACTTTTCTTTCACTTATTGTGAATCCTTCAACTAAAGCGTTAGTTGAATCAGCCAATAAGCATAATACACCATCATCAGAAATACGAGTTAATTTATCATATTCAGTCGCAGGACCAAGTGGTGTAAAGTCAAACTTAAAGTCTCCAGAATGAATAATATTACCATATGGAGTATTAAAACATATTGCAAAAGCATCAGGAATAGAGTGTGTCATTCTAATAAATGATACAGTTATACCATTAAACTTAAATTTATGATTACTCTTATATTCAATGATGTTTGGCTTATCTAAAGCTATTTCACTTAATTTATCTTGAATAAGCTCAACAGCAACACCTGAAGCATATATTTTTTTAATATTAACTTGTTGTAATAAATATGGAATACCACCTATATGATCTTCATGACCATGTGTTATGAATAAACCTACAATTTTATTTTCATTTTCTTTTAAATGGGAAAAATCAGGAACTATCGCATCTATTCCAAGTAGTCTTTCATCTGGAAAAAGAAGACCACAATCTACGATAAATATTTGATCAAGATATTCGATACAATACATATTTTTTCCTATTTCACCTAATCCACCTAAGGCATATATTCCAACTTCGTTATCTTTTAAATAGTTAGACATAGAAAAAAACTCCTTTCATGAAAAGTAAACCATAAACATATATCATATATATCGGTTATTTATGTTTATATTATATACCATTAAATTATAAATTTAAAGGTTAAAAAAAAAGATAGCGTTTTTATTTTTAAAATAATGCTTTTTAGCCAAAAATGTCCAAATTTGTCTCAATAATATAACATATATATAATAAAAATATATATTTACATATTTACTTTTTTTTGTTATAATAATATTGCATTATAGTGTTAGCATGAGTGAGTTAAAGTTCTCACTCATTTTAATTGTAAGGAGTTAATTATGGAAAATGTTAAAAAAATACTTATGCCTTTTCTAGAAGAAAAAGGCTATACACTATATGAAATGAAGTTTGTAAATGAGTATGGTGAAAAGATCTTAAGAATAATAGTGGATAAAAAAGAAGGAATCACAGTTGATGAATTAGCTGAGGTAAATGAATATTTATCTGAGAGAATTAGTGATGATATAAGTGATAGCCCATATATGCTTGAAGTATCAAGTAGAGGTGCAGAAAGAGAATTTGACTTTGATGAGCTAGAATATATGGTTGATAAGTATGTCATGATTAAAACTGATAAAGAAAACTTTGGTTATATTAGAAGCTTTAATGATGATGAAATCATTTTAGAAATGAACATTAAAGGTGCAATAAGAAAAAGAGCAATAAAGAAAAACGAAATAGTAAAAATGCGCTTAAGCGTTAAATTTTAGGAGGATAATATGATTAGTAAAGAGTTTTTCGAAAATGTTGAATTAATGGCTAATGAAAGAGGTATAACTGTTGAACAAGCCTTAGATGCTGTTAAAGAAGGATTAATTAAAGCTTATAGAAAAGCAAATGGTAATGCTTCTGCAAGAGTTGAATTTAAGCCTGATAAAAATGAAATTTTAATGTATTCACAAAGATTAGTTGTTGAAGAAATTGATCCAACTTTAGAAATTGGTCAAATTACTTTAGCTGATGCTAAAGCTATTTCTAATAGATATAAATTAGGCGATACTGTTGAACAAAAAATAGATCCTAAAAAAGAATTTGGCAGAATGGCTGTTTCAACTGGTAAGCAAACATTTAATCAAAGTATTAGAAATGCTGAAAAAGGAAATATTGCTGAATACTTTAAAAAGTGTGAAGGTGAAATGATTGATGCTACTGTTTTAAGAGTAGATGAAAAGGGTGCAACTCTATCTTTAGCAAATAACTATACTACATTCTTACCAAGAAGAGAAATATTAGCAAATGATAATCTTATAGTTGGTACAAAAATAAAAGTATATTTAGTATCTGTTGAAGATGCACCTAAAGGACCAAGAATTACTGTATCTAGAAGCGATAAGAACTTAGTAATTAGATTAATGGAACAATTTATTCCAGAAATCCAAGATGGAACAATTAAAATTATGGGTATCGCTAGAGATGCAGGAGATAGAAGTAAAGTATCTTTATATTCAACTGATCCAAAAGTTGATGCTATTGGTTCATGTGTAGGTGAAAAGGGTGCTAGAATTAATGATATTGTAAGTGCACTTAATAATGAAAAGATTGACTTATATCAATATAGCAATACTCCAGAAGAATTAATTGCTAACTCACTTCAACCAGCTCAAGTTATAGCTGTAATTGATGTTGATCCAAAAGCTAAAACAAGTTTAGCTATCGTTCCAGATGATCAATTAAGCTTAGCTATTGGTAAGGCAGGACAAAATGTTAGACTTGCTGTTCAATCATGTGGTTGGAAAATTGATATCAAATCAGAAAGTGATGCAAAAGCTGAGGGACGTTCATTTTAATTATTAAAAAGGAGGAATTTATATGAAAACAAGAAAAATTCCTATGAGAACTTGTGTTGTAACAAAGGAACAATGCGCTAAAAAAGATTTAATTCGAGTAGTTAGAAATAACGAAGGCGTTGTTAGTGTTGATACAACAGGTAAGGCACCAGGTAGAGGTGCTTACTTAAAACTTGATAAAGAAGTTATTTTAAAAGCAAAGAAAACAAAAGCATTAGATAATAAATTAGAAATAAGTGTACCTGATGAAATTTATGAGGAGTTATTAAAATTAATTAATGGATAAAACTCTTCAACTATTAAGTTTGATAAAAAAAGCTAATAAGCTTATAACAGGTGAAGAATTTGTTACTGATGCAATAAGAAAACAAAAAGTATTTTTAGTATTTCTAGCAAGTGATGCTGGAGTTAATACTAGTAAAAAAATACATGATAAAACAAAGTATTATAATATCCCTTTAATTGATAGCTATACTTCAGAAGAATTGAGTAATGCTATAGGTAAAAAAAGAATGGTTATTGGGATAACAGATTTAGGTTTTGCCACAAGTATAAAAAAAGGGTGTGATAGTTATGGCAAAGAAACTCAAAAATAAAGATGAAAGACAAAGTAATATTCCTGTAGTAAAAAAAGAAGAAAAAAATGCAGGAGGTAAGGTTATTACCTACAAAAAGGATATGACTGTTGGTGATTTTGCTAAAGAATTGAAGGTTCCACTTGGAGAAGTTATTAAAAAACTTATGATGGCTGGAATTATGGCATCAGTTAATCAAGTTGTAGATAGAGAGACTTATGAACTTGTCGCTATGGATTTTGGTTTTGAATTAATTGATGAAGTTGTAACAGATGCAACTCGTTTTGATGAAATCAAGGTTGAAGATAAAGATGAAGAATTAGTTAAAAGACCTCCAGTAGTTACTATTATGGGTCACGTTGACCATGGTAAAACTACATTACTAGATACAATTAGACATACAAGAGTAACTGATGGAGAAGCAGGAGGTATCACTCAAAGAATTGGTGCATACCAAGTAAAAAGAAATGATGAATATATTACATTCATTGATACTCCAGGACATGAAGCATTTACAGAAATGCGTGCAAGAGGAGCAAAGGTAACTGATATTACTGTATTAGTAGTTGCGGCTGATGATGGTGTAATGCCTCAAACTGAAGAGGCAATAGTCCATGCTCAAGCAGCAAATGTTCCTATTATTGTTGCTGTAAATAAAATGGATAAGCCAGGAGCAAATCCAGATAAAGTAATGCAAGGATTAACTAAATATAATTTAATTCCAGAAGAATGGGGAGGAGATACTATATTTGTTAAAGTATCTGCTTTAAAAGGTATGGGATTAGATGAACTTTTAGATATGATTCAATTAACTGCAGATATGCAAAACTTAAGAGCAAATCCAAAGAGACTTGCTACAGGTACAGTTATTGAAGCTAGACTAGATAAATCAACTGGACCTACTGCATCAGTAATCGTTGAAAATGGTACTCTAAAGAATGGCGATAATATTGCTATTGGTAATACTTGGGGTAAAATTAGAACAATGACTGATGATTTAGGTAGAAAACGTGATATAGCTCTACCTTCAACTCCAGTAGAAATCACAGGCTTAGAGGAAGTTCCTCAAGCAGGTGATAAGTTTATGGTAGTTTATTCAATTGATGAAGCTAGAAAGATTAGTGAAGCAAGAACTACTAGAACTATGGAAGCTAAAGATAAGAAAACAAGAATTACAACATTAGATGATATTAATAAGGCATATAAAGATGGTGAAGCTAAAGAATTAAATTTAATTGTTAAAGGTGATACTCAAGGATCAGTTGAAGCAATTAGACAATCTTTAGAAAAACTTGATGTAGATGGAATTAAGGTTAATGTAATTAGAGCAAGTGTTGGAGCTATTACTGATACTGATGTAACTTTAGCTGATGCATCAAATGCAATTATTATTGGTTTTAATGTTAGACCAACATCTCTTGTTAGAGAAGCTGCTAAAAATGCTGGTGTAGAAATTAGATTATATAATATAATTTATAAATTACTTGAAGAAATTGAAGATGCCTTAAAAGGTATGCTAGATCCTGAATATGAGGAAGTTGTTACTGGTAGTGCTGAAGTTAGAACATTATTTAAAGTTTCTAAGATTGGAACTATCGCAGGTTGCTATGTAACTGATGGAGTTATTCAAAAAGATTCATTAGTTAGAATCATTAGAGATGGTATAGTAGTATATGAAGGAAAAATGGCTTCATTAAAACGTTTCAAGGATGATGCTAAGGAAGTAAAGCAAGGCTTTGAATGTGGTATTACTATTGAAAATTATAATGATATTAAAGAAGGAGATATCTTTGAAGCATCAGTTTCTAAATTAAAGGAGAGATAATATGAGTATAACTATTGAAAGATTACAATCTCAAATTTTACGTGAATTATCAATTCTTCTTCAAAGAGAAATCAAAAATACTAAGATAGGTTATGTAACAGTAACTGAAGTTAGACTTACTAATGATTTATCATATGCTTATGTTTATTACACAGTATTAGGTAATAAAGATAGAATAGAAGTTACTCAAGAAGCTTTAGAAAAATCAGAAGGATTTATAAAAAGTGAAATTGCTAAAAAGGTAAAGATGAGAAAAATACCTGAATATATCTTTAAATATGATGATTCATTAGATAGAGGAAAAAGAATTGATGAATTGTTAGATGAAATAAAAGTTGATAAAAAATAATAATTATGGCATAGTAAAATACTATGCCTATATTTTTTTTAAAAATATATTTACTATTTTTTTAAAAAGATTATAATATTAAATGAAAAGGAGATGTAATTTAAAATGTTAAAAAAATGTTTAGCTGAGTTTATTGGTACATTTGTACTAGTATTCTGCGCATGTGGTACTGCAGCTTACACACATGGTGATCCAGTTGCTACTTCACTTGCATTTGGCCTAGTAATTGTTGCTATGGCTTATTCAATTGGTAGAATTTCAGGATGTCATATTAATCCTGCTGTATCAATTGCGTTCTTAATTAAGAAGAAGATGACTTTAAAAGAATTCTTATTATATGTATGTGCACAAGTTCTTGGTGGATTCATTGGTGCTCTATTAATCTTTGGAATCTTCAAGATGAACACAGGCTCAATTGCAGGATTAGGAGATGCTTGTAACTATACACGTACAGGAGAATTAAATGTTGGTCCAATCTTTGCTGCTATTTTAACTGAAGTTGTTCTAACTTGTATCTTCGTATTTGTTATTCTACATGTTACTGATGAAAAGAGTGAAAAAGTTAGTGGAAAACTTGCTGGTCTAATTATAGGTTTAACACTAGTATTAGTTCATCTAATTGGTATTGGTTTAACTGGTACATCAGTTAACCCTGCTAGAAGTATCGCTACAGCTATTACTTCTGCAATATATTTTGGTGAAGTTGAAGCTTTAAAGCAAGTATGGATTTTCATACTAGCACCTCTTGCTGGTGGAGCACTTGCTGCTATTCTTCATACATTACTAACAAAAGATTCTGCTGAAACTAAAGAAGAAGCTAAAGACGCTGAATAATTAACATTTATGCAATAAAACGGCTTATTTAGCCGTTTTTTGTTTTGTTTAAAAATACAATAAATTATAGTATAATATATATAGGAGGTGCATAATATGAAAAAAATTGAATTACACCTACATTTAGATGGATCTATTAGAATAAGTACTGCTAGTGAAATATTAGGTATAGATATAGATACTGCTACTAATAAAATGAGAGGTAAAAATCTTAAATCTTTAGATGAATATTTAACCAGATTTGATTTGCCTATAAAAGTTATGCAAGACTATGACAATTTAAAAAGAGTTGCTTATGAATTAGCACTAGATTTAATAGACGATGAAGTAATATATGCTGAAGTAAGATTTGCTCCTATTTTTCATACAACTAAATTAAGCCTAGAAGATGTATGTAAAGCTGTTCTTGATGGCTTTGATATGGTTAAAGATAAAATTAAAATAAATCTAATTTTATGTATGATGAGGCACTTATCATTTAACGAAAACAAAAAAATAATTGATTTATATTTAGAACATATTGATGAAAGAATAGTAGGCCTTGATTTAGCTGGTTCTGAACTTTTATTTCCAAATAATAAATTTAATAATTTGTTTGAAATTATAAACAACGAAAATATTCCATTTACTATTCATACAGGAGAAATTAATAATATAGATAATATTAGAATTGCTCTTGAAAATGATTTTAGAAGAATAGGGCATGGAATAAATATCATACATGATAGTGAGCTTATTAATGAGGCTATATCAAAGGATGTATTATTTGAAATATGTCCTACATCTAATATAGATACTTTTAACTGTAAGGACTATCAAAGTCATCCTATTAGAAAGCTTTATGATTTAGGGTTAAACATATCAATTAATACAGATGATAGAACAGTGTCTAATATTACATTAAATGAAGAATATGGCTTACTTAAAGCATATTTTAACTTTACCGATAGTGAATTAAAAGATATTAATATTAATGCAATGGCTCATTCATTCGCGAGTGATTCTACTAAAGAAGAAATAATTAGATTACTTATGTAATTTAAATATTTCTTTTTTTTATTTTGAATTATAAAATAATTCATTAATATGTGTTATAATTATTATTGGTGATGATATGAACGCTTTAGTCATTGTAGATGTGCCTGCAAAACAAGTGAATAAGCCATACACATATTCCATCCCAAAAGAATTTGAAGCCATAATAGAACGTGGTGAAAGAGTGTTAGTTCCATTTGGCCCAAGAATTGTTTTAGGATTTGTTGTAGATTTGATAGATGAGGTTAATTTAGATAATATAAAGCCTATTAGTGAAGTATTAGATTTAGTACCTATACTAAGTAGTGAGATGCTAGAATTATCTAAAAAAATAGCTATGGAAACTTCATCATTTTTAATTACGGTTTTAAAAACAATGATTCCTAATTCATTTGGTATTAAATATAGTAAAAAACTAAGAAAAGTAAGTGATATAGAAACATCATATATTGATAAGTATTTTACTAAAGATGAAATTGATTATAAGGATATTAATGTTAAAGATTTAAATTATCTAAAATATGAAATTAAAAATAAAAATATTGAAGTAATATATAACTGTGATAGAAAAGATAATATTAAAGAAGAAGCATATGTTAAGATTATTAAATATGCATTCTTAAATAATGAAAAACAACAAGAAATACTTGAATATTTACTTGATAGAAAAGAAGTAAAAAAGAGCGAACTAAAAGCTTTTTCAGCATCTAGTTTAAATACACTTGCTAAAAATGGTTATGTAGAAATATACTATAAAGAGGTATATAGAGAAAGTGAAAATATAATAGATAATGTTAATGTTGTAGGCAGTTTAAATGCTGAACAAACAGAAGTTTATAGTAGTGTTGATTTAACAAGCAATAAGACATATTTATTATATGGTGTAACAGGTAGTGGTAAAACAGAAGTCTATATTAAACTTATTTTAGATGTTTTAGATCAAGGTAAAAGTGCAATATTCTTAGTTCCTGAAATATCTTTAACTCCGCAAATGGCTGCGCGTGTAAAGGCTAGAATCAATAATTGCGCAGTATTTCATAGTGCTATGTCTGATGGAGAGCGCTATGATGAATGGAGAAAAATATATAGAGGTGAAGCAAGAGTAGTCGTTGGAGCTAGAAGTGCTATATTTGCTCCACTTAAAAATTTAGGATTAATAATTATTGATGAAGAGCATGAACACACATATAAGCAAGATACTAATCCTAGATATAATGCAAAAGATGTAGCTAAAATGAGAAGCTCATATAATAACTGTCCTCTTATTTTAGGAAGTGCAACCCCATCAGTTGATTCATTTTATAAAGCAATGAATAATGAATATGTTTTACTTAGACTTCCTCATAGAGCAAATAATTCAGTATTACCATCAATTAATATAGTAAATATGAGCGAAGAAATAAGCTATGGTAATAGAAGTATATTGTCTAATATGTTACATAATATGATTACTGATAGATTAGATAAAAATGAACAGGTAATGCTTTTAATTAATAAAAGAGGATATTCTAGTTTTGTTATGTGTAGAAGCTGTGGTGAGGCTGTAAAATGCCCTAACTGCGACGTTACCTTAACTTATCATAAATCAAATGATAGTTTAGTTTGCCATTATTGTGGCTTTAAAAGAGAAAAACCAAATGAATGTCCTTCTTGTGGTAGTAAAGCTATTAAAGAAATTGGTATAGGTAGTGAACAAGTTGAAGAGATGATTAGAAAAACATTTAATACTAATGTTATTAGAATGGATTCTGATACTACACAAAATAAAGGAAGCCATGCAAAACTAATTAAAGATTTTCAAGATCATAAAGCTAATATATTAGTTGGCACACAAATGATTTCTAAAGGACTTGATTTTGATAATGTAACTCTAGTTGGAATACTTTTAGCGGATATCACTCTTAAAATGCCTGATTATAGAAACTCAGAGCGTACATATGATTTAATTATGCAAGTCGCAGGTAGAGCAGGTAGACGTAATATTAAAGGTGATGTTGTAGTACAAAGCTTTAATACAACACATTATTCAATAGATTTAACAAAATATAATAATTACGAATTATTCTATAAACAAGAAATAGAATATAGAAAGATGGCTAATCTTCCTCCATTTACTTATTTAACACAAATAGTAATAGAAGATGATGATTATAAAAAAGCATATGCTGATGGTAATTTAATTAAAAAGCGTATAAAAGAATTATTACCACTAGCTATAGTTATGGGACCTGCTAGTGCTAATATCGCAAGAATAAAAAATAAATTTAGAGTACAAATAACAATTAAAAATAAAAAACCAAATTATGAATTATTTAAAATATTAGAAGAAAATCAAAATATAAATATTTATATTGATCATGATCCAATTCTTATATAAGGGGTGATTTTATGCGTATAGTATTTATGGGTACACCAAAGTTTTCAGTACCTATCTTAGAAGCATTAATTAAAGAATATGAGGTAGTTCTAGTTGTAACACAACCTGATAAAGAAGTAGGAAGAAAGAAAATACTTACACCATCTCCTATTAAAGAGGTTGCTTTAGCTAATAATATAGAAGTATTTCAACCTATAAAAATTAAAGAAGATTATCAAAAAATATTAGATGCAAAACCTGATATAATTATTACAGCGGCTTATGGACAAATTATACCTAAAGTATTACTTGATGCACCAGTTTATAAGTGTGTTAATGTACATGCATCATTACTTCCTAAATATAGAGGAGGAGCTCCAATACACTGGGCAATTATAAATGGTGATGAATATGCAGGTGTAACTATAATGTATATGGCAGAAAAAATGGATGCTGGTGATATTATTAGCCAAGATAAATTGTTAATAGGTGATGCTAATACTACTTTATTAACTGATAAGCTTAGTATATTAGGGCGTGATTTATTGATTAAAACATTACCTAATATTATAAGTGGAAATATCAATCCTATTAAACAAAATGATAGTGAAGTTACATTTGCCTATAATATAAGTAAAGATGATGAAAAAATAAACTTCAATAATACTTGTATAATGGTGTATAATCAAATTAGAGGATTATCTGAAGTTCCTGGTGGATATTGTATTTATAATGATAAGAAAGTTAAGATTTATTCTTCAACTTATGAAATAAAAGAAGTAAATGGTGAAATAGGTGAAGTAGTAGATACTAATAAACGCTTAGGTATAAAAGTAAAAAACGGCGTTATTTACCCATTAACTATACAACTAGAAGGTAAAAATAAAATGTCTATTAAAGACTTTTATAACGGAAGTGCTAATTACTTTAAATTAAAAGATATCGTTAAATAGATATTGGAGGAGTTTTAAATGAAGAAGCTATTTGTTAATTTGTTTTCCAAACTTAATAATATGCTTTCATTTGAAAAAGGAATTGATATTACAGATGATTATGCAGTTTTAAGAAGAAAAAATATAGTTATAAAAAACATTATTTTCTTCTCAAACATTACATATACATTAATATTATTTCTTATTTCATTAATTGCTAGTGGTACATCTAACTGGGTACTTACAATTATATTTGTCCCTGTTACATTTGGACTTAATAGAACACTATCAAAATTAATTAATGATTCAACAAATGAAAAAATAAAACAGCAAGTAGCTATGTATATTGCGGCTTTCTATATGATATTATCTAGTGTTTTAATCTATTTTAAGCTTAAAACGCAGATGACAGTAGATGGCTCTGAATATTTGGGTATTGGAGAGGCTGGATATATTCTAATATATTATTCACTTTTAGTAGTTTCCTTATACCAAGATAAAAAGATGTTAATGAGTATTTCTAGATGGATGTTAGTTATTATAACAATAATTCATTTTACAATTACTTATAGTATTGTTAATGCTGATTATGCAACAAGTTTAGTTAAGTTCTTACAAACATTCTTTACAACAAAAGAATTCTTTGATATATTGCTTAGAACACTATTCTTAATATTGTTTATGGTCGTTTTAATAACAAATGTAGGTATTGCACAATATGCTTATTTAGAAAGAAAAAATGAGGCGGTTAAGCGTCAAGGTGTTCAAACAGATTATAGTGATGTAGTTAATGATTTATTTAGTGTTATTTTAGGTATGAGAATGGCATCAGGTAATGATAGAGAACGTATTAATTTATTATCGAAAATGGCTGAGAATTTAGGAACATCTACTAGACTTACATTAAATGATTTAGAAGAATTAAAAAAATATGTATCAATACATATAGAAGAAAGAAAAAATTTAGTTGTTGTTAAAAAAGAAAACATGACTGAAGAAGACTATATGGAAGTTAGACGTAGAAGTGAAGTAGGAGCAAGAGTTGCTAAGAGATTACAACTTGAACAAAAATGTGAAGATATAATTAGAACACATATTGAAGGTGCTCCAACTAAATCTTTTAAAAATGAAATGAATAATATGCTAATGGATATTGAAAGTCAAATAGTATTAATTTGTGATTGCTATATTACAATGAGAGAAGCTAAAAGTTATAAGCGTCCATATTCTCATAAATTAACAATTGATTTTATGAATCATGAATTAATGGATTATTTTGATGAAGAAGTATTTGATAAGTTTATGAAAAATAGCGATTTATATGAAGAAATGTATAATAATTCTATTTAGATTATTTCATAAATATGTTATAATGAATACGATTTTTTATAAAGGGGGATAAATAATAATGAAAAAGGTATTAATTGGTGTTTTATCAGCTATAACATGTTTTGGCTTAGCAGGTTGTCAAGGCGGTAAAAAATTATCTAAAGAAGAGGCACAAACTGAAATAAGGCAGATAGCTGAAAGCATAAATAAAAACAAGAACAAATTATCTAAGATTAAGGCTAATGCATCTTTTAAAACAGCAATATCTTATAACAATCTTAAAGCAAAAACAGGCTTAGGAAATCTAAGCGTTGATTTAGGAAGTTTTTCGGGTTCTGTGAAATTTGATGGAAGCCTTGATGTAGATGTTAATACTACTGATAAAATAGCTAAATTTAGTTCTAAGATAGATGCAAGTGCAAATGCTGATATTGATTCGGCATATATTCTTGCATATTTAGGAGAAGAAGGCAGTGAAAAGAAATATAATTTTTCTGCAAATGGAAAAATTGATGGATATTGTGTAGGAACTGAAGAAATATATAATTTTGAAACTTGGACAATGGTAGATTATTATACAAATTTATATGCTAATTATGATTTTAATATTAACAAAGAATTAGCAAATACTTTATACATAGATGAAACTAATTTTAAGGGTTCAAAAAATTTACTTAGTTATGAATATCTTTTTGAGATGTTTTCTGATGATTATGTGATATTTGAAGATTTAGATGAAGATTTTAGTATAATTAAAAATTGGGACATCTTTACTATGAAAGGTAATACTTTAACAATAGATTGTTCAGATTTAAATGCTTTTGATATTGATGATGTAGAAGAATTAGAAGGAGATAAAGGTGGATTAAAAATATCTAAATTATCATTAACTTTAAATGATGATAAATTAATTACTGGTTTTGATATTAAAGGATCTGTAAAAAATGAAACTGATTTTTCTAAAGAAAAATCTTATCCATATTCAGGTGGAAAAAATTCTAATGAAGCATCTTTTGAATTAAATATTGATTTTGAATATGGTGAGCAACCAAAATTAGAAGTGCCAAAAAATTTAACTGATTTAGAAGAAGAAGATATGGAAGATTTCTTCGATATGGATTTATTTGAATATGAGGAATTAATAGAATCAATTCAAGATAGAAAAAACGGTGTAGATACTAAGGCTAAAGCAGCAGCAAAATCAGGTGATGCATTAGTTTCTACTTTAAAGATGATTTCTATGGAAGCTACTGCTCAAACAACTGGTGATGTTACTGTTACAGCAGATTTTGGTAGTACATTAACAAATGTTCCAAAATTAAAAGTATTAGATGGTACAACTGATAAAACATCTACTTGGGGTTTCTCTGATTATGATGCTTTAGTTGAAGGTTTAAGTGCAACAGGCTCTCTAACTTTAGTTTATAACTTACAAAATGGTACTTTCTCTTATTCAACAAGTTCATTGAATATTGATGGTTATAATATAACTGTTGATTCATATGGAAAATGCCAAGCTTCTAAATAAATAATTAAACGTCCAAAAAAATGGACGTTTTTTTAATCAATTATTTCAAAATAATATTTGACTTATGAATAATTGTGTTATATTATAGTAATGAACTTAATAAAAATCTTATTAAGAACCGTGGAGAATAGCTAATCTGTGAAGCGGTAGCAACCTATTAAGTTAGGTGCTTTTAGTGAGGGATGTTAAATCTAGCAATGAGACGATGTAAGACCTTTTGCTAGAAGGTCTTTTATTTTTGAAAAGGATGTGAAATTATGGAATATAGAACTAAAGGAGTTTGTGCTAGTAAATTAAGTTTTGATATAATTGATGGAAAAGTTTTTAATGTAAGTTTTGTTGGTGGATGCAATGGAAACTTAAAAGCTATTTCTAAATTAGTAGATGGTATGGAAGCAAAAAAAGTTGTTGAAATACTAAAAGGAAATACATGTGGTTATAAGAATACCTCATGTGCAGATCAACTTGCAATTGCAATAGAGGAGGAATTAAAAAAATGAGATATTTATTTACATCAGAAAGTGTAACAGAAGGTCATCCTGATAAAATATGTGATCAAATCAGTGATGCAATATTAGATGATATTTTAAAGCATGATAAGTATGCTAGAGTAGCTGTTGAAACAGTTACAACTACAGGTATTATTTTTGTTTGTGGTGAGGTAACTACAAAAGATGGATATATGCCAAATATAGATGAAATAGCTAGAAATGTAGTTAAAGAAATTGGCTACGATAGGGGAAAATACGGTTTTGATGCTGATAACATTTCCGTTATTACATCAATTCATCCACAATCTAGAGATATAGCTATGGGAGTAGATAAGGATGGTGCAGGAGACCAAGGTATTATGTTTGGCTATGCGACTAATGAAACACCTGAATATATGCCACTAGCTATAATGCTTGCACATAAATTAGCAAGGCGTTTAACTGAGGTAAGAAAAGAAAAAATATTACCTTACTTAAGACCTGATGGAAAAACACAAGTAACTATTGAATATGAGAATGATAAACCAGTTAGAATTGATACTGTAGTTTTATCTACACAACATGCAGATGTTGTTACTCAATCTAGATTATTCTTAGATATTAAAAACTTTGTATTTGATGAAGTTTTACCTAAAGAATTAGTTGATGAAAATACTAAATTCTTAGTTAATCCAACTGGTAAATTTGTTATTGGTGGACCTAAAGGTGATAGTGGATTAACTGGTAGAAAAATAATAGTTGATACATATGGTGGAGCAAGCCGCCATGGTGGTGGAGCATTTAGTGGTAAAGATGCAACTAAGGTAGATAGAAGTGCTTGCTATGCAGCAAGATATTTAGCAAAAAATATTGTTGCAGCAGGGGTAGCTGATAAATGTGAAATACAATTATCTTATGCCATTGGTATAGATAAACCAGTAAGCATTTATATCAATACTTTTGGCACTAATAAAGTAAGCGAAGAATCCATCATAGAATGTATTAAAAAGAATTTCCCACTTACTCCAAAATGGATTATTGAACACTTAGATTTACGTAGACCAATTTATAGAGCTACAGCAGCTTATGGTCATTTTGGTAGAGATGAAGTGGAATTCACTTGGGAAAATCTAGATATTGTTGATATTTTCAAGAAATTATTATAAAATAATACTGATGGGGGTATGTGTATGAACTTTCAAGAATTAGAAAAAGAGCGTTTAAAAAGACTTGCTTCATACAAAAAGAGAGGAAATATTGGATTAATTGTAATGCTATGTGGTATAGCTGTTGCGGTTGGTGGATTTTTCTTACTAAAAGTTAATGGTAATTTTAAAATAATGTTAGTTTTAGGATTATTAGCATTTGGTGTAGGAATTGCAATTTTCTCATCTAAGCATGGTATTGCTAGTAAATATGCTAGAGAATTTAAACGTCCTGTAGTTATGGAATTACTAAAAAAATGGTATGATGTTTATTCATATGATGAGCGTGGTGGAATTCCACTAGCTGAAATATATAATTCAGGATTACTTACTAGACGTGCTGATAGATGGCATGAAGAAGATTTAATTGAAGGTATGTATAATGGTGTTCAATTTAGAACAAGTGATGTACATCTTGAAGAAGAACATACATATACAGATAGTAAAGGTAATACTCATACAGAATGGATTACATTCTTTAGAGGTAGATGGTATCAATTCTTTTTAAATCGTGATATGGAAACACTTATCCGTATTAAAGAAAAGAAAAGAATTAAAGAAATGGTTACTAGAGGATTAGAAAAAGTAGAAGTTGAATCAATTGGCTTTAATGATAAGTTTATGGCTTATGCTCAAGATCAACATAAATTCTTCTATATCTTCTCACCAATAGTAATTGAAAAAATGGTTGAACTTGAAAAAATGCATAGAGGACAATTTATGTTCTCACTTGATGGAAATATAGTTAACTTTGGTATTAATGATAGTAGAGATTACTTAGAATTAAATTTAAAAATTTCTTTAACTGAAGAAAACATTAAAGCATATGAATCACAAATTAATATGATGGCAGCAATTATTAAAGAATTCAAATTTGATTCATATAAATTCCAAGAACAAACTGGATCAAAATATGTTGAAAATGCTATTCATGTTGATGAAGAAGATATTGCTGATTTTATAGGTAAAGATGTTGAATCTAAATTAGAAAATGCTGATAATATCATTGAAGCTAAGTTAGATGCAATTGATAAATCTGATAATCCTGATTACGCAGCTGAAGAAATTGATAGAATTGATGAAGAACTTGAAGGAATGGATGAAGGTTTTAATAAAATGTAGGTACTTACAGAGAAATCTGTTAATACAATAAAATATTTAAGAATATAGGAGGAAAGAAATATGTTTTATTTAGCCACTGGAGCAATTATTGCTATTGTTGTTGTTGCTTTAATTTTAATTATCATTATTTCGTTAGTTGCATGGTATATTAAAACAGGAAACAGATTACTAGCAATGCAAGAAGATTGTGATAATGCAGTATCTCAAATTGATGTTTATTTAACAAAGAGATTTGATACATTATCAAAAATGTTAGACATTACTAAAGGTTATGCAAAACATGAAAAAGAAACTTTAATTGGTGTAGTAGAAATGCGTAGACCAGTTGCTGGTTCAACAATCGCTGAAAAGCAAGCTTGTGAAGCTCAAATGAACCAAGCAATGAAGAATATCAATATCGTTATGGAAAGATATCCTGAATTAAAGGCTGATAAGAGTTTTGGACAATTAAACAATGCAGTACTTGAAATCGAAGAAGAATTACAAGCTGCAAGACGTACTTATAATAGTAATGTTAAAGCTCTTAACAAGACAATCGTTGTATTCCCATCTAGCTTTGTTGCTAATAAGAAAGGAATCACTAAACGTGATTACTTCGAAGCAGAAGAACAAAAACGTCAAGATGTAAAGATGGATTTCAGCTAAAATCAATCATAAATAATTAGGGTTATGTTTAAAAACATAGCCCTTATTTATTTTTTTAATTGACTAATATAAAATTTATGGTAAAATAACTATGTATGTAATTATTATTAATTACAATGTTTGGAGGAACCAATTATGAAAGCAATAGATTATATCGTTTTAGTAATAGCCTTATTATTAATAGTATTAATTATGATGCAAGAATCTAAAGATAATATTCAAGATGCCTTTAGTGGTGAAAAATCAGATCTATTCAAAAACCAAAAACAAAGAGGTTTAGAAAAGGTTATGAGTATTATTACTGCAGGAGTTGCGATTTTATTTATCGTATTAACATTCGTTGCAACAGTAATTCCTAGATAATAAACTATTAGAAATGATTTCCTCGAAATCATTTTTTATTTGCCCTATTATATGCTATAATAGAATTAGGAGGTGATATTATGAAAGAGAAAATACTTACCTATCTTAAAACTAAAAAAAGAGCAACTATGCATGATATTTGTGTAGCTTTAAATGTAAAAAATAAAAGTGATGCACAAGTAGTTAAAAAGGTTGTAAAAGAACTTCTTGATAATAATTTAATAATACATGCTGGGGATTACTATGGGCTAATAGAAAACTTTACTAGCTATGAAGGTATTATTGAAGTAAAAGAAGCTGGATATGGTTTTGTTAGTGTTGATGGACTTGATAAAGATGTTTTTATTCCTGCTGAATATATTAACGATAGCCATACAAACGATAGAGTAAAAATTGTATTACTTCCTAAATATTCAAAATACGGGCAAAAAGATGAGGGCTGTGTTGTTGAAATAATTGAAAGAAATATTAAGAAAATTGTAGGTGTATTTGATGGTAAAAAAATAATACCTGATGATACAAAAATAGATTATGAAATTAGAGTTAATAAAGGCCAAGAAAATGGCGCAGTTAAAGGACATAAGGTAGTAGCTACTCCTACAAGTTTTCACTATGATTATATTACCACAAAAATAGATAAAATATTAGGCCATGTAAATGATCCACATGTTGATATATTATCTATTTGTGAAGCTTATGAAATACCTTATACATTTCCACAAGGTGTAATGGATGAGATAAAAGAAATACCTGATCATGTCTTAGATAGTGAAATAGAAGGTAGAGTTGATTATAGAGAATTATTAACTATTACTATTGATGGCGATGATGCGAAAGACTTAGATGATGGTATAAGCTTAGAGCTTAAAGATGATAAATACATTTTATATGTCCATATAATGGATGTTAGTCATTATGTGCTTGAAGGCTCAGAAATAGATAAAGAAGCCTTCTATAGAGGAACAAGCTGTTATTTAGCTGATACAGTTATACCAATGTTACCTCACTATTTATCTAATGGTATATGTTCACTTAATGGTGGCGTTGATAGATTATGTATTACTTGTAAAATGATTATAGATAAAAAAGGATTTGTAATTGATAGTAAAATAGAACCAACTATAATTCATTCAAATTATAGAATGACTTATAAGAATGTAAATAAAATATTAGATGGCGATTCAATATACCCTGATTTACATGAATTAGTATTTAATTCTAGAGATTTAGCTAAGATTTTAAAGAATAGAAGAATCATAAATGGTTCAATAGAATTTGAAACTGCTGAACCAAAAATTATTTGTGATGAAAAGGGCTATCCTATTGATATTAAACCTCATGAGCGTGGTATAGCTGAAAGTATTATAGAAGAATTTATGTTAATTGCCAATCAAACAGTTGCAAAGACTATAAAGAATATGAACTTACCATTCTTATATCGTATTCATGAAAACCCAGATCCAACTAAGATGGCTCAAATGATTAAGATATTAAAAGGTTTAAGCATTAATCCTCATAAAAAGGCTGATTTAATTACACAATTTGATTTACAAAAATTACTTAAAACAGTTCCAGAGGATAAAAAGTGTGTTACTAATAGTGTATTGCTTAGATGTATGATGAAAGCAAGATATTCTAAAGAACCACTTGGACACTATGGCTTAGCTTTCCAAGACTACACTCATTTTACCTCTCCAATTAGACGTTATCCGGATTTAACTGTTCATAGACTCTTAAGAAAATATTTATTTGATTATGAATATGATAAATCATATTATACATCTATTGAAGAGATTGCGGATTGGACTAGTAAAACTGAGCGTAGAGCAGTTGACTGTGAGCGAGATGTAGATAAAATGAAATCTGCTGAATATATGGAAAACCATATAGGAGAAGAATTTGTTGGTTTAATTAGTGGTATAACTAGTTATGGTATATATGTAATGCTTGATAATACAATAGAAGGTATGATTAGCATTCATTCAATTAAAGGTAAATATATTTATAATGATGAGTTTATGCAACTAACTAATCCATATAGTGGTCACTCATTTAAAATAGGTGATAAATTAAATGTAGTATGTGTAAAAGCAAGTAAAGCTTTATCACAAATT
>JAEEGL010180904.1_pt1 | contig 25293 bp, 21 predicted proteins | sample 9134231 | NCBI WGS metagenome assembly JAEEGL01 (sample SAMN16246548, study PRJNA631951) | gut metagenome | biome: gut microbiome; feature: rumen; material: fiber-attached | host: Bos | place: Iran: Karaj | collected 2018-10 | reverse complement strand
CACGTAGACCATGGTAAGACAACTCTTACAGCTGCAATCACAAAGGTACTCTCAATCCAGAATGGTAACAACGAATTCCTTCGTTACGACCAGATTGATAACGCACCTGAAGAGAAGGCAAGAGGAATTACAATCAACACAAGACACGTTGAATATGAAACAGCTAAACGTCACTATGCACACGTTGACTGTCCTGGACACGCTGACTACATCAAGAACATGATTACTGGTGCTGCTCAGATGGACGGCGCTATCCTCGTTGTTGCTGCTTCTGATGGTCCGCTTCAGCAGACACGTGAACACGTATTGCTCGCTCGTCAGGTTGGCGTTCCTGCAATCGTTGTTTACCTCAATAAAACAGACCTCGTTGATGATGACGAACTTCTCGAACTCGTTGAAATGGACATTCGTGACCTTCTCAACGAATACGAATTCCCAGGCGATGATACTCCTATCATTCGTGGTTCAGCTAGAGATGCACTTGAATCAACAAGCACAGACATCAATGCTCCTGAATATAAGAGCATTATCGAACTCATGGATACAGTAGATAGCTACATCCCAACACCTGAAAGAAAATCAGACCTCGCTTTCCTTATGCCAGTTGAAGACGTATTCTCAATCTCAGGCCGTGGCACAGTTGCTACAGGTAGAGTTGAAAGAGGTACAGTAAAGATTGGTGACGAAGTTGAAATCGTTGGTATCAGCGAAGAAAAACGTAAAACAGTTGTTACAGGCGTAGAAATGTTCAAGAAGACTCTTGACACAGCTATGGCTGGTGATAACGTTGGTCTTCTCCTCCGTGGTATCGATAAGAAAGAAATCGAAAGAGGACAGGTTATCAGCAAACCAGGTACAATCCATCCACATACAAAATTTGTTGGACAGGTTTATGTACTTACAGAAAAAGAAGGCGGTCGTAAAAAACCATTCTTCCCAGGCTATCGTCCACAGTTCTACTTCAGAACAACAGACGTTACTGGTACAATCAGTCTTCCTGATGGCGTTGAAATGTGCCGTCCTGGCGATAACGTAAATATGACAGTTGAACTCATTACTCCTATCGCTATTGAAAAGGGACTCCGTTTCGCTATTCGTGAAGGCGGTAAGACAGTTGGTTCCGGCGTTGTCGGCGACATTCTTGAATAATTAACTTATTATTCGAAAAATAGTTTTCGGGGCGGATTAATTCCGCCCCGAAATACCATTGAATCTTTGGGGAATAGGTGAAATTCCATATCGGCAGTGAATCACTATTGTGAAAGTCTGAGAGCATCTATGATGTTGATTGGGTGTAATTCCCAAACCGACGGTATAGTCCGGATGAAAAAAGATCATTATGGTCATATCTTGTATACAAGATTTTCCCCTTTTTTTAAGAAAGGGTTTTTTTTATGTCAGAAAGTAAGAATTTAAAACACATCAAAACTATAGTAGTGCTTGCTATGTTTGCAGCACTTGCTTTTGTTATTCAACTCGTATTTCGTATAACAGTTGCCGGATTTTTGACTTTTGATGCTAAAGATGCTGTAATTACCATTGGGTCATTGTTTTACGGACCGATTTCGGGTATAATAGTCTCACTCATTATAGCATTTATTGAAATGGTGACGATAAGCTCAACTGGTTTTTGGGGCTTTTTGATGAATTTTATCTCTACAGCAACTTATGCCGGTGTAGCTAGTTTGATTTACAAGAATAAAAGAACTTTGAATGGCGCGTTAATTGGCCTTGCATCAGGTTCTGCTGGAATGGTAATTGTGATGCTTATAATGAATTTGATTATCACTCCAATTTATACGGGCATGTCAACCGAAGCCGTAGCAAATATGATTTTGCCCATATTGTTGCCATTTAATGTTGCTAAGGCGGTTTTGAATGCAGCATTTGTCTTGTTGCTCTATAAGCCTGTTTTCATAGGGTTAAAGGCTGCTCATTTAGTTGAAGGTGAAAAAGATTTTCGCTTTGACAAAAAGTCAGTATTTGCTATAATTTTGGGTGTAGTTTTGTTAATTTCCGCTCTCATAGTATTCTTCGTCGTTTTGGGAGCAAAAATCTAATAAGGAATATTTATGATAGAATCGATTCAGAATTTTTTTCTAGAAACAGTCGGAAGAGAATGGTGTGTATTCTTTTGTTCTATGATTCCCATTATAGAACTTAGAGGAGCCATACCACTTGGCGCCGCTTTGGGACTTAATATGTTTGCATGTTTTGCTATTAGTGTAGCAGGAAACATGTTGCCGGTTCCATTCATATTGCTATTTATTAATGCAATTATTCAAGCCATGAAAAAGACAAAGCATTTATCCAGATTTGCAAACTGGCTTGAAGCAAAGGCAGAGAAGAATAAAAAGAAAATTACAAGTTTTGGCTTTTTCGGACTTGTTCTGTTTGTCGGAATACCTATTCCAGGTACAGGAGCATGGACAGGATCTTTAGCAGGATCAGTTATTAGAATGCCCTTCTGGAGAGCGCTGCTTGCAACATTCTTAGGTGTTTTGATGGCAGGAGTTATAATGACTATTATTTCTTATACAACGGCATCTATCATAAATAGTGTGGCGTAAAAAAAGAGACCATTGAGATTAATCTTAATGGTCTTTTCAATTGCCTACTAAAACACCTAATATTTCTTCTCGCCTGACAGCGCCAAATGTCCTGGAATCAACACTTGTTTCTCTGTTGTCTCCAATCACAAAATACTCATTGGAACCTAAAACAAAACAATCTCCATTAGAACCGGGATAAGTGTACACATCAATCACATCTTCGATTTGTTCGCCATTTATATATATGACACCTTCTTTGATTTTTACAACTTCGAAAGGAAGCCCTATTATCCTTTTAACAATTGTTTCTTCAGTGGTTTTGTTTTTGATTGCTACAATATTCATTCGCTCGATATCTGTTTCTTTGACATACACAAAAACAGAACCCTTTTTTAATGTAGGTGCCATGGAATTTCCATTTACTATACCGATTCCGTAGCTGATTGCAAAGAACACGTAGATAGCAAATACAAAAACAAGAAGGGAAATGACTATAAAGAATTTTGAAAAATATACAGGCGATTCTTTTTGCAAAACTATTACCCTCCTTTTTGATTCATGTTTGAATTATATCAAAAAGATATTAGAAAGAGAAGATTAATTATAAAAATAATGGAAAAAATTAAACTAAAGATGCATTTGTATGATATAATTAATTGACAAAAAAATGCACGAGGGTTCAATGAATCAAGATAGTTTTGAAAACAATGAAATTCAGGTAAACGGAACGATTGAAAAGATAGTTTACCAAAACGAAGATAACGGATATACCGTCTGCAGAGTGGTTACAGAAGATTTAAACGATTTGACTGCAGTCGGCATAATGCCATACCTTTGTGCAGGCGAGATGGTTACTCTGTATGGAAAAATGGTGTTCAATTCAAAATATGGTGAACAATTAAGTGTCGAAACATATGAAAAAACATTGCCGTCAACTGAAACAGCCATTCTTACATATTTGTCTTCCGGAAGCGTAAAAGGAATAGGGAAATTGCTCGCATCAAGAATTGTAAAGAAATATGGTCTTGATACATTTGATGTCATTGAAAATAATCCATTATGGCTTTGTGAAATCAAGGGAATGACCAGAAAAAAAGCACTTGATATAAGCGAACAGTTTAAAATGCAAAACGGAATCAGAAGTGTTGTTGCTTTTTGCAGAGATTTCTTTTCCCCGAATGTTTCAATGCAAATATATTCTAAATATGGAACCGAATCACTTGATTTGATTAAACAAAACCCTTATGTGTTGTGCCAGGAAGTAAGTGGAGTTTCTTTTGAAAAGGCAGAAGAGATAGCAAGGTCTGTAGGCATAAAGAAAAAGGATCCGAACAGAATTAATGCGGGTGTTCTTTATGTGTTGGCATATAACAGAGAACAAAACGGTCATGTTTATATACCATATGATAAATTATTGACCGCTACTGCATCTTTATTGGAATGCGAAGAGAGTCTTATAGCATCAAGTCTTGAAACCTTAAGCGATATTGGCAAGGTTGTAATAACTGAAGTCAATAATGAAAGAGCTGTTTACGAAACTAACATGTATGAAGATGAAAAGTATGTGGTAGACAAGCTTGACTTGATCAGTAAATATGGCATCAGAATTGATGAAAAGGATTGTGAGCCGCTCATAAAAATGGTACAGGCATCCAGTGCGATCAAGTATTCTCCTGAACAAAACAGAGCAATAACTGAAGCATTGGAAAATGGTGTTTTCATCCTTACGGGAGGTCCCGGAACAGGTAAGACTACAATTACAAAAGCCATGATTTCAATTCTCGAATCATTTGGAGCCAATGTTGCACTTTGTGCGCCTACAGGCAGAGCTGCTAAAAGAATGGAAGAAGCAACAGGCTATGAAACCAAAACAATTCACAGGCTACTTGAAGCTCAGAGAGACGAATTAAACGGCGAGACAGTTTTTTTGAAAAATCAGGATTATCCAATAGAAGAAGATGTTCTTATAGTAGATGAATCTTCAATGATTGATCTTCCTTTAATGGCTGCGCTTTTAAGGGCAGTCAATAAGACCATTAAACTTATTTTTATAGGCGATGCAAATCAGCTGCCGCCTGTTGGACCCGGTTATGTTTTCCAGGACATTGTAAAATCTGACAGATATAATACTGTTGAATTGACAAATATCTTCAGACAGTCACAGGAAAGTATGATTGTTGTCAATGCACACTCAATTAATGATGGTGAGCATTTGGATATAAAGCCTGTTCACGGAAATGATTTCTTTATTGTATCACGTCCCGATGATGAATCTACGATGAATGCAATCATATCTTTGTGTGAAAAAGGATTGAAAGAAAAATACAAGATGTCAGTATTTGACGGAATACAGGTCATATCTCCTTCAAGAAAAGGAAATTGCGGAACTGAAGCAATCTGTGCTCGTCTTCAAGAAAAATTAAATCCATATTCCGAGGAAAAGAGAGAGAAGAAGTTCTTAAATACTACATTCCGAGTCGGAGATAAAGTTATGCAGAATAAAAACAATTATTCTTTGGCTTGGAAAAAAGAAGGCGAAGCAGACGGAGAAGGCGTTTTCAATGGCGATATCGGCGTTATAACGGCGATTTCGCTAAAAGAAGAAACAATCACAGTTGATTATGATGGAAGGCTTGCTGAATATGATTTCACTATGCTTGATGAACTTGAACTGGCTTATGCAATAACAGTTCATAAAAGTCAGGGAAGTGAGTACCCTATCATAGTTATTCCGTTGTATAGGACATCACCTAGATTGCTTACAAGAAACTTATTGTATACTGCTGTAACAAGAGCAAAGAATATAGTTGTTCTGGTTGGTAATCCGGATTTAATCAATAAGATGATAGACAATAACAAACAAAGTAAGAGATACACAGGTTTACAATACAGACTTGAACATTTTGAATGACAAAATATGAGGAGAAGTTTACGCTTCTCCTTATTTTATGCCTTTTTTTCAAATAATCGTTTTTGTTTGTTGACTTTGACGTGTCATAGTGATAATATGCCTATCATGATAAACAATCTATCTTTGTAGATGGAAAGAAGGATATAATGCGCAACATTGAAAAAGATGAAATTGAGATGGCTGCCCGCAGAGAGGAAATGATTTCTGCAGGTTTTCGCATTTTTTCCGAAAGAGGAATTGAATCGACGGGAATGCAGGAGATTGCCAACGCCTGCCATGTTGGAATTGCTACATTGTACAGATATTACAAAACAAAACTTGATTTGGTTTTGGACATAGGAACAATCAAATGGAAAGAATTCGGAGACTACACAAAAAAGAAAGGATCTGACTGTCATGTGAAAAAAATGACTGCAGCCGAAGAACTAGAATTCTATCTTGATTTGTTCATAGATCTTTACAAAAACAAAAAGGATTTGCTGCGCTTTAACCAGAATTTCAATATTTACGTAATTCATGAAAAAGCAACAAAAGAACAATTATTACCATATTTGAAAGAAATTTCCATTATGGCAACGGCCTTTCATGAGTTATATGAAAAGGGCAGGCTAGACGGAACAATAAAGACTGAAATGACTGAAGAAAAAATGTTTGCTTCAACAGTTCACATCATGCTAGCGGTTGGTGTGCGTTACTCTGAAGGTTTGCTGTATTCTTCTGATGATTCAGATCAAATAGAAGAATACAAGTTTTTGAAGAATATGATGTTAAAAGAATTTGTTGTTCAAAAAGGTGTAAGGGAAAAGGAGTCAGCTTTATGAAAAAAATAAAAGAAATATGGAAGTTGCTCGGTCAATCGATTTACACAGGTGAAAGATTGAAAGCAAACCTTGTCGCATTAACAAGTGTAAGCATTTTTACCGCCATACTGGGTGTTGTTCTGTTAGTGTTTGATCTAGTAAGACAAGAATACTTAATGATGATACCTTCTGCTTTGACCTTTATAGGCGGGGTTGGATGCGGCATTTATGCAGGCATATTGAAAAAGAGAGAAATTGCAATTCTATTTCCAATAGGCTTTTGTGCAGTAATGTTTACCTTGTATGCATTTACTGGCATGGCAAATGGCACGGCAATCATATGGTCTCTCTTGCTTCCAATGGGTTTATGTTATTTTGTCAGTGTAAAACACGGTATACTTCTATCCGTATACTACACCATTTTGTACATAGTCCTTTTTGATACTCCTTTGAAGGATGTACTAAACATATCACAGTATTATGAAGAAAGTTTCATCGTGAGATTTCCCATTCTGTTTGCATCAGTTTCAATTTTCACTGCGATAGCCATGATTCAATACCACAGGATGGTTCTACGTGATCTTGATTACACAAAAAGGCTGAACGAGGAAGTTGATAGACAAACTGCCGTTGCTCGAGATAGAGCTGATAAACTCGAACTCATGAACGAAGAAGTAGTTAATATGCTTGCTATGACGATAGACGCAAAAGACCGTTATACAAATGGTCATTCATTTAGAGTATCGATTTATTCTGAAGCTTTGGCTAGACACCTGAAATGGGATGAAGAAGAAATAAAGGCTTTAAAGCGCGAAGCACTGCTTCATGATATAGGCAAAATAGGAATTCCGGATGAAGTTCTCAACAAGCCGGTGAGACTTACAGATTCAGAATTTGACATTATTAAATCTCATGCAAAAATAGGAGGAGACATATTGGCTAGATCAAGCAGTATGTCTGAAGCAGCAAAGGTTGCACAATTCCACCATGAAAGGTATGATGGAAAGGGTTATCCAACAGGATGCAGAGGCAGAAGTATTCCTTTGCACGCACGCATAGTTTCTATTGCCGATGCTTATGACGCTATGAGTTCAGACCGAATTTACAGAAAGGGTCTTGATAAACAAACTATAAGATCAGAATTGCTCAGAGGGATTGGAACACAGTTCGACCCGGATTTGCTGCTTTCTTTTTTGGAACTCTTTGACGAAGGAAAACTTGAAGAACTTGTGAAATAAATCGGCTATTATATAGTCCAAGATATAGAAAAACCAGATCTAACCATTTTGCGATTAGACCTGGTTTTTGATTTTACCTAAAAACTTTGTTTTTTACATCACTGTTTTGATGTGCACAAATATTAAGTATTAATAGTTGTCATCTATAGCAGCAATCTTTTCTCTGTAAGCTGCGATTGCATCAGCAGCTGCTGCAGAATATCTTGTTGCTGCACTTGTGAAGTTTCCTATCTTGTTTTCCATTACCATTGTAGCTATATAACCATCAAATTGGGTTGCGAACTGTCCGAGATAACCTGGATCGTAACTCATAGATCTTGTTATAAGGTCAACCATTTCACCGGATTCTTCATCACTTGCATATGTGTATTTATATGTGTTGAGGAATGCAGGGTAAACAAGTTTGTATGAGTGATAAGCAAACAATGTTAAGAATTGAGCAATTACTTCCATGTTTTCATATGAAGTAGGAATGCTTAAGAATGTAGAATGGTTATCTGGCAAATGATAATAAGCATGCTGAGAAGCATCTGCCATAGGCATTGGAAGAATACCGATTCTCAAATCTTCTGCTGCTTCATATACTTCAAGTTGTCCCATAACGTTTGAAACAAACAATGTAGTTCCATTCATTATAGCTCTATCGCAGTTACCGTAACCTTCCTGGAGATAACCTTCGGTTGTTGCAAGTTTTGCAGCAGCAGCAAGTGTATCCATACCTTTTGAGTCATTCAATGCAGGAACAAAGTAACCATCGTAAGTACTTTCGTTCTTTACAACATATCTACGTCCACCAGCAAAGTACAAATATCTCGGGTTGTGAGCTGTTGACATATATCCGATTATATCAGCATCTGAGCCATTTGCAAATGTATATGTTGAGTCACCATTTGCGTCGTATTTAATCTTATCAATGAATTCAATCATTGCATCAAATGTCCATTCGTAATCACGAACCATCTGATAAATATCTATGTCAGCAAATTTAGATTCATAAACGTCTTTGTTGTAGTAGGTTACCCAAACTGCTTTCTTTGCGCAGAGTGAAAAAGCACCGCACAATGCAAACAATTTACCATCACATGACAAATCGTTGAAGAAGTTTTGGTCCCACCATTCTTGTGAATAGTCAACGTCAAATTTCAGTACATTGTAATATCTGTCAGAAGCAATTGAGAAAATTGCATATGCAGCAGTTGTTCCAATGTATTTTTGTTCGCCGGAAGCAATGCTTGCCTGATAAGCTGAACCGCCTGATGCGTCAACTGCGATGTTGCAATTGTAGAGTTTATTCATGACTTCATTTCTGTCGAATACTGCATCGTCAAGAGCATTTCCTGTTACTGTTTCAACCCAGAAGTTCTTGTCGTCATGCCAACCTTCTGCAGGGTCAGATACTGTAGCATTGATTAAGAATGTGATTCCACCAAAATCTACATCTTCAAAACCATCAAGTTTTTCACGACCATTTGGTTCTCCTGTTTCTTTAGTTTCATCAGCTGTGGTTGTTACATCTGAAGAAGCCGTTGTAACAGTAGTTTTTTCAGTTGTTTCAGTTTTTTTGTCTGTCGTTGTTTCCGTGCCTGAACTGGAATTACAAGACACAGCAAAAATGACTACAGACAACAACATGGCAATTGATAATAAAACTGTCAACAATCTTTTTGCCATTTTTTATTCCTCCTAATATATTGCATATATTTGTTAATATAGACAAATTATATAATATAGTATTTTAGCATTCACATAGTTTAAAATCAATACAGCCGCATAAAAAAGCCACACAAAAAATGTGTGGCTTGAGTTATATCTATAAAATGGAATCAATAGTTATCATCAATTTTACTTATTTTTTCTCTGTATTTTTCTATTTCTGCATCAACAGTTTTTGTAAATTTAACAGCAGCGCTTGTGAAGTTATTCACTTTGTTTTCCATAACCATTGTAGCAACGTATCCATCAAATTGAGTTGCCATTCCGCCTAAATAACCTGGATCATATCTTACAGAGTTTGTGATGATGTCTACCATTTCTCCGGATTCCTCATCACTTGCATATGTGTATTTGTATGTGTTAATGAAAGCTGGATAAACTATCTTGTATGAGTGATAAGCGAACAATGTTAAGAATTGTGCTATAACTTCCATATTTTCATATGCAACAGGAATACTTAAAAATGTACTGTGATTATCCGGAAGATGATAATAAGCGTGTTGATTTGCTGTAACCATTGGCATAGGAAGAATGCCTATTCTCAAGTTTTCGGCATGATCGTAAGTCTCAAGTTGTCCGATAACGTTTGAAACAAACAGGGTAGTGCCATTTTGAATTGCTTTGTCGCAATTTGTATATCCCTCTTGCAGATATCCTTCGGTTTTTACAAGTCTTACAGCAGCCTGTAGAGTATCAAGTCCCTTTGGATCATTAAGAGTGGTTACAAAATGGCCATCGTATGTGTACTCATTTTTCCCCGCATATTGATGTCCGCCTGCATAATACAAATATCTTGGATTGTGAGCGGTTGACATGTAACCCAAAATGTCAGCATCAGAACCATCAGTAAATGTATATTCAGAATCTCCGTTTGCATCGTATTTAATTTGCTCTATAAAGCTTATCATTGTATCAAATGTCCATTCATAGTCTCTAACCATTTGATAGATGTCAATTCCCGAAAACTTGCTTTCATATACATCTTTGTTGTAATAAGTTATCCATACAGCTTTTTTTGGCACAAGGGTAAACGCTCCGCACAAAGCGAACAGTTTGCCATCGCATGATAAATCATTGAAGAAATTCTGATCCCACCATGGTTGAGAATAATCTATATCAAACTTAAGCACATTGTAATACTTGTCGCTTGCAACAGATAATATAGACCAAGCAGCAAACGTTGACCCTATATATCTTTGATCCCCGGAAGCGATGCTGGCTGAATAAGCGGATCCACCTGAAGCATCAACCTGAATCTCACAATTATAGAGCTTGCCCATTACTGCATTTCTTTCATATACTGCATCATCAACAGCATTACCAGTAACTGTTTCAACCCATATTGTATAATCGTCTCTCCAAGGTTTGAAGATATCTGTGGCTGTAGCATTTATTAGAAATACTTTTCCGCCAAAGTCAACATCTTCAAATCCCTCAAGTTTCTCATGACCATTTGGGTCATTTGAAGTCACAGATTCAGTTTCTTTGTTAGTAGTTTCTGTTATGTCTGCAGTGGTTGTGTCAGTTTTTGTCTCGCCTTGTTTTGTGGTTGTTTCATTTTCGGTTGTTTCATTTGTTGTTGCTTTTGTAGTATTTTCTTCTGTCTTAGAGCTACAAGACAATGCGAAGAACAATACAGATAAAAGCATAAGCATTGAAACAATAACAGTGAATACTCTTTTTACCATAAATTCAGCCAAATCCTTTCTTAAAACATTAAACATGACTATTACAAGCCCATTTTACCATCATATAACGATAAAAGCAAGAAACGAAAAAGATATCGCCATGCGTTTCGCATGGCGATATGGTTAAGTTATTTAATCAACGATTGACAATAATATTAATAGTTGTCGTCGATTGCAGCTATCTTTTCTCTATAAGCCTCGAGGTTAGCTGTGTCAGATTTTGCATAGCTTGTTGAAGCTTTAACATAGTTATTCTTCTTGTCTGTAATCATTGTTCCGATGTAACCATCCATCTTGATAGCAAAGCTGCCCAAGTAACCTGGATCGAATACACGGCTGTCGATAATGATATCAATCATTTCGCCTGATTCTTCATCGTTAGCGTATGTGTACTTAAATGTATTGATGTAAGCAGGACGTACGAGTTTTGATGAATGATAAGCAAACAATGTGAAGAAGTCAGCTATTACTTCCATGTCAGAGAATGAAGTTGGGATGCAGAGGAATGCGGCACGGTTATTTACATAGCAGTGATATTCTTTCTGTCCTTCATCATAAAGTGGCTGAGGAAGTACACCAACTCTGAGGTTTTCAGCGCCGGCCATTCTTCTAAGAACGTCCATAACTTCGCCAGCAAATAAAGTTGTACCATTCTGAATGCCCTTTTGAACATCACTATAACCGCCAGAAATGTAGCCTTCAGTGTTACATACAGTAATCAGCTTGTCGATAACGTCAGCGCCGTTTGGCTGGTTAGTAAGAGCTGTAATGAATGAACCGTCAGTTGTCTGTTCTGTCTTTGTAACAAGTCTAAGACCTGAAGCAAAATACAAACCTCTGTAGTTGTGAGCTGTTGTCATAAGACCGAGAGTATCAGCATCTGCGCCTTCAGTGAATGTGTAGCTAGAGTCACCGTTAGCATCATTCTTGATCTTGTCGATCATGTCAGCCATGACATCAAGTGTCCATTTTTTATCTCTTACGAGTTGATAAATATCTGTGTCAGCGAATTTGGATTCATATACGTCTTTGTTGAAGAACATGATCCAAGTAGCGCTCATGGCATGAAGTGAAAAGTCACCGATAATGCCGAACAATTTTCCATCACAGCTTGCGTCCATGATGAAGTTTTGATCCCACCAATCCTGAGTAAGATCCATACCGAGCTTCAAAACGTTGTAATACTTTCCGCTGGCATATCCGCCAAAGAGAGCATATTCTGAAGAAGCAGCGATGTATCTGTCATCACCTGAAGCAACTGCAGCGTTAAATCCGTTGTCCCAACCGCCGTTATCAACTTCGATTGAGCAGTTGTAAAGTTTGCTCATGACATCGTTTCTTTCCCATACAGCATCGTTGATTGCATCGTTAGTAATGCCTTCAACCCAGAAGTCTGCTGCATCAGCCCAGTCGCCGTCTTCATCAGCATTTGAAGCTATCAAGAAAGTTCTGCCACCAAAGTTAACGTCTTCATAACCAGGAAGAACTTCTTTGCCTGTAGGTTCAGCAGATTCTGTTACTTCTTCTGTTTCTGTTACTGTTTCGGTAGTAGTCTGAGAACCAGAGTCAGCTGTAGTTACATCACCTTTAGCAGTGGTCTCTACTTCGGTCTTTTGGGTGGTAGTTCCACCTTTATCACCGCTACATGCAACAGCAAAGACAAGAACAGATACCAACATAGCGACAGCTAATATGATAGTTGCAATTCTTTTCATTGTGTTTTTTCTCCTTTTGTGATTAATGAAAATACACTTATTCAAGTGTTTCCCGTTATTAATAATTCTCACGGGCAATCCCCCATCGTTCTATTGAATCAAGGATTTGAAAATCACTTTGTTAAGACGACAAAACATCGACCCGTACTAAAATAGATTATTATAACTATTTTATATGATTATGGTAACATAACAATAACAAAAAATCAATAGATAATCTACTGCAATCATGAAGAAAAGCACATGAACATTTGTTCTTTCATGTGCTTTGAATGCTTTATTATTCGAGCATTGAAGACAATTTTACACTGTCAAAATACTCATTGATGATTCTATCTGCTTCCTGCCAAACTTTCATGCTGTTGCAGTTGTCAACTTTTTCACATTGACCGCTTTCAGTCATACAAGAAACAGGAGAAAGTGAACCTTCGGTCAATCTTAATATCCTTCCGAGAGTGTATTCTTCCGGTGATTTGGTAAGCTTGTATCCTCCGCCTTTTCCACGTTGACCTTCAAGAAGATTATCAGCAACAAGAGATCTTATTATATTCTCCAGATATTTCTCGGATATTTCTTGTCTGTCGGCTATGTCTTGCAGGGAAATATATCCTTGTCCGTAGTGTTCGGCCAAGTCTGTCATCACTTTTATAGCGTATCTTCCTTTAGTTGAAACGAGCATTGATTGTTTCTCCTTAATGTTTGAAAATCTTTTTTCATCTGCTAGATAATTGTTGTTGCAAATGAAAAATAGTTATGATATAATCTCAACGCTGGCCCATTAGTCAAGCGGCTAAGACGTCGCCCTCTCACGGCGAAGGCATGGGTTCGATTCCCGTATGGGTCACCACCAAAATCCGGACATTTAGTTCGGATTTTTTGTTTTTCTTCAGATTTTGCTCTCTTTTTTGTCGATTGATGCCTTTACAAATCCTTTGAACAGAGGATGAGGCTTATTAGGTCTTGATTTGAATTCCGGATGGAATTGAACTCCGACATAGAAAGGTCTATCTGTAATTTCTATTGTTTCAACGAGTTTGCCGTCGGGCGATATACCTCCGATGGTTAGACCATTATTAACAAACTCATCTTTGTAATCGTTATTGAATTCATAGCGATGGCGGTGTCTTTCAGATATTTCGGTCTTGTTATAGCAGCGCGCCATAGTTGTGTCAGGTTTAATTATACAAGGATATGCACCAAGTCTCAGTGTACCGCCTTTATCTATTTCATCGCTTTGACCAGGCATGAAATCTATGACTTTATGTGCTGAATCTTCGTCAAATTCTCCAGAGTTTGCATCTTTGTATCCCAAAATGTTTCTGGCGTATTCTATAACAGCTATTTGCATTCCCAAACAGATTCCAAAGAACGGAATGTTGTTTTCTCTTGCATATTTTACAGATGTAATCATGCCTTCAATACCCCTGACTCCAAAGCCTCCGGGTACGATGATTCCATCTGCGTCTTTCAGGATTGAGGAAACATTATTTTTGGTAATTGTCTCCGAATCAACCCAATCTATATTAATTTTTGTGCCGTATTCATATCCTGCATGACTTAGAGCCTCTGCAACGGATAAATAGGCATCATGAAGTTTTACATATTTACCAACTAGAGCAATATTAACTGTTTTAGAACGATTTTTGATTTTTTCTACCATTTCCTCCCAATTTTTCATGTCAGGTTCTTTTGTCTGCAATCCCAACTGTCTGCAAACAACAGTAGAGAGGTTTTGTTTTTCTAACATGAGAGGAGCTTCATACAGAATAGGCAGAGTAGTGTTTTCAATTACACAATCTTGGGTAACGTTACAGAAAAGAGATATTTTTTCGAATATTTCCTCTTCTAGTGGTTCATCAGCTCTCAGCACTATCACGTCGGGTTTAATTCCCATTCCCTGTAATTCTTTGACTGAGTGCTGAGTGGGTTTTGATTTGTGCTCGTCAGAGCCTTTTATGAAAGGAACAAGCGTGACATGAATGAACAGGCAATTGTTTCTGCCTACTTCAAGAGATATTTGTCTTGCTGCTTCCAAAAATGGTTGAGACTCAATGTCACCTATTGTGCCACCAATTTCAGTAATAACTACATCTGCATCGGTGTGATGGCCAACTGAATAAACGAACTCTTTAATTTCATTCGTTATGTGAGGAATTACCTGAATGGTGTGTCCGAGGTAGTCTCCTTTCCGTTCCTTATTGAGAACAGACCAATAAACTTTTCCTGTAGTCAAATTAGAAAATCTGTTAAGATCTTCATCAATGAAACGTTCGTAATGGCCCAAATCAAGATCAGTTTCTGCGCCATCTTCAGTTACATATACTTCTCCGTGCTGATATGGACTCATTGTTCCAGGATCCACGTTTATGTACGGATCTAATTTTTGTGCGGCTACTTTAAGCCCGCGAGATTTCAAAAGTCTTCCGAGTGATGCTGCTGTTATTCCTTTGCCCAGTCCTGAAACAACGCCACCGGTAACAAATATAAATTTAGCCATAGATCAACTCCTTTTCTTTTTGAAAATTGCTGGAGACCAGCATTTTTTTCATTTTATAAATTCCAAGACGTCGTTTACATATTTTTCCATTACTTCGTCTGTAGAATAATATATTTCATGTTTTGCTTCAGGATATGTCATCAATTTGCAAGAAGGAACTCTTTCCGAAAATTTAATTTGATCCGGAATTGAAACAACAGTGTCTTTTCCAGCAGACATGAGCATAACCTCTGTTTGTATCTTTTCAGGCTCGCCTTTTTTAAGTAATTTTTTACAAACCTTTAAAGATTCTAAAGTCCATTTGTAAGAGGGAGAATAGTTTTGATATTCCTCGTGAGTGTGTTTAAAGTATTCATAATGGGAAAAACGAACTTCAGATGTGTCACATGAATCTTCGAATTTCTCGATTCCCGGATATTCGCTTGACAAGAAAATTCTTTTTTTCTTGCCGCCGAACAATATCATTACTCGACATATAAGTCTTCCTACAAATGGGGGAAAACCGCCTGTTGAAGGAGCTATCATCGGGGAAGAGAGAATAGCCTTTTTAAATACGTTTGGATGTTTTTCCAAGAAGAATGATGCAACAGCACCACCCATGGAATGAGCAAACAAATAAAGAGGGAAGTCCTTTGAGACTACCTTGTCTAAGAAGCATTCCAAGTCACTAACATATTCAGAGAAATTGTCGACATGTGTTATTGTCTTGTCTTCAACTTTTCTGCCGCTTTTCCCATGCCCCCTTTGATCATAGATATAAACATTGAAATTATTGTTCAAAAAATACCATATCATCTCTTTGTACTTTTCACTAGACTCAGTAAAACCATGAAGCATAACAAGGGTTTTATCAGGTTTGTCTGCTTTGTATACGTGATAAAACAATTTGGTTCCGTCAAAACTATCTAAATAACCATCTGTTCTGACTGACTCCAAATATGGAACAATTTTTTTCTCTAAAGTTTTTTTGTAATCTAATTCTTTTACTACGTTCATAATTTTTCCTTTGCCGAGATAAAATACTGATTAATATTAACCCATTTTCTTTTTATAGTCAACAAAAAAATCGGTCACAAAACGTGACCGATTTGTCAAAAAACTCATTCAATTTAATAAATTGCAGCAAAGAATAATTTATCGTCCTGTTCGCTGAGAATTTTGGCTGATTTGTGCATTTCAGTAACACTGATTGGAGATGTCAATATTCCGTGACCAAGAGGTATTTGTCTGTGGTCGGTTATCCAATCGCAAATAATTGATGTTCTGACATAATATTGATGAACAACCCTTGCGTTTGTGACTTTTCTTGAGTCAGTTAAAACAATTTCATTGGATTTCAGCCCATTTGCTGCATCTATAATATCATTTATGATGGCGGTTGCAACTGCTGTTTTTCCGTTGCCTTGACCATAGAAGCTGTATTTTCCGCATATATTTCCTTCAAATGAGAAAAGGTTGTAGTTTGAGTTAACGCAAGCTTCAAGTGTCTTTGGTCCAAACAGTGTCGGTTCAACAAAAGCTGTCATCTGAGTGTCTGAAACAACAGAGGCAGAAGAGAATAATTTACATGTCAGACCCAATCTTGCAAATACTGCAAAATCATCTTGAGTTACTGTTTCAATTCCGTAAGCATCAACATCATCTTCAGATAACTTTGAGCCGAATGCGATTCCGCTTGCTACGATGAGTTTTCTCTTTGCATTTACACCGTTTACATCATCATCTTTGGTTTCGTTGATATAACCGAGTTTATCTGCTTCAGAATAAACATCTTCAAATGAGCTCTTAGATGCTTGCATGTTGCTCAGAATATAGTTTGATGTTGCATCCATTATGCCTGAGACTTTTTTGATTTTGTCTATTCTTGTGGCAGCATCCAAGTTGGATATCCATTGAACACCACCCAATGCTGCTGTGTATTTGAATGAAACGTTATTGTCTGATGCAATTTCACTGAGTTCCTGAAGGTAAGTACTTGCAAGTTCAGTGTTATTAGTGACAACATTTTTGCCATTGTTCATTGCTTGAACAATCAAATCATATGCAAGGCCGTTTCCGCCGATTATTTCTACAATTGTATCAATGCTGAAATCGCTCAACAAAGCGTCAGCTGAATCAAGACCCTTTCCATCCGGGACTTTTTCAGGTTCCATGCAGTATACGCCTGCTACCTCTATGTTAGGTAGAACAGAGCAGCGTTCGTAAATTGATTCTCCTATTGGACCATATCCTAAAATACCTATTTTCATGAAAACCTCCGATTAGTTGATTATCTGATTGTTGAAATCAATGACATTATTCATTTCTTTCAGCATCTGTTTTGTTTCTTCTTTATCTACTACTTTTAGCGGTTTGACGCAATTGCCGACATCAAATCCCATCCAATTTAAGATTGCCTTAGTTGCTGGAATAACATTGTGATTTATAAGGACATTTATAACTACATCTATTTTGTGTTGAATAAATCTCGCTTCTTCTACATTTCCTGACTGGAATTTGTTGAACAAATCAACAAACAATTTGGGCATCAAGTTATATGTAGTTCCTATTCCGGCGTCTGCTCCCATTGCAAGTCCGCATATTAGCATCTCATCCGGGCCATTGATGACGTTGATGTTGCCACCATTTATCTGTTTGATTCTTCCAAGAGTGAAGTAGTCTGGATAAGTCCACTTTAAACCAACGGCAAGAGGAGAGCAGTTCATTACTCTTTCAACTAATGAGAATGAGAGTTTGGTGCCCGCGCTTCCTATTCCGTACATAAGCATAGGTACTGTTGAATTATCGCAAATAGCTTTGTAATAGTTTACAATATCATCTTCTCCGTAATTGAAATAAATGGGAGGAATTGAGGATACTGCGGCAGCTCCTGCTTTTGATGCATGTTTAGTCAATTCAATCGTGGTGGCAAGATCAATTGCACCTATGTGAGATATGACTGGTATTTTTCCATCTACGGCATCAAGAACAGTTTCAAGCAGTTCCATACGTGTTTCTTTTTTTAAAGCCAAACCTTCGCCGGTGGATCCGCATATATACAATCCATTGATTCCGAACTGCATTAGCCATTTTACAAGTTTTACGGTTGATTCTCTTTTTAATGAACCATCATCGTTTACAGGGGAAACAAGAGCAGGCATTATGCCTTTGAAAATAACGTTGTTTTCCATAAAAATCTCACTTTGTGTCGAATAGATTTTTTGCATTCTGTACTTCTAATTCGCAAAATTCATTATAATCCATTTTCAGCAACTCTGCAACTTTAGATGCCGTGTACTTCATATAACCGCTGTGGTTGAGTTTCCCTCTAAAAGGAACAGGAGTGAGGTAAGGGCAGTCAGTTTCAACTACAATTCTTTCTTTTGGAACTGTGAGAACTGCTTCGGGTAATTTAGCTGCATTTTTAAAAGTTATTGTTCCCGGAAAAGATATATAGAATCCCATATTAGCATACTGCCTTGCGGATTCTGCACTTCCACTGTAACCATGCATGACGCCTCTCACTTTCTTATGTGACCTAATAATGTCGAACACATCTCCGTGAGCATCTCTGTCGTGGATTATCACAGGCATGTCAAGTTCTTCAGCAAGACTCAATTGTGCATCAAAAAAGTCTTGCTGTTTCTTTTTCGGAATTTCCCAGTAGTAGTCCAGCCCAATTTCTCCGATTGCTTTGACTTTATCTTCAGAGCAGAGAAGTTTAATCTCATCGATTGATGAATTCATATCTTCTATATCGACGCAGTTTTCGGGATGGATGCCGGCTGAACAATACATGTTTTTGAACTCGTTTGCCAGATGAATACTATCTTTGGACGATTGAATATCCCATCCACAGCACATTACTCCGCAAACATCTGACTCAAAAAGAGATTTTAGCAGTGTTATAGGGTCTTCAAATTTGCTGTCTGTGTAATGGGCGTGAGTGTCAAACAATAGTGAACTCATATATTGCTGTTTTCTTTTTCTAGTTCTTCAAGCATTTTTGCTTCATCAAGTCGAGCAAACAATACAAATGATTCTCCGACTTTGTTTCCCGGAACAAGTTTGCCAAATTCGGATGCTGAAGATATATCTTTGTCACATACACCTATAGCTTCAAGAAGTTTGTCACATGAATCCGGAATAGCAGGTCTTAATATAACGCCTAGAATTCTCAATGATTCAAGCAGGTTATATATGACTGAGCCCAATCTTGCTTTTTGTGATTCATCTTTTGCCAAAACCCATGGTGTTGTTTCATCGATGTACTTGTTAGCTCTTCTCGCTATATCCATAGCAGCATCAAGAGCATCGGACAATTTGAACTCTTCCATGTTTTTGCAATATTTCTCATATGAAGCTTTAGCTTCTGAAATCAATTGAGCATCAAGTTCTGTAATTTCACCTTGATCTGGGATTACGCTGTCAAAATACTTCTTGGTCATAGAAAGGGTTCTTGCCAACAAATTGCCCAGTGTGTTAGCCAAATCGGTGTTAAATCTCAATATTACGTTTTCATAAGATATTGTTCCGTCATTTGCATACGGCATTTCTGAAAGAACATAATATCTTACACCATCACGGCCAAAGTGATTTACCAAGTCATCTGCATAAATCGTGTTGCCTTTTGACTTGCTCATCTTTCCTGATGCAGTGTTCAGCCATGGATGACCGAATACCTGCTTAGGAAGGGGCAAATCAAGTGCCATAAGGATAATAGGCCAATAAATAGTGTGGAATCTCAGAATGTCTTTTCCTATGATGTGAACATCTGCTGGCCAATATTTCTGGTACAGTTCTCCCTGTTTGTCAACAGAGTATCCAAGACCTGTAATGTAGTTGGACAGAGCATCTATCCAAACGTATATGACATGTTCAGGATCGAAGGGAACTTGAACACCCCATTTGAAAGAGGATCTTGTTACGCACAAATCCTGAAGACCTGGTTTTAAAAAGTTATTGACCATTTCGTTCTTTCTTGAAACGGGTACAATGAAATCCGGGTGTTCGTCAATATACTTCATGAGTCTGTCAGCATATTTTTTCATGTTAAAGAAATATGCATCTTCATGAGCTCTCTTCAGAGGACGGCCGCAATCCGGGCAAACTCCGTCTTTAGCTTGTGTGTCTGTGTAGAATGATTCGTCTGGCACACAATACCATCCCTCATAAGAACTTTTGTATATGTCACCCTGGTCATACAGTTTTTGGAAAATGCCTTTAACTGCTGCTTCGTGATAGTCATCGGTTGTTTTTATGAAGTGATCATATTCGACACCGAGCAAATCCCAAAGTCTTTTTATTTCATTTGATACACCATTAGCATATTCTTTAGGTGATACACCTGCTTCTCTGGCACAATCTTCAATTTTCTGACCGTGCTCATCTGTGCCTGTCATAAAGAATACATCATAGCCTTGCGCTTTCTTGTATCTGGCAATGGCGTCAGTGAGAATAGCTTCATATGTATTTCCTATATGCGGTTTTCTTGATGCATATGGTATAGCTGTTGTAATGTAAAATGTTTTCTTTTCCATTATTTGTCTCCATCTATTTTAAGTCTTTAAATTATATTACAAGAATAGTTAATTATCAATCGTTCAACATTGCAGAATATATTTCACTTTTTCCAACACCGCGATCTTTTGCAACTTTTTTCATTGCAGACATTTTGTCTTCGCCCATGTCCATGTAAAACTGAACATGTTCTTTAATTGTCATTTTCGACCAGTCGTTTTGGGTCTCTTTCTTTCCTTCAACGATTAATACGTATTCGCCTACAGGCTCACTTCCAGAGTATATTTCAATAGCCTGTGAAAGAGTGGTTCTTATTACTTCTTCGTTCAATTTTGTCAACTCTCGGCAAATGGCAATTTTTCTGTCACCGAAAACATCGATTATGTCTTGAAGAGTCTTTTTTAGCCTGTGAGGCGCTTCATAAAATATTATTGAACCCTTTTCACTAGAATCCATCTCAAGAGTTTCCTTGCGCTCCTTAGCCTTTACGGGGAGAAATCCTTCAAACACGAATCTGCTGGTATCAAGACCGGAGATTGAAACCGCGGTCACAGCAGCGCATGCTCCCGGAATACACGTTACAGGTACGCTGTGTGTCTCGCACAACCTTACTAAATCAGAGCCGGGATCGCTGATTCCTGGCGTGCCGGCATCTGTAATCAAAGCGCAGGAAAAACCGGATTTCAATTTTTCTATTATCTTAGGACCTGCCTCGCTTTTGTTTTGTTCGTAATAACTTACCAGTTGTTTTTTGATGCCTAGTCTGGATAACAAAAGCCCGGAATTTCTGGTGTCTTCAGCAGCAACAAAATCTACATTTTCAAGCACTTTAAGTGCCCTTAAAGTAATGTCTGACATGTTGCCTATAGGGGTTGCCACCAAATACAGCATTCCTTTAACTATGACATTCTTTTCATCAGGGTTTTGTGTAGTAATCATTAAACTCTCCATTATCGTATATATATTTCATATCGTCTGTATAGTCACTTTGTGAAGATGTGCCGCTTTTTTTGTATATAATGAGTGGTTTTGTGACAAATATACCTTCATTTCCGCCTTTTTTTGATTCGCACAGGACCAGGCAGGGGGAGTGTTCGATAGAAGGGTATACCAAAGTCATTCTTTTAGGCTCTAAACCATATTTTTTCTGAACATGTATCAATTGTGCCAGTCTGTCGGGTCTATAAACCGTGTAAAATGCCCCACCGAACTTCAAGGCATTGCTTGCAGCCAATGAAAAAGATTCTATTGATCCCAGAACTTCGCGGCAGCAAATGCGGTCTGATTCGTCAATGTTTTCCTTGCCGGAACCAGTTTTTAAATATGGCGGATTGGAAAAAACAACATCATAATGTTGATCAAAATGTTCTTTTGTGACATCTTTGTTGAGCACATCAATTAATCCTGACAATTCGTTTTCAGTCACATTTGTCTTTGACAATTCGCTGAGCTCATTCTGGATTTCAAAGCAATCGATATGTCCAAGTTTTTTTCTTGAGGCCAAAAGTAGGGAAATAATTCCGTTTCCGGATCCAAATTCAGCAGCCTGAGCCTTTGGATTCTTCTTGACGTAGCAACTCAACAGGTATGCATCTGTTCCAAAATCTAAAGAGCCTTTTTTGGACCTCAATGACAGATTGTCATTAACCATTTGTTTATATGACATGGTTGCTCCTATTTTGTCTGTGAATTTCAAACGAAAGAATTGTAGCAGCAGAAGCAGCAGACAAAGCAGCTCTGTAATTTCTTCCGTAGTCAATCATTATTGTGCTGTCACAATTTGAAAGAACACTTTGTGACAGTCCTCGTCTTTCTCCGCCTATTGCAAGAAAAACAGGGAAGGAGAGGTCTGCATCATAAAAAGACACTGCAGTTTTGGACTTGTCCGAAGCAAAACACTTGTAGTTTTTATCCTTGAACATCTTAATGGCCACATCAGGTTCAGATACGAATACATTTATCAATTCTGAAGCACCGGCTGAGGATCTGCAAACTACTCCTGAAGCATTCATCCAGTTTCTTGGACTCAGTATAATTCCATCAGCTCCTGACGCATATATACTACGAATGCAATAGCCGAAATTATACGGGTCTTCGATTCCTTCAAGATAAACATAAAAACCACAGTCTTTTATATCGGATTCTTTAAGAGTCGGGATTGTTCTATCGCTGCACTCGGCAATTATGCCTCCGTGAGACGTTGACAATGTTTTTTCATCAAGAAATGTTTTGTCTTTTTCTATTATTTCAAATCCCAATTCCTTGCTTTTCTTGTCCAGAAAGGCTAGTTCTTTATACCTTGCTTTTTTACGCTCTTTATCGACGTAAACCGTGATGATTCTTCTGTTGTTATCGCACGTATTTTTTCCATCAATTACAGCTTTAACGGATATGAAGCCTTCCATGATTGAAGAAGTGACAAATTTTTCATCCTCTCTTTTCACTATTGCTTTCCTCCGTTTCTGCTGGATCAACAGATTTCTCATTCAAATAACTGGAAATTTCCTTGCACTCTTTTCGTTCAAACAACAATTGTGATTTGAATCCTTTGATATATTCAATGCCTTCCAGCATCCTGTAAACACCCTCATCCTCGTATACTGTGTCTGCGTCCGAACGGCTGATAATAACTATTCCGTGAATCATATCTTCCTTTATTTCGGACTTTTCCAGTAAGTGTTTTACAACGGCAACTGCGTGTTTAGTTTCAACAACAGGGCTCGGAAATGTTTTTTCTATTATTCCATGTCTTGTTTTTGCGGATCTTCTCCAAATCAAGTCATCTTCATTATCCAACTTGCCTCTGTAAGGACAAATGTTGACAACAAATATGCCGTTTTTCCTTACAATGATTGTATCTGCATGGGCTGTTTTTCTAACTCCGTCAACATAGATGACATAGTTGAAATCATCAACAAACTTGGATTTTTCTATTTGTGCAAGCATCAATGCCATGGCAGCATCTTTTGTTCTTACACCTGATTTAAGGATTCTCTTTGAGGCTAATTTGTTGCTCAATTTCAAGGAAAGTCTCAACAATACATATGCAACAACACCAAATGCAATAACTATCAATAATGGCGCAAAAAATTTCAAATTGGGACCTCCTTTCCATTTTTTCAAATGATGCAATCTAACCAAATTATTATATCATATAATATTATTTTTGTAAAACAAAATGAATGACTATTTTTGTCTTGAAAACTGTGAAAAAATGAGTTAAAATCGAGGAAATTATTATTTTAGGAGAGTCGCCATGAAAGAGTCATTTTTGCCCAAAGATTACAAATCTGTTCTCAATCTGTATGAAACGCAGACCGCTATTGGTATGATTCACACAGTATTTGAAAAAGAATTGTCTGAAGAATTGAATCTGAAAAGAGTTTCAGCACCATTGATAGTTGATCCGAATACAGGCTTGAATGATGATCTGAATGGAGTAGAGCGTCCTGTAAAATTTGACATAAAGTTTTCCGGAGGCGAAGCGGTTGTTGTTCATTCACTTGCCAAGTGGAAAAGAATGGCTTTGGACAGATACGGATTCAAACCAGGTGAAGGATTGTTTACTGATATGAATGCTATCAGAAGAGATGAAGATCTTGACAACCTTCATTCTGTATATGTGGACCAATGGGACTGGGAAAAGGTAATTACAAAAGAACAGAGAAACAAGGACTTTCTCAAAGAAACCGTAAAAAGAATTGTCAGAGCTATTTACGATACACAAAATGAACTTGTCAAAGCATTCCCTTCTTTGACACCTTCAGTGAAGAGTTTAGATGTTAGTTTTATCACTTCTCAGGAACTTGAAGACATGTTTCCTTCATTGACCCCAAAGCAAAGAGAAGATGCATATATAAAAGATCATCCGACCACCTTCATAATGCAAATCGGCGACAAATTAAAGTCCGGAGAAAGACATGATGGTCGTGCACCGGACTATGATGATTGGAGTCTTAACGGAGACATCCTTTTCTATGATGAAGTTCTGGATATGGCAATTGAAATCTCATCAATGGGAATCAGGGTTGACTCAAAATCACTTGATTATCAATTGAATGAAGCAAATGCCAACGACAGAAGAAAGTATCCTTTCCACAAAGCACTTTTAAACAATGAATTGCCATTGACAATAGGCGGAGGAATAGGACAATCGAGATTGAGTATGTTCTTACTTGGCAAAGCTCATATAGGAGAAGTACAGTCTTCTATTTGGGATCAGAAGACAAAAGACGTCTTTTCTGAAGCTGGAATTGTTTTATTGTAAAAAAATGAAAACAAAAACGCTGTTAGATTAACTCGAGAAAACGAGATAACTGACAGCGCTTTTTTTGAACTTATTTAACAAGCACTCAGCAAGAATTCTCCCTCCTCTATAGGAGGCGAGATGAATTGTGAGAAAGAGTGCGAAAAGGATTACGAAACACACAAGAAATACAACTCAAAATATTGAGATTAAAAATACGAAGTTGTATAATTACAGGTAGTAATGAAGCAAGTTTTTTGGAGAAAGCTATGAAATTGTACAACAATAATCATTCAGTGTTCGCACTACATTATCATCTTATACTGGTAGTAAAATATCGAAGGAGAGTAATAAATGACACAATTTCAAAACGACTACGAGAAATGTTTGAAAACATAGGTAGAGAATACAAAATCACGATTGAGGAATGGAAT